>Ga0181557_1002219_pt1 | contig 20427 bp, 11 predicted proteins | sample 011ome_23_FD_148632 | JGI IMG/M metagenome (GOLD analysis project Ga0181557, IMG submission 148632) | Coastal salt marsh microbial communities from the Groves Creek Marsh, Skidaway Island, Georgia - 011506CT metaG (spades assembly) | ecosystem: Environmental > Aquatic > Marine > Intertidal zone...
CAGTTAGAATCAAAACCAAATTCGCTGGACAGCTCAGAGATGCCACCCATCAGAATGAAGCAATGGCAGCAGCAATCAAAGCAGGTCATGGCATCCTTTCTCTACCATGTGGCTACGGCAAGACGACGGTTTCCCTGGCCATAGCTTGTAAGTTGGGATACAGGACGATGATTGTCGTACACAAACAGTTTCTGGCAGATCAGTGGCGTGAGCGGATACAACAATTTTGCCCAGGTGCCACAATCGGTGTTGTGCAACAAAACAAAAAAGAGGTCAATTGTGACTTTGTCATCGCGATGCTTCAGTCACTCTCTCTGAAGGAATACAGTTTTACAGATTTTGAAAGTGTCGGAACCCTAATTGTTGATGAGGCCCATCACATCTGTGCGAAGGTGTTCAGTCAGAGTCTCTTCAAGTTATGTCCTCGGCACATCTTTGGACTTTCGGCAACTCCTGAAAGGAAAGATGGTCTCACGAAGGTGCTCCATTGGTTTATGGGTCCAACATTCTTCGCAGTTGAGAGAAAGAATCAGGGACAAGTTGAAGTATTTCCAGTAACTTTTGATTCACCCAACTATCGAAACCCACCACCTTCTATGAGGAATGGAAAGATTTCAATGCCCAACATGATTACAGAACTCGTCGAGGACCGCCAAAGAAACAAAATGCTCGTCGAACTCGTAAAGAAGGCTTCAGCTGGAACGAGACAACTCTTAGTCCTCAGTGATCGTCGTCAACATTGTGAACTCCTCCACCAGTGTTTCCCTAAGACATCTGGTCTTTACATGGGTGGAATGAAAGAGGCTGCTCTCCAAGAATCTTCCAAGAAGAAAATCATCTTCGCCACCTTCAGTCAAGCCCATGAAGGCCTGGACATTCCAACCCTCGATACAGTGATCCTCGCGAGTCCAAAATCGGACATCACTCAAAGTATTGGTCGCATCATGAGAGAAACGAAAGGTAAGAAAAACGAACCTCATATCTACGATGTACACGACCCTTGGTCAGTGTTTACAGCGATGTATTACAAACGGGCAAAAATATACAGACAAGGTGGGTTTAAGATTCATGGGAAGTCTATGGACGAAAAAAAGAGTGAGTTCCCTCAGGGAAAGTGTCTGTTTTTATAATCTGAACATCTATTAAATGTCTGGTGCATTAATACAGCTCGTGTCTAAAGGTGTTCAAGATCTGTACCTCACAAGTGAAGAGGGACATTCTTTTTTCCGTATGAAGTTTGCTCGGCATACAAACTTTTCACAAGCTCCTAAATTTATCAAAACCATCAGTTCCATGGATACTTCCATAACTATCCCTGTGTTGGGTGATGTGATTAATGGTTTATGGTTTGAAGCAACTTCTAGAGATGCCAATATATCTTCAAACCTTTTTTACAACTCCACCATAAATCTCTTTATAGGTGGTCAAAAGGTTGACTCTCAACATTATGATTACTATAGTGACATCTGGGCGAATTATATGGCGGATACACAGAATAAGTCTCAAGAACTCAATAACAAGACTTCGACCGCGAACAGAGCCTTCGTGCCACTTCACTTCTTTTTCTGTGACCACAAGGCATTCTTACCCCTTGTCGCCCTCCAAAATCATCAAGTCGAAATCAGGATTGACTTTGATGAAGCAAACTCCGCATCTATACAAGAAGTGGATAAACAGGCTAAAGTGTATGGAAACTATATTTACCTTGATAAGGAAGAGCGAGAATCTCTCACAAAACGCAGTATCGATTTTATAATCACACAAACCCAAAAAATTGAGAATGAACTGGTGACTGTATCAGATAACACTCAGGGTGGTGGGTACAACGTCATAGACATCTCGAGCTTTAATCATCCAGTCAAGTCCTTGTTCTGGGGTTTCGGTGCTCTTAGTGATGATTTTGCGAATGATCGTTTCACGTTTCTGAACGCTGACATCCAAATCAACGGTACACCCTTACTCGAGAATATGACACCACTTTATTTCCACACAGTTCAAAACTATTACAAGTCTTCCTATGGTACGAGTGAATATGTTCCAGAAACTGAGGTGCTTCTTTATACCCGCTATTTCGGCTACCATTTCTGTATGAATGCTTCTGAGTATAATCCATCTGGAAGCTGTAATTTCAGTCGTCTGGATAACGCGAAACTTGTTTTACGTGGTGTAGAGAAGGGTCTCAATAGACCCGACAACCAACCCATTTTCGTATACGCTGTGAACTATAATGTTCTCAGAATCAAGGATGGATTAGCTGGAATTTTATTCGGTAACTAAAGTATATGGGTAGAACAGTTCGTTTCGACCAAATTTTTGTGTCGAGTCTTGATGCAGACCCAGTAGAGCAAGACGTCTTGACATCTGTCAGAAGTATTATCACTTCAGAGATTGAAGTCGATGACCTTACTGCATCGAATAGTATTGAAACCAAAATTCTTACTGTACCTGGCAAGATTACAGCCAATCAAACGGATTTTAAGGTGACTGGGCTCAGTAATGTCGTTCGTTTGACAAGTACACAAATTGGTGTAGGTGCAATCCCCGTGAACGATTTTCAGGTTGGTACCAGCAATGTCGTGATTAACAGAAATGCTACAAACTTGATGACTGTTCGAGGTAATTTAGCCACGACAAATGTGATCGCCTCAAACATCTTACAAACCACTAACCAGAAATTTAAGGTGGATAGTATTGGGTCGAATGTCTTGACAGTGAGTGGTGATATGGTAGCAACCAATGTGAATGTAAATACAAAACTTTCAGTTGGTACATCTACAAATGTCGGATCAAATGTCGCTGTTTTCAAAAATGGTGACGTGATAGTCGAGAATGGTAAGTTTAAATTATACGGTGATATGAATGTCTTTGGTAATGTTTTTGTCACTGATACGACGATTTATCAAACCGTACAAAACCTTGTCGTCCAAGATCCTGTGATTCTCATGGGTAAAAACAATGGTGCGGGCACGTTCGATACAGCTCTGATTATGTCTGAAGATGTAAATGAAGCGAATCTAGTCTTTGGCTACGACATGTCTGAGAATGAATTTGTATTGACACGCTCCTTTATTGGACCTGAAGATACATTGATCACCTTTGACTCAAACACCGTGAACCTTCACGTGTATGGTCAGTTGTACACCGATGGAAATGTTGGTTTTTCGAATATAAATCCCGTACACACGATCGATGTGGGATCGAATGTATTCTTGGAAGATACTGGTTCGAATGTATTCCATTCGAGTGGTAATGTCTATACACAACGTCTTCTTGTAGGTCCCGGTGGTTTACAAGTCGGTGGTTTACTGACGATGAGCCCCGGAGCCGAAGCACCTGTGATCATCAATAGTAATGTGCAAATGAATGCTTTGCGTACGACCGGAACGGCACCGTCGGGTATATCGAATCTAACACCAACAGATACACTTTCTATAGGTGCTAAGATCTTTGCGAACATTAACGCAGAGAACGTCCTCACGGTTCTCGGAAACGTGGCGACGACAAATCTTGTGACAGATGTCGTTTCATCGGCGTCGAGTGTCACACTTCATGCAGATAGATATGGTGGAGACAGTACTTCAAATGTACTCACTCTTAAATCCGGTCCAACTGCTTCCAACGTAAGCTCCATCGAGGTTTACGGTGCGAGCACTTCGAGTTCTAACCAAAACATTCGATTCAAAACAAAAAATGCAGAACGCATACGTATTGCATCTAACGGAAAAGTTGGTATAGCGACAACTGTACCGACCGAGTCACTCACCGTCTCTGGAAATGTTCACGTATTGGGGAGTAATGCCACAGTGTATGGAAATGTTTGGGGTGGAATCAGTGGGAATACATCGATGCGCATCTATTCTAACCCTGTCACTGGTGAGAATAAAGTGGAGAACATCGTCAAAAGTGGGAAGGGTCTTAACTTTTACGCGAGCACCTCGAATGTGATGGGAGCCCCAAAGATGACTATCCTTGAATCGAGTAATGTTGGTGTGGGCACTGCGACACCCCAAAGTCGTCTTCACACTTCGGGTGGCTCCGTTTTTATCAACACACCAATTCAATACCGAAACGCATTTAACCACCGTTCAGCTCCCTTGACAGTCTCTAACGTCACGGCTATTGTTGGTGGAAGTACTGATGTTGCTGATGTGATGCATCTCAGCCGTGAGGGTAATGCGGATCGTGATGGTGTGCGAGCCACGTTCAAGATGGGAAAATATGATAACACAGTTGGAAAATCCAAATCCAAACTTGATATCTACCTCGCAGATGACCGCTACACAGATGGAACAGAGGTTCTAACTTTACGCGCAGATGGACGTGTGGGTATCGGTACGACTCAACCATCTGCACACCTCGAAGTATATGCTACCGGTATAGGAAATCCTGTTGGTGATGAAGGAGCAGGTAATGGTATTTTGGTACATAACCACGAATCGTCTGGTGATGCCATCGTAGCCATGCAAACGGACGTAGCCAGTGGTAACGCCTTTACTTCGTATGTCCAGAGTGATAACGATACAGCTCTAACTGGATGGTCTGTGGGTGTTACAGGTGCATCTAGTGATTTCAGGATTACGGAGGACTATGAAAAAGTTTCTGAACCAACCGCGACCGCTTTATTCATAGAGGGTACATCACGAAACATCGGCATAGCTACAGATGCACCTCGCGAAAGGTTAGAGGTGAATGGAAATGTCGTTGTCGGAGAAAAAATAACGTTTGGTGGTTTGGAGAATGACATCTTTGGTAACTGCTACTTACAGGAACGAGTGTATGACCCAACTTTTAGAAAGACAGAACTTCTCATTTTCAAAGGTAATGATGGTGGCGGTGACGCACAAGAAGGTCCCGATCGCATCTACTACCTCGCACCACAACATCTTTTCAAAACATTTACATCCTCTAACGTCGTCGTCGACCCTGATAGTGTAGTAGATACAAACCTCGCAATGTCTATTGCTCCGAGTGGTGTCGTTGTCGTAGGTGGTACGGATGCAACTGTGAGTAGTGTTGCGACGAAACTAAAGGTGAATGGTGACATTGAGTTCGCCGCGGGTGGTTCGTTTATCATTACAGGTTTAGCTTTCTTGACAACTTCAGATGATCCATCGGTGAACATCATTCGTAATATTTCTGATGGTGGTGCTAAGCGTCCTCTAACTTTTACACACAAGGTTGGTGTGGCATCTGATGTAGAATTCGCACGGTTCGATGAATCCGGTCGTCTTGGTATAGGTACAGAGTCTCCGGTGTCAAATGTTCACCTTTATGATCCCATAACGACTGATCTGGACATGCTCAAGCTCGAGAGTCCTGGGACAAACAAAAAGACTGGTATACTTCTCTACACAACCGATAACTACGGTGGTTACGTGAGAGGCTTCAGAAACTCGACACACACAACTTCTGGTATTACGATTGGTGCGACCGACAATAGTGTCGAAGCTGATGGACTTCACATTGTTCATACGAGTAACGTTGGTGTAGGTACAGAAAACCCAATGACCCAATTCCATGTGTATGATGGTGTGGCACGAGTGGAGGACTCTTCGAGTAATGCCATTATAGAGTTCAAGACCACTGGGGGTGTCTCCAATATTTACGGGGACACTCTCGGTAATGTCTTCATAGAACCCAGTTCAACTGAAACGATGATAAAAAGTAACCTAACGGTGAGGAATAACCTCACGGTACAAGGTGCGATTGATCTCGGTAATGAGGTCGCCATCGGTCTTGATGGTGCTACAGCGAATACATCACTTCATGTGAATGGTGGTGTCATCACAAACTCTGATGGTGTGGCTGACAAAAAATATTCAAATGCATTCACTTTAACGTCTGGACAAGGTAAGGATATTACATTGACATTCGCGAATAATGCATTTTATGCTAAATGTGTTATGATGCTTAGGGAAACTTCTACGGTATCAAACATAAGTACGATGATTCTAGAGGTTCATGGAGGTACGAGTGATGGAACTGCATCGAGTGAAGACATTGCCGTAGGTACGAAGAATCTATTCGGAGGAACAAATGCCTATCCCTGGAGTCCTATAGTGACGACAACATCGAATAAAATTACAGTCCTACCCGCTGATGGTGCAGCATCGGTACAAGAATTTGCATATGACATACATGTGGAACTTCTCTCTTCTATTGGTGGGGGTCTCCAAACAATAAAGTTCAACGATGACTCCGAAACTAAGAAAACATTCACATACTAAATTTACTACGAGGGGATACCCCGCGGTAGACATAGTTCATTTACGCCCTGATGGAATCAGAGACGGCTAATACAATCACGCCGGCAATGAAAGCCATGATGACGTAATTCATTTCAGTTTCTTCAAGACCGATCTGAGGTTCAACCTCTTCGACCTCGGGCTCCTCGACAGCCTTCTGCTGTCGAGCGGGAGGTTCCAGATCCTCCAGCGGACAATACGCTATCATTTATATATATTTAGAGATTAATTTCCGTCTTCTTCTTTCGTCGAGTACGCTTCGCTTTGGTGGCGCCACTGACGTTTACCTCCTTGACTTCACCCCCAGTGGAGTCTCCTGAGATGGAAATGATGTCCGAAACATCATCGTCATCAAGACTGGGTGCCTGGGGGGCCTCACCCATCGTAGTGTTCATCGGGGGTGGTGGGGGCATCATGATACCACCCATGAGGCTCGAGATATCTACACCCGGACCCTGCATCTCATATTCACCATTGTTCGTGCCACCCACGGGAGCATTATCAGATGGCCCACCTGTGTTTCTAGTTGTGTTCTGGACCGCCGACATCATATTCTTCACGAGATCTGGGTTCTGTTTGATCACATCGTTCATATTGGGCATCACCGACTTGAACATACTATTCGTCAGGTGGAACATCATTGCCGAACCACCCAACATCATAATCAACTTCACTTCAGGGGCGACACTGACCTTCGAGCGATACTTTACATACAACTCCTCAAACACACCATCATAGTCATCGACATTCTCCATTACAGACTCGGACCAACCCTCGAGCTGAACTTCAAAAGGATTGTAGCGTTTATTCAAAAACTCTAAACCAGTCACACAAGCGATCAACATACGCCTCGAGAATCGAACCGACTGTTCCACATCTATGCTATAGGTGATACGCTTCACCTCCGAACGTAATTCGTCTATGTTCGAATACGCTGTGAGTCTCTTGTTCACAGCGAACCCCTTCTTCTCGAGGCGTCCAAGCTTATTAATGAGGTCCGACTTCTCCTCGTCAATTGAAGTGTACCCCTTTGAAGGTTGCTCTTCCTCAGGTCCTGGACCACCCATTGGTTCATCGTCATAGAAAGTAGGTTCATTTTCGCCATAGTCAATCTCTTCATCCTGTTGAGAATGTACAGGAGCGGATTGTTTATTGGGATTCACAAAAGCATCCATCGCCTCTTGATGGGTCTGTTGCTGAGGGGGTGCTTGCCTGTGTACTGGACGGGGAACAGGTTTGGGACGAGGTGCTGAGATTTCAATCTCATCCATAAGCGCCTGTTCATCAGCATCCAATTTCATCACAGTAGTATTTCCTCGGTCAAGAATGATTTCTTCGTCCATCTACTCTCTATGTAGAAACTAAAAAAAATATCTTTAACGCACTTTAAAAAAATGTACACCTATAATAAATGTTCAAGTTGAATCAAGCCAACCGCAACGCGATCACTTCTGTCATCGTGTTGATCCTACTGATTGTCGCCCTCGCACTCACCCGTAACATCAGTGCGTACCAACCCAGGCCAATCAAGATCAAGGCTGTTTCCGAAGCGTCCATCTTCGATCTCAAGCCCAGTCTCGAGTGTACCCCAGGTTCGGGTAAGAAGGATGATGCCTATACTTTAGGTCTTACCCCGGGTGGTCTCTGTGGTGCCCAACAACTTGTTGATGACCACGCTGGCTACGCGATTGAGGATGGAATCGGCGGATCTTTAATCTAAGCTAACTATAAATGGCTCTCATTACTTCACCCACGGAGACGATTCCCGATCTCAACTATGAGTACCACACAATCACAGTCGATACCTTGGGTCAGGATAGCGCGAACACCTTCACTTGCTTTCTCAGTCAACCACTGAAGAATGTTGTTCAGGCTAGACTCCTCGCTGCTCGCATTCATTCCAATGTTGCTACTGAACATTGTTATGTATCCATTGAACAACTCGATTCCATTTTCAATGATCGTACATCAAACGTTTATGATGGACAAGCTCCCCTCAGTATTCTACGGAATTCGTTCGCGAGTCTTGTAAAGTCTGAAGATCTTGTTATTGACTACAAAGATAACTACCCCGTTGTGACCCAATATATCGATCCAATTCGTCGTATTGATCGATTAAATATAAACATCAGAAATCAAGATGGAAACCTGATCGTACCATCAACTCCCGAGAAAGATAACTTTTTAGTTCTCCGTTTCGTGTGTAGAAAACCCAATTTGTAATTTTCTCCCCTTAAAGTAGTATACCATGTCAGCAGGTGTCGTGCAATTGATCGCTATTGGAGCCCAGGATGAATATATCACTGGTGATCCCGAAATATCTTTCTTTAGCTCGACCTTTAAACGGCATGCTAATTTTTCACAGTCCATCGAAAAACAAGTCATCCATGGACCTGTGAAAAACAATTCTATGTCCAGTGTTCAATTCGAACGTTCTGGAGATCTCCTCGGCTACGTCTATTTTACAATCGATGATACGGCCCAAGCCCTTGACATTCAGCGGTGGGATACGATTATTGATAAGGTGGAACTCTACATCGGTGGTTCCCTCGTTGATAGTCAAGATGCGATTTTCACAGAGAAAATCGCCATCGATACATTCGCTCAAAATGTTTCCAAGAGTGCGTTAGGTACACATCCAGGTGTGAGCGCTCGCTCACATTTTTACCCCTTACGTTTCTTCTTCTGTGAAGGACCTCAAAATGCACTCCCTCTCGTGGCTCTAAACTACCATAATGTCGAAATTCGTATTCACTGGGCAACTGTTGCATCCGATTACAACGTCGAATGCTTCGCCAACTATTACTATCTCGATAACGAAGAGCGTGGAAACGTCGCGACGAAGAAACACAATCTCTTGATCACCCAAGTTCAAAAGAATATTGCTTCGGGTACAGTCATACAGGATCTCACATTCAACCACCCCGTAAAGTACCTTGCGTCTTCAGACACCACAACTGATGGTGCACTTACATCGCCCACGAATAAGATTAAACTGAACATCAACGGTCTCGATGTGAGTAATTACAGATGGGGGAAGCCACACTTTATAGATGTCATGAGTTACTACCATACAAACTTTGTAACTTCTCCGGACTTCTTCTTGTACTGTTTCTGTCTCTCCACCAGTTCTCTACAGCCTACAGGTACTCTGAATTTTAGTCGTCTCACATCAGCTAAGATCATGAGTGAGACCATGCCTATCAATGATCCCATATACGCAGTCAATTACAACATCCTCCGTATCGAGAATGGCATGGCTGGACTTTTGTATGCAAATTAAAATGCCCAACTATATTAAATGGTCAAGAACTTGCCGACGGTGGAACGTTCAACCAAAATTAGGTTCGGTAAGAATGTCCCAGACTCCGATGTTCAGGCTGAAAATACCATTATTATTAACGCCAGTAACACACTGGTAACGACACCAAACAGTGGAAGTATCTACATGTCACCAGTAAGGTTTAGAAATGATATTGTTGATCCGAATATTGTTCTAATGATGTACAATCGTGAAACAGGTGAGTTGTCTGAATCTGGTGAAAGTGCTAACGCACTCGTCGGTGGTCAAACCCTAGAAGCCACAACAGACCGTGGTAACACAACATCAAACACTGTCCAATTTTTAAGTCCTGATACAGGTATTGTTACAGCTGGAAAGATGGGTGTCTCGAATCTCTTTCCCGGTCACACATTAAGTATTGGTTCAAATGTGTATGTAGATGATGTGGGGTCGAATGTTCTTGTTGTTTCTGGTGGTGTTCTTTTGGATGGTAACCTCACCGTTAATGGTGGTGTCACATCAATCGTCACTGAAAACCTTAAAATCAAGGATGCCATCATCGAATTGGGTCAAAATAATACATCCGGGGATACGACACTCGACCTAGGTCTTATCATGACACGTCCACAATCGAATGTGACTGTTGGGTTTTTGGAAAGTTCTAAAGAAATTGTCATGAGTTTCACTGAAAGTAGTGCGGATAGTAATGTCATCACACCTCTCGTGAGTGAAGATATCAATGTACACGTGTATGGTCGCCTCTACACAGAAGCGAACGTGGGTGTGCTCAACACAAATCCAATGCACACCCTTGATGTGGGTTCAAACTTATATGTTGACGAGTTTGGTTCTAACATTTTGGTAGTGAATGGAAACACATACTTGAGTGATATAGTTTCCGTCGGAGATAAATTAGGTGTCAAGACGACAGATCCAGATGCTGAACTCCACGTTGTTGGTAATGCCTATGTGTCTTCCAATTTGACCGTGGATACCGGCACTCTACATGTAGATGCGGTGAGCAAAAGGGTTGGTATTGAAACGGTAAACCCACAAGCCAATCTTCATGTAGTTGGTAATACGTATATAAGCTCTGATCTAACGATTGACACCGACACCTTTCACGTAGACACCACCAACGACCACGTGGGTATTAACACAAAGGTACCAGACGCTGAGCTCCATGTCGTTGGTAACACCTACATATCAGATGATCTGACTATCGCTACCGACACATTTCACGCCGAGGCATCTACGCAGCGCGTAGGTATAAAAACAAAAACACCCGACGCAGAACTTCACGTTGTCGGTAATGTCTATGTTTCTTCAAACCTAACAGTGGACGAAGACACTCTTCACGTCGATGCGGTGGAAAACAAAGTTGGTATTAAAACTAAAAACCCCGACGCCGAACTTCACGTTGTCGGTAATGTCTATGTTTCTTCAAACCTAACAGTGGACGAAGACACTCTCCATGTAGACACGACGACACATAGTGTCGGAGTCGAGACCAAGTTTCCCGATGCCAACCTCCATGTCGTTGGTAACGTGTATGTGAGCTCGGATCTCACTGTAGACGCCGATACTTTCCACGTCGATGCGACGGGAAATAAAGTTGGTATCAAAACTAAAAGTCCGGATGCCGAACTCCATGTTGTTGGAAATGTGTATGTATCCTCGAACTTGACCGTTGATGAAGATACTTTCCACGTGGACATGGTAAACAAGAGGGTTGGTGTTGAGACCAAGTTTCCCGACGCCAATCTCCATGTTGTTGGAAATGTGTATGTCAGCTCCGATCTCACCGTGGATGAGGATACTTTCCACGTAGATGTTGGGGACAAGTCCATAGGACTTGGAACGGTGAACCCAACCTCCAATCTCCATGTTGTTGGAAATGTATACGTGTCCTCGAATATTACCACAGATGGTACTCTAACCCTAAATCACCCCACAACTGCCCTCATCACTGATCTCACTGCGAATGTTGAAGTGAAACTTGACCAATTGGCGAATGTCGTCATAGGTGAAAAGGCACTCGCCAACGAGGATATGCTTGTCTACGATGGTTCCAACTGGACGAACCAGTTGCAGAACCACACCTTCCTCTACGCAAAGGCGGAGGAGACCATCGATAAAGGTGACGCCGTGTATGCTACTGGTACGATTGGGAACAATATGTTCTCTATTCGAAAAGCTCAAGCAAACTTGAGTGCTACTATGCCCGCCCTCGGCCTCGCATATCAAGCCCTTACTCTCAACCAAGAGGGTCTCATCGTGACCTTTGGGCGCGCCGATGGAATAAATACAGATAATTTCCAACCCGGTGAAACCGTCTATGTGAGCAACGTTGTAGCTGGTGGCGTATCAAATGTAGTACCCCAAGCCGAAACCGATCTCATTCAGAATGTAGGTTTGGTCGTGAAGGGACACCCCTCGACGGGTATCGTGTCCGTCACCGGTGTTGGTCGTACGAATGCAATTCCCAACGCTCAGGTAGTCACCACCCAACCTCCACACATCTATACAAATGGTGGCGGAAACACATTTGAAAAAATGGATCCCGCAGACGTTCTGACAAAACTCCAAACCCTCCAACAGGTCACTGACACTGGGAACACCACCTCAAATACAATTCAATTTACGAATGCTACGACTGGTCTCGTGACCACTTCAAACCTTCAAGTAGGTTCGAATATCTCTGTGGCGGGTCTCACCCCTAATAAATTTCCTATTGTGGGTACCGGAAACTTTTTAGAAGATTCGTTAATTACTCGATCAAATGGTACTATTGTCATTTCGTCAGACTTGCAGATTCTTGGAAACGTCGAAGTCATCGGTAACTCCTATACCGTGGAATCCAACTCTCTTATAATTAGTGACCGTATTATCGGTATCGCCAACAACAATACTGAGCATGACCTTGATGTCGGTATTATCATGGAATATCCAGGTAAGAATATCGGTCTTATACATCACGGAGCTGCCGTGGGTCCCGATGATCCACACGAATACTCATTCACAATCGGTTACACACAAAATACCGTCACCGCAAACCACGTTTTTGATGATGCAAATGTAATTATAGTGGAAATTCTTGGTAATCTCGTCACACAAAACAACATCACTGTTTCTGAAAACATTTACGTGACGGGAACTTCGGCACTTTCAGGTGATTTGACTGTGGGTGCTGCATCTAACCTATTTGTTGATTTGAGTACCTCGAGGGTGGGTATCAACGAGGGGACACCCCTACGAAGCCTCGATGTTGGGGGTGATGCGAGGGTGCAAGATACCACAGATTCAGCTTCGGTTACCACAGGGGCTCTCGTGGTTTCAGGTGGTTTGGGTGTAGCCTCCAATATTCATTCCACGAATGTCTACGCAGCGAGTCATGTGGGTGTGGGTACGGATGCGGCGACGGCACCCATCCACCTTCTCGTGAGTGGAACGGGTGAGACCACGAATGGTATTTACATGAAGAGTGCAGCGGGTTCTGCCACGAACGATGCCATCGTAAATCTCGAGGTTGCCGCTGATGGTGGTGATGCTTTCATGACCTGGAATGCATCCGGTGGAGCAGCCTTCGCCATGGGTCTCGATAGGAGTGAGAACCTATTAACGATCGCGAACAGCTCGAGTGACTTGACCACGAATCAGTTACTTCATATGACAACGGCTGGTGTAACTACAATCGAAAATACTACAAACTCTACCTCAAAGACCACAGGTGCCCTCGTCGTTGTCGGTGGTGTAGGCATTTCTGGAGACATCTATGCTACACACGCAAACCTCGAAGACGTCGAAGCTGATAGTGTGAACATCACAGATACAACCACGTCTACAAGTACAACCACTGGTGCCTTAAAAGTTGCTGGTGGTATGAGTACTCAAGAAAAGTTGAATGTTGGTGGAGTGACCAAAATTTGGGACAGCACAGCTGTGACTGGTAAGACTGACGGTGCCCTCGTCATTGTCGGCGGTGTGGGCATTTCTGGGGACATCCATGCCACACATGCAAACCTCGAAGACGTCGAAGCTGATAGTGTGAATATCACAGATACGACCACATCTACGAGCACAACTACGGGTGCTCTAAAGGTTGCTGGTGGTGTGAGTACTCAAGAAAAGTTGAATGTTGGTGGAGTGACCAAAATTTGGGACAGCACAGCTGTTACTAGTAAGACTGATGGCGCCCTCGTCGTTGTCGGTGGTGTGGGCATTTCTGGAGACATCCATGCTACACATGCGAATCTTGAAGATGTCGAAGCTGATAGTGTGAACATCACAGATACCACAGCAGCTACTGATAAAACGACGGGTTCCTTGATAGTCGCTGGTGGTGTAGGCGTCTCTGGAGCCCTATATGGTGCAGCGGCTACCTTCGATGGTATAACCTCTATCACAAACTCGACAGCTGCCACAAGTAAGACCGATGGCGCCCTCGTGGTCACAGGCGGTGTAGGTATTTCTGGTGCTCTACATGGTTCTACGGCAGACCTCGATGGTGTGGTGACCCTAACCGACACAACAGAAGCGACATCATCAACTACGGGTGCTCTCAAGGCAGCTGGTGGTGTCGGTATAGCGAAGGATGTGTACGTCGGTGAACAGGCGTATATCACTGGTGGTCTCGTCACGAACACAGGTGCGGTGACAAAGAAGACCTATAGTTTCTCGAACATCGTGACATCTGGTGGAACTGCTCCCGAGATCAATGTGTACTTTACCTCAAACGTCTTCTACTCCAAATTATCTGCACAACTCGTGGACGATACAGATGAAGTGAGTACGATGATTCTCGAAATGGCTGGTGGTTCTAGAAACGGAACTGTACCAGGTAAAAATATCAAGGTCGGTACGAAGAATATTTTCGGAGATGCTTCATCAACACCTTGGAGTTCAAATGTGTTGGTGGCACCGAATCGAATCATGATCACACCCTCGGGTGCTTTGACAAACTCTGGGAACTGTCATGTATTTTTAGAGTATACATCAGATATATCTACAGGTGGTGTGTCCAATGTTCAATTTGACTTTGATCAACACGTCATCAATTTTGGATACTAATCGTTGTGGTACAGATGTATTTGTATCCCTCCTCAACCTCACCACCCTTGTGTGGAAATGTCCAAGAACACGGATACACAAGAACTTTCCCAACTTCGGGTCTCACCTTCCTACCGTCAATAAATTCAGTACAACCTCCCTGATTTTCTTGAAGTGTGTTTAGATAGAATATGATTTGAATAAAATATGGTTTTGATAGATCACCGTCGTGATGCCAATCGTACAGATCCCCTTTCCCCAATCTTTGTATCGGAAACCCCGTACAAAGAATCTGTTTTTGAATAAGTTCTCGATCATACACGGGGTACTGTGGGTCACCATACCCAGCAAATGTGTTCTTCAAATGATTCACATACTTTTCATATACCTTAGATGTGTAGTCAATGAATAGTTTGTTCACATCTTCCCAACCTTCAAGGCTTGTAGATGTCAATTCAAAATTGTTCTTTTTACGTGTGACAATCTGGTCACCCACGGGGTATGTAAAAGAACCTTCAACTTTTCTGTTGTCATTTTCAAATCTTTGAATGATCGAGGCACACACTTCGGATGGTACGACACCCGGTATTTCTAAGACATAAGGGTTCATTTGTTAAACTCTTCATCCAAAGCTTTATACAGATGTTCCCAGGAATATTTTTCCTTTAGGTACTCTCGAGCATTAGGGTACTCATCTGGGTTTTTGAAGCAGTACTGGAGATGATCTGCGAAGTCCCTGTAATCACAGTAAGCTACCTCTCCATCATGGGGTTCAGCTTGTCCGATGCGAATCCATAACTTAGGTTCAACGAAATGGGCATAGGGACCCATTGTCTCTTTGAGAGCTGGGATGCCTGTGACAACTTGGGGGCGGTTGAGGTACATATGCTCCACTGGGGTTAGACCAAAACCTTCACCCCGTGTCGTGCTAATACCAACATCACCAGCATTGTACATCTCATTCACTTCAGCATCTGTCAAGTGAAGGGGCTTGGGGTTAATGAAGACATGATGAAAACAAACCTTGTCGGCATCCATACCTCTACGCAAACACTCAGACCTCACAGTCATCCCAATGTCAACACCATCTTTGTGGAACGGTAAGCCACCACAGAAGAGTTTGATGCGAGGATTCATATTCTCACGCTCCAAGAGTTCCAGGAACGCTTTGATGGTGGTCTCCCACATCTTACGCCCCGAGTTGCGGTTCATATTCACCACCAAAAAGTCATCGGGTTTGAAACCACGTGAAACTTTCGCCTCCTCTTTGGGGATATCAACGAAACGATCGAAATCGATACCATGGACCATCGTACTCACCTTCGAGGAATCAAACTTCAGGTCATTAATCATATGGTCTGTCCAACAATCCAGGAATGTCCAGATGTGGTCAAAATTGTACTCCTTCAGGATCTCAAAGGTGTCGATATTTTGCCAGGGGTAGACAATGTCCAGGTACAGATACTTCTTCGGGGGCATGTGCTCAGGAGGGATGAGGCGCATGATGTCCCTGACGACATTCATATCGTTGTAGTGGAACAGGACATCTGGTTTCTCCTTGATGATACTTGGGAGGATCCCAGCGTCCCCGAAACCACCCTCAGCCGATGGATCGAGTTCGAGTGCATCCAGGAATCGGATTCTTGGGTCTATGAAACGATCCTTAATTTCCTGACCCTTATAGTTCTGGAAAGCGTAGTAGACCACCTCAACACCAGGGAGGGATGCCAGATGGTTCACGAGTTTATTCGCGACACGAGCATACCCAGTCCCCTGATTACAATGGGTGCACATAAAGAAAATCTTCATCGTTCACTGGATGAACGGAGCCCCTCGTCCTTAAGCCGTAATAAATTTAGCCTATAATACTATATGTCGACGAACATTCAAGATTTCGCTGGTGACATACAAATCCGTGGAACCACATTCATCAAGGCGAACAGTAATACGAACAATCTCGCTATTGGTACGGATGCGGGTCTGACGCTGCAAGGAGAAAACACCGTCGCCATTGGAACCAATGCGGGTCAGACCAGTCAGGGAGGCGGCGCCACCGCCGTGGGGCGAAATGCAGGTTCGACGGGTCAGGGATTCGCCGCCGTTGCCGTGGGGCGTACAGCGGGTCAGACCAGTCAAGGCGACTACGCCGTCGCCGCTGGGTACCAAGCGGGTGAGACCAGTCAGGCTGCCTACGGCGTCGCCATTGGGGAGACGGCGGGTCAAACGGATCAGGGAGGTTCCACCGTCGCCATAGGGCGCCAAGCGGGTAACACCTCTCAGGGAAACCAGGCTATCGCCATCGGAAGAAATGCGGGTCAGACGGATCAGGATATCGCCTCTGTCGCCATTGGGTACATAGCGGGTAAGAACTCACAAGGAACCGAAGCCGTCGCCATTGGGATCGAAGCGGGTTCGACCGTTCAGGCAGATTATGCTGTCGCCGTGGGGTCCTCGGCGGGTCAGACGTCTCAGGGAGAGAACGCCGTCGCCATAGGGTACCTAGCGGGTCAGACCAGTCAGGGCATCGTGAGCGTCGCCATAGGAAAGAGTGCGGGTGCGTCTGAACAGGGATGCCAAGCCGTCGCCATTGGGCATGGTGCGGGTGAGTCCGGTCAGGGTAGATGGACAGTTGCCGTGGGGTTAAACGCGGGTCAGAGCGATCAGGGAACCTACGCCGTCGCCGTGGGGCGAAATGCAGGTCAGAGCGATCAGGGAGTCGACGCCGTCGCCGTGGGGCGTACAGCGGGTAAGACCAGTCAGGGAGAGAACGCCGTCGCCGTGGGAACCTCATCGGGGTATACGGCTCAGGGACAAAACTCCGTCGCCGTGGGGTACGAGGCGGGTAAGACCAGTCAGGGAAATCAAGCCGTCGCCATTGGGATACAAGCGGGTCAGAGCGATCAGGGAGGTTCCACCATCGCCCTAGGGTACAATGCGGGTCAGACCTCTCAGGGAAACCAGGCTATCGCCATCGGAAGAAATGCGGGTCAGACCAGTCAGGGAAATGCCGCCGTCGCCGTGGGGTACGAGGCGGGTCAGACGTCTCAAGGATCCAACACCGTCGCCGTGGGGCTCAATGCGGGTTCGAACGCTCAGGGAAGCTTCGCCGTCGCCGTGGGGGTCAATGCGGGTAAGAGCAGTCAGGGAGCTTCCGCCGTCGCCTTGGGGCGCCAAGCGGGTCTGACCAGTCAGGGAAACAACTCCGTCGCCATTGGGAACCTAGCGGGTTGTGTCGCTCAGGGAACCTACGCCGTCGCCATTGGGGACGAGGCGGGTCGCTATGATCAGGGAGAGAACGCCGTCGCCATTGGGAACCTAGCGGGTCGGGATAATCAGGGATGTAGATCCGTCGCCGTGGGGAACAATGCGGGTCAGGTCAGTCAGGCAGTGGTCGCCACCGCCGTGGGGACCTCCGCGGGCTTCTGTTTACAGGGAAGCGCCGCCGTCGCTGTGGGAGTCAATGCGGGTAAGACCAGTCAGGGAAATCGAGCCGTCGCCATGGGGTACCTAGCGGGTTCGACGGGTCAGGGAAAGCAGTCCGTCGCCATAGGGGCGGCTGCGGGTGCTACGGCTCAGGGAAGCTACGCCGTTGCCATAGGGGTCAATGCGGGTGCGGACGATCAGGGAGCCGAAAGCATCGCCATTGGGGAGACGGCGGGTAATACTAGTCAGGGAACCGTCGCCGTCGCCGTGGGGCACCTAGCGGCTCAGACCAGTCAGGGAAACGGGGGCGTCGCCATTGGGACACAAGCGGGTCAGAGCGATCAGGGCAACAACGCTGTCGCCGTGGGGAATCAAGCGGGGCGGGCCGGTCAGGGATCCTACTGCGTCGCTGTGGGGTTCGAGGCGGGTGGGTCAATCAACACGATAATACCATCGTGCTCAATGCATTTGGGAACGAGGTGAATACAGACCGCGCGAGTGCATTATTCGTTAGACCAATACGTAATTCTGGTGCGTTGAGCTATAGTAGCAGCGATTATGAAGTGTATGGAAACTCGTCCGATGACCGCGTAAAGCACAATGAAACATACATCAAAAATGCCCTCCAAACAATTATGAAACTCAAACCCCAAACATATGATAAAGCCGACGATTTAGATTCTAATGCACACATCGAATATCACGAATCTGGGTTCATGGCACAGGATATATGGTACGATGTTCCTGAAATGCGACACATTGTCATCCTCGCTCCGACTGCTAACCCTACCCTTGAAAAACCACCCGCTCCAAGTGATGACCCCACTGACGATCCCGATTACTCCGCTTGGGGTAAAGAGCTTTCAACACTTCACTATAATCAGGTAATTCCGTTCCTTACAAAGGCAGTTCAGGAGGTTGCTGTGGAGGTACCTAGGGCGAAGACAACCGTGTCTAACACGTGGGGTCAGAATATCACAGGTCTTGTCGTCAGTTCAGACACAAACAAACACAAAACGAATACAGTTCCGTTAGTGTCTCTCAGTAACGTCTCCATGGATAAAAGTTGGTATGGTATTGTTTCCGATGAGAAAATCGACTCGACAGATTATGATACACTTGTGGATATAAAGGGTGATACACGAGTTTGGGTGACGGATGTTGGTGGGTCTCTGGAGTCTGGAGACCTCTTGACAACGTCCAATGTCGCTCCAGGCTTCACACAAAAACAAAGTGATGATCTTGTTCGTAACTACACAATTGGAAAAATAACCCAAGATTGCGATTTTACAGAACCATCGACTGTAACAGTAAAGGTACCTAGACAAGAACTTTCGAATGTGACGTATTATATTCACCAAACTCAAGTGAAAATTTATGAAGAGGATTATAATAGAATAGGAATGGAACGCAATAAGACTACCGAGATTGTCACGGAGTACCGAAAAATTGATGGTAGCAATGAAGAAATTACACAAGAAAGGTATAATGCACTCGATCCATCTAAACAGGAAGAGTACACCGCATTCCAAAAGACAAACTATTATCGTTTAAATAGGTACGAAACCAAGTTTCCACGTGAATCCCACACTATAACCGAGGTTCGTCAAGAGATCGTTGATATTCTTGATGAAAATGGACAAACTATTTGGGAAGAAACCAATGAATCACGACCCGTATATACACTCGTTGACCACGGAACTTACAAGGCTGCGTTAGTGTCGTGTAAGCTTATTTAACCACTACGAAACCCGTGATGATGTATTTTGTACCCACCTTTATTTCCTGACCCCTATGTGGATACGTCCAAGTCGTTGGGAAAAATACAATTTTACCTGGTTCAGGTTTGACTTTTTTACCATTTAAAAACTCGGTACATCCATCATTCTCATTTAAATAAATGATAAAAGCGAATATTCTGTCCACACCGGATATACTGTCGACATGCCACTTAAAAAAGTCTCCCACTTTATATCGCTGTATCTGAAGTCCAGTCATGTCGACATCACTAAAAGTATTTCTTATAAAACAGTCTACTTCAGCAAAAGGACCATGAAACAAATAATCAAAGTATCTATATATACCCGCAGCTAAAATACGTTCTAACTGGTCGTAAATGATTTCCCATTCTGGTTTATTGACTATATGTAAATCCATCGTCTTCTTAAGGTTTTCATTTACTATTGTTTTACCAACTCCAACACCACCCAGTATTTTGTCAGGATCATTCTCAAACTTTTCTATGATTTCTTGACACAACTCCTTTGGTACAATATCATGAGCTTCATAGATGTACTCCATTTTGTAATTTTTTATAGTTATTTTTTTATACCAGTAAAGTAAACAATGGGTGTCATTCTCAACGAAACGATTACCCTCTCCAATGGTCTTACTGTTACGAACCCCTACGCTTCCGTGGGTGAGAAT
>Ga0181557_1002224_pt1 | contig 20407 bp, 18 predicted proteins | sample 011ome_23_FD_148632 | JGI IMG/M metagenome (GOLD analysis project Ga0181557, IMG submission 148632) | Coastal salt marsh microbial communities from the Groves Creek Marsh, Skidaway Island, Georgia - 011506CT metaG (spades assembly) | ecosystem: Environmental > Aquatic > Marine > Intertidal zone...
CAAGATTTCTTGAAGATCTAGCTTGGTGCTCGCTTCCGAACTTGCCGCAGAAAGCTTATGGTAGGCCTCCAACCGGAGCCGCTCGCTGTCTAGATACTCCGGCGGAATGCGGGCATCAACAGGAATCTCAAGCTTTAGCTCTGCCGGTGAACTAACCGGCTCACCACGAAACTCGCTCACCGCCTCTGAAATCATTCTGAGGTATAGATCGAAACCAACCCCAGCAATGTGTCCTGACTGCTCGCCCCCAAGCATGTTTCCGGCCCCGCGAATTTCAAGGTCCTTCATGGCAACCTGCATGCCACTGCCGAGCTCGTTGTTAGTTGCAATGGTTGCAAGCCGGTCATGAGCAGTTTCGGACAGGGTCTTGGTTGGATCATAAAAGAAGTAGGCGTATGCGCGCTCTCTGGAACGACCGACCCTGCCTCGAATTTGGTGCAACTGGCTAAGACCAAAGGTTTCTGCCCGGTCCACGATCAGGGTGTTTGCATTCGGGATGTCGATGCCTGTCTCAATGATGGTGGTTGAAACCAGCACGTCGTAGAGACCCTGCCAAAAATCAATCACCACTTGCTCCAACTGCGCCTCCGGCATTTGACCGTGAGCAATGGCAATCCGGGCCTCAGGAACTAACTTCTTTAGATCATTGGCGGTTTTCTCAATAGTTGCGACCCGATTGTGAACAAAGAAGACTTGACCCTCTCGAATCAGCTCTCTTCTTATCGCGGCAGCAACCTGTTTCTCGGAGTAGCCGCCAACAAAAGTCAGAATCGGATGCCGCTCTTCCGGTGGAGTGGCAAGCGTTGACATCTCCCGGATGCCGGTAACGGCCATTTCCAAGGTTCGAGGAATCGGCGTAGCACTCATCGCCAAAACATCAACGTTGGTCTTCAGCTCCTTTAGCTTCTCCTTGTGTTCAACACCAAAGCGCTGCTCTTCATCGATGATCACAAGCCCTAGGTTCCTGAAGGTAACACCTGTGGACAGCAAGCGGTGCGTTCCGATAACGAGGTCAACAGATCCGGTTTTGATGCCCTCTAGGGTTTGCTTGACCTCCTTGGCAGTCTGAAACCGCGACAGCGCTCGAATGTTTACCGGGAAACCTCCGTAGCGCTGTGCGAAAGTTTCGAGGTGTTGGCGGACCAGCAGGGTCGTTGGCACCAACATTGCAACCTGTTTGCCGTCTTGAATTGCCTTGAAGGCGGCCCGAATCGCCACCTCAGTTTTTCCGTAACCGACATCGCCTGCCAAGAGTCGATCCATTGGCACGGGTTTCTCCATATCGGCCTTGACCTCGTCGATCGTGGTCAACTGGTCCGGGGTCTCTTGGAACGTGAATGCCTGCTCTAATTCGTGTTGCCATGGAGTATCGGGGCCGAAGGCATGCCCCTTTGATTTCATGCGAGCCGAATAAAGCTTCACAAGATCGATTGCGATCTTTCGAACCGCTTTCCTGGCATTTCCCTTCGCTCTTGCCCAGTCGGTGCCGCCCATCTTTGAAAGCACTGGCGCCTCGCCCCCGACATATCTGGACAGAAAGTCCAACTGGTCAGTTGGCACAAACAAGGTGTCACCTGGATAGCCTCGCTTGCTAGGGGCATACTCAACCACCAGATATTCCCTGGTTTGTGAAAGGTTTTGCCTCTGTACTAGCTCCTTGAAGCGGCCAATTCCATGAATCTCATGAACTACGTAGTCACCCTGCTTGAGGGTAAGCGGATCCACCTGAGCTCCGCGACGTTTTGCGAGTCGCCTGGTGGCAGGTGGCTGGTAACCGCTGGTAACTGAGAAGAACTCACTGTCAGTGAGCACGATCAAATTCGCATCCGCCACAAAGAAGCCATGCGGCAAGCTGGCCGTGACAACTATGACCTCTGCTGGCTTGGGAGCCTTGAGAACCTCAACCAGTGAAACCGGAACGGCTGCCGCATCCAGAACTTCAACAACGCGCTCTGCCATTCCGTGACCCTTGGCGGCAATTACTACCGCCTGCTTTTGGCCAAGCTGATCCAAAATCCAATCCACTGAACCAGTGGCACCCTGGAACTTCGGAATTTCCCTGAGGCCGAGATCAACTGTTTTTTCATTCGGGAGGGAACTAATTTCAATGAGTTCGTTGCCGGTTTTTATGGCAGCTGTTAGCTGGTCATACTCCAAAAAACCTCCCTTAGAAAGGTCGATTGGAGCATCGCCCCCACTAATGGCTGCATCCCATGCTGCATGCAAGAACTCCTCATTGGTTTCAACCAGACCGCCAGCCCTGGCCGAAACTGCCTCGGGATCGACGATCACAAACCGCGCAGTGGGCAAGAATCTGGTGATAGGCCCCAAGTTTGGCGACAGCACTGGGGCAAGAGACTCCATGCCAGCCACCGGTATTCCCTCGGAAATCTTGGTGAGCATCTCGGTGAGGTTCGGGAACTCGTGGGACATCTCCCTAGCCTTTGAGGCAACGGCCGGCGTTATCAACATTTCCCTGGCCGGATATAGGTCAATGCGCTCGATGGACCCGGGAATTGACCTTTGATCGGCGACCTGAAACTCCCTGATGTCTTCGAGCTCATCTCCGAAAAACTCCAGGCGTAAAGCGTGTTCGGAGGTTGTCGGGAACACATCCAAGATGCCGCCGCGAATGGCAAACTCCCCGCGCCTAGTGACCATGTCAACCCGCTCATAGGCAATCCCGATCAGTTTTAGCGCAAGCTCTGGGAGCAAATACTCATTGCCTTTTTTCATCTGAAAAGGCGGGTGATCGTTGGCATCTCCGATCACGGGCTGCAGAGCAGCACGGATCGAGAGCATGATTACGGTCTTCTTGGCCGACTTGCTTCTTGCGATTTCGTGAATCAAGTGCAGGCTCTGCAGCCTTTTTCCAACCGTTTCAGGCGAGGGCGAGAGTCGCTCGTGCGGGAGGGTTTCCCAGGCAGGAAAATCAATTACCCGAATGTCGGCAACCAGCTCGCGAAGTGCATCGGCAATTTCTTCAGCCTGTCTAGCGGTGGAGGTGATGATGGCCACAGGCTTACTGGATTCCTGAACAAGCAGCGCCAGAGCCAAGTAGTTGGTTTGATTGGGAGCGTAAAAAGAATTGGATTTTTTCCCGAGGAAAGATGCCAGAGGGTGCGACTGACCCGCCACTTGCAGTAAAGGGCCCAGGGTCACCGCTACAGTCTATTTGGAATCCGAGGCCAGGACTTCCATTACTCGATCAGCGGCCAGCTCCAGTAGCACCGGAACTTCTTTACGCTCAACGGTTGCGAAATTTTGGAGCACAAAGTCAGCAACAGCCATTTGACCCGGTGGCCGGCCAATTCCAAAACGGATTCGATGATAATTTGTTCCGCACTTGGCACTTATGTCCCTGAGACCATTGTGCCCTGCGTGGCCACCATCAAATTTTGATCGAATGTCGCCAAACTCAATATCGAGCTCATCGTGAACCACGATGATGTTCTCGGTTGGGACAGAAAAGTATTTTGCCAATTGGGAAACCGGCGCGCCAGATTGGTTCATGAAGCCAGCGCTCTTGGCCAAAATCAGATCTTCGCCACCGCTGGTCTTGGTCTTCGCGATTACGGCGACTGATTTGTGAGTTCGAAATTGGACACCCAGACGGCTTGCCAGAACGTCCAAGGTCATCTGACCGACGTTGTGGCGATTGGCTTGGTAGCCGGGCCCGGGGTTACCGAGCCCGACCACTAACCAAGTTTTATTCTGAGTCAGCTTCGGCGGCTGCCTCAGTGGCTTCGCCCTCTGCTGCAGTCTCTGCACCAGACTCTTCATCTGCAACTCCGGCTCGGGTTTCAACTACGGAAGCAACTAGCTCGCTCGCCTCAAGCTCCATGATGACGCCATCTGGAATTACCAAGTCACTGACTAGGTAGTGGTGTCCAGCTGCATTCTCCTTGGAGATTGGAAGCTCGAGGAAGGTTGGGATGTGGGTTGCCTCAGCCTCAACCTTTACGGTCTTATGCTCAAGGTCCACAACGGTTCCACCCATAGGCTCGCCAATCACGTGAACAGGCACCTCAACGTGAACCTTCTCGCCCTTCTTGACCTCAACCAGGTCAACGTGCTCGATGATCTGAGTTACTGGGTCCTTAGATGCGCTCTTTACAAGCACCAACTCTGACTTGCCACCAATAGTTAGCTCTAGCAGTGCGTTCTTAACACGCAACGCCAATGCAACCTCGTGGGCTGGTAGGTGGATGTGGCGGGTGTCGTGACCGTGGCCGTAAATTACTGCTGGGGTTCGGCCGGCGGCACGTAGCTTGCGGGCTGCGCCCTTGCCGAATGATTCGCGGGTCTCTGCCGCTAGTTTGCTCTCAGACATCGTTTCCTCTTCAAATTACAGGCGAGGAAAGGGACCCCGTCGATTACGGATACTTTTGTATCCCTCGCCGCTGAACTTGTCACAGCCTAGCCCAGTTACGGCCGTCGCGCCAGAGCCCACCTGATAAAGAGCATCGCGCTGATTACAGCTAGCCCGAGCAGAAGCCCCGAAACGGGAACACTGAGGGCCAACAGTAGGCAGCTGGCAAGCCCCACAAGATTGAGCCACTTAGGTCTCCTGGTCTCTGTTTTCGGCTGCCGGTAGGCTGCCAGATTTGCAACCGCGTAGTACGTGAGCACAGCAAAGGAAGAGAGCCCCAGTGTCAATAGGAAACTCCCCGATAGCACCAACAAGGCAACCAATGCAGCCACACCCAGCTCTGCCACGATAGGTACTTTGTTCTTGAACTGAAAGTTCAAGACTCTCGGAAGCTCACCGTCGGCCGCCATCACTGCAGCTGTCCTGCTCATGCCCGTAAGCAGCGCCAACAGCGAACCCAGGCATGCTAGAGCGACGATGACCGAAACAGCGCTGGCCGAAAAACCTGGAATTGCAACTGCGGCCAAATCACCGAGCGCGGTCGGTGAACCGGCCAATGCCGAGCCAAGTTTTGCCGGCAACACCAGCCCAAGCACCAGATAGATGACCAGCACCACTGCCAACGCAATAGCAATTGCCCTGGGGACGGCCCTGCGGGGGTTTACTAGCTCCCCTCCCAAAGTGGCAACCCGGGCATAGCCAGCAAACGCAAAGAAGACGATTGCTGCCCCAGCAGGAACACTGCTAACTGAGCCCTGCGACAGCGGCTCGGAAGCGGTGGGCAGCAGTAATGCTGCGCCCACCAGCACAAGGAGAAAAACTACTGTGATGCTAGCCAGCACTTTGGCACCCAGGGCAGTGCGATTGATTCCTGCGATGTTGATGATCGTCATCACAGCCACGGCGCCAAGTGCTACCGGAACCTCTCGTCCGGGCACGACGTGATAAGAAACGGTTAGAGCAATTGCGGCAGCAGAACCAATTTTTCCAACTAAGAAGCTAGAGCCAGCGAGAAACCCCCAAGTCGGGTTCAAATAATGTCTGGCGTAGGCGTAGGCGCCGCCGGATCTGGGAACTTTAGCCGCTAGTTGCGAGATTGAGCCGGCGTTTAGATAGGCAACAAAACCGGCCAGCAAGATTGCCGCTGGGAGGAGTGATCCAGTTATTGCCGCTACCGGCCCGAAAACTCCAAATACGCCTGCTCCTAGCATCGAAGCAACTCCGATGCTGGCAGCATCGAGTGTCTTTAGGCGCGCAGCCAAGGCCTGAGACTAAGCGTGACCAGGAAACAGTGAGTTCACGGAATCGTCGTAGAAAACAGCAGCGATTGCCTTCGCAATCAACGGGGCAATCGAAAGCACCGTTAGTGTCTTGAATTCCTTCTCGGGAGTGATCGGCAAGGTGTTGGTGACAACAACCGAATCGATGACCTCATTGCTCAGTCGCTCTACCGCTGGGGAGGAGAACACCGCGTGAGTGGCAGCAACGATTACCCTGGCTGCACCATTTGCTTTGAGCGCTTTTGCGGCCGCCAGAATGGTGCCTCCGGTGTCAATCATGTCGTCTACCAACAGGCAATCTCTGCCAGCGACCTCACCGACAATCTCATTGACCTGAACTTCGTTTGGCTTGTCTGGATCCCGGCGCTTGTGAACAATCGCCAACGGGGTGCCCAGTCGGTCTGCCCAAATGTCTGCAACTCGAACTCTTCCTGAGTCCGGTGAGACGATAGTCAAGTTGTCGGTTCCAAAGGTGTCCGCAATGTGGTCTGCTAGCAACGGCAGTGCCCAGAGGTGATCCACCGGCCCATTGAAGAAACCTTGAATCTGTGGCGCGTGGAGGTCAACAGACATGAGCCTGTCGGCACCAGCGGTTTGATAAAGATCGGTCACTAGTCGCGCAGAAATTGGCTCGCGTCCCTTATGCTTCTTGTCCTGCCTGGCATAGGGGAAAAATGGGGCAACGACAGTAATTCGCTTTGCCGAAGCGCGTTTCATGGCATCAACCATCAATAGCTGCTCCATGACCCAGTGGTTTATTGGTGCAGGGTGTGCCTGGATAATGAAGGCGTCGACGCCGCGGACGCTGCGCTCGTAACGGACAAAAGTTTCACCGTTTGCAAAGTCATAGGCGGTAACAGGCACGAGTTCGGTGTTCAGGATGTCGGCAACCTCCTGAGCAAGTGCTTGATGGGCTCTACCAGAGGCAATTACCATCTGTTTGCTCGCGGGTTTTTCGATTGCCATTGCTACTCCGTATCTTGGTTTACTGCTTTTGCCGATGGTGACCCAGGTCGATTCTCCAAAACCCAGCCTGCGAGATTTTTTTGAGCCGCTGGGTTCAATGCTAGCGCGCCCGGCTCCACGTTCCGCCTAATGGTCGAACCTGCTGCGGTATAAGCACCGGCACCGATTGACACCGGAGCAACAAAGGTGTTGGCGCTTCCGGTTCTCGCGAAGGCGCCCACCGTGCTCTGGTGCTTATTCACACCGTCATAGTTGGCAAAAATGGTTCCAGCGCCGATGTTTGCACCTTCACCAATGACGGCGTCGCCGACGTAACTTAGGTGAGGCACCTTGGCGCCCGGTCCGATCTTTGCGTTCTTGGTTTCTACAAATGCGCCGATCTTTCCGTCCTGACCCAGGTCAGTGCCGGGGCGCAAGAAAGCAAATGGCCCGACGGTTGCGCCGTCTTGAATATGTGAAGACTGAACTTCGGATCTGAGAACAGTTGCCCCTGCACCAACGGTGGTGTCGGTCAAGGTTGTGTCTGGGCCAATTGTGGCGCCGGCCCCAACGGCAGTTAACCCCTTGAGTCTGGTGCTTGGCAGCAGGGTTACGTCCTGGCCCAGCTGGCAGGTGACATCGATCCAGGTGGAGGCTGGTTCCTGGACGCTCACCCCGGCCAGCTGCCATGCGTTTACGATCCGACGATTAAGCTCGCTCGCAACCGCAGTCAGCTGAGCGCGATCGTTGATGCCGGCTACGAGCCAATGATCGTTGATTGGATGTGCAACAACAGGCTGGCCCTCGGACAGCATGATCGTCGCCACGTCGGTTAGATACTTCTCATTCTGGGCATTGGCCGTTGTTAGTTTTTCAAGGGCTGGAACTAGGTGGTCGGATGCAAAAACATAAACCCCGGCATTTACCTCAGTAATTTCCAGCTGATCGCTGCTGGCGTCCTTCTGCTCAATGATTCCCATCAGAGACTCTCGAGAGCGAAGAATCCGACCGTAGCCGTTCGGATTTGAAAGGACTGTGCTGACAAGCGTTCCAGAGTTGGCTGCGGATCGATGAAGCTCCAGCAGCTCCGAGATGCTAGAAAGGTCTAGCAGTGGAACATCTCCCGAAAGCACCAAGACATCGCCCTGGAAGGTTTCAGGCAGAACGCCAAGCCCTGCCTCGACCGCTGCCCCAGTGCCGGGAGTGGCGCCCTGTTCTGCAATCAGAGTGTTTGGGAAATGCTCCGCCAGGTAGGCCGAAATTCTTTCCTTTTCATGGCGAACCACCGTCACGACGTGGTCGGCAGCGATTGCGGTGGCAGTTGAGAGAACATGGCCAATGAGCGGAAGCCCAGCGATTTCATGAAGAACCTTGGGAACCTGGGAGCGCATCCTGACGCCCTCGCCAGCTGCCAGCACGATAACTGCTAACTGAACCATGGCCCTCCTATTTTTACCTAGCTCCGCCCCTAGGATTCGAACCTAGACCGGACGCCTCCAAAGAGCGCCGTGCTGCCGTTACACTAGAGCGGAAAGAGACTTTGTCTCGGGCACAAGTCTGCCAGAAGTTCAGCCACCTTGCAGTTTTTGAGCAACATCCAGCCACTCAGACTCATTTTTGTCCAACTCGGCAAGCTGTCCGGTTAGTTGATTCCCAAGAGTTGTCAGGCCTTCGTAATCCAGCGGATCGTGCTCGTTTAGCTGCTTCCGCAAAGCTTCAATTGCACTTTGATTCTTAGCAACCTGTCGCTCAAGCCTTGCCAAGTCCTTTTCCAAAGCCCGCTTTTCGGCCCCCGAGACTCTGGCTGGCTGGGCCGAAGCAGTTGCCGGCTTGGCAACCTGACCTTTTCTTAGCTCGAGGTATTGCTCAACTCCGCGAGTCAGGTGGCGAAGCTTGCCGTCACCCAGAAGCGCATACTGGTTGTCCGTTACACGCTCCAGCAGGTAGCGGTCGTGACTTACCACAATCAAGGTACCGGGCCAGCTATCGAGCAAGTCTTCGATAGCCGCGAGCATGTCAGTATCGAGGTCATTTGTTGGCTCGTCCAGAATCAAAACATTCGGCTCTTGGAACAAAAGTCGAAGCAGCTGGAGCCGGCGCCGCTGACCTCCGGAAAGGTCCTTGATTGGAGTCTGCAGCTGCTGCTGATCGAAGCCCAGCTGCTCCAACAGCTGACCAGTTCCAACTTCTTTCTTGCCAACCACAAATGTTGTCTTTTCGCGCTTAATCAGGTCAAAGATGCGCTCATTGGCGTGGCTGTCCAGTTCGTGAACGTCCTGAGACAGTGTTGCAAATTTGACGGTCTTGCCGATTTTGATTCTTCCGCTGGCCGCCTGCAACTGACCGGTTAGAAGCCGGACCAGCGTGGTCTTACCCACACCGTTTGCTCCAATCAATCCGACCCTATCTCCTGGGCCCAATCGCCAAGTCAAGTCATCCAGAATTACCTGACTGTCAGGGGTGCTGTAGCTAACATCCTCAAAATCAACCACGTCTTTCCCAAGTCGGGTGGTTGCCAATTGAGCCAGCTCTACAGAGTTGCGCGGGGGTGGCTCATTTGCAATCAGCTCAAGTGCCGCATCGATCCTGAACTTAGGTTTAGCGGTTCGGGCCGGTGCGCCACGGCCCAGCCAGGCAAGCTCTTTCCGAAGCAGGTTTTGTCTTCTGGATTCGATTGCTGCAGCCTGCCTTGAGCGCTCTGCTCGCTGCTGAACATAGGCCGCGTAGCCACCCTCAAACGGTTCAATCTGACCTCCGTAGACCTCCCAGGTGAGGTTGCAAACAGCATCCAAGAACCATCGGTCGTGAGTGATTACGACTAGTCCCCCGACGTTTTTTGGCCACCTGGTCTTGAGGTGCTCGGCAAGCCAGGCAACGCCGTCAACATCCAAGTGGTTGGTTGGCTCATCCAGAAAAATCACGTCGTATTCGCCGGCCAGCAAAGCAGCCAGCGCCACCCGGCGACGCTGCCCTCCAGAGAGTTCACCAACCAACTGACTCCACTCAAGGTCAGCTAGCAGCCCAGATAAAACCTCGCGAATTTTAGGGTCGGAGGCCCATTCAAACTCGGGACGATCGCCAACCACAGCCTGCGCAATTGTCGAATCCTCTGGGATTGAGTCAACCTGGGTCAAAAATCCCACCCTCAGGTCACCGCGCCAAGTCACTCTCCCGGAATCTGGAACAAGCTGTTTAGTCAGGACCTTCAGCAGGGTTGATTTTCCATCACCATTTCGTCCGACGATGCCGACCCGATCGCCATCGTTTATGCCGACTGTGATCTCTGAGAAAACCTGCTTCGTTGCGAACTCGTGGCTGATTTTCTCGCCACCCATTAGGTGAGCCACTAGGAGATCAACTCCGAGCCTCGATCTGTAGTCTGCGTAACCAGGGTCTTTAGGCCGTGGCCTGCAAATACCTGTTGCCACGCTTCAATTTCCGACATATCTTCGCTGATCATGAAAAGGGTCGGCCCAGACCCTGAAACATAGGCGGCCTTTCCCGGAACCAGATCGGCCAATCTTGCCAAATCTGGCCGAAGCGAAAACGCGGCAGTTGCAAGTGAGTTTCGCCCAAGAATGCTTTCCAAATTGGTCCCGAATGCCTCCTGCAGACTCTTGGGGCTCATGGTGAGATCGCCGCCAGGCATAAGGCGGTCAAATTCCTTGAAAACGGCCGCGGTGCTGAGGCCAGGGGTGCTGAAAACTAGCAAGACCCGTTGCCGTGGCAAGGCTGGAAGTGGCTCAAGGTTTGCGCCGGTACCGGTGCCAAGCGCAGTTCCGCCAAGCAGTGAAAACGGAACGTCGGCTCCGACATTGGCCGCCACCTTCATCATTTCAGGCAGAGCCAGCTCCAGACCCCAGGCGCTGTTGAGTGCAAGAAGTGCTGCCGCTGCGTCGGCTGAACCGCCGGCCATCCCGCCTGCAGGTGGAACCTGCTTCCTGATTTCAAAGCGCATCGGCTGCGGATTTGCCAGGCCAGCAAATTTTGCCAGCTCCTTAGCCGCTCGAATCACAAGATTTGAGCTGTCGGTCGGGACGCTGGCTGATTCTTGAATACCGTCGCTGATCAGATCAATTTTCCAGCTGTCTGCCGGTTTAACGCCGACCTGCTCAAAAAAGTCCAGTGCCTGATAAATACTGGCAACCTCGTGGTAGCCATCAGCTCTCACTGGTCCGCACAAAAACGTCAAGTTGATCTTGGCTGGGGCTATTGCGCTAATCATTTAGCCTCCGCAATTGCAATGAATTGATCAATTCTGAGCTCTTCGCCCCGGGTTCTGGGGTCGACGCCGGCCCGAACCAAAGCTTCTTCCGACTTTATTGCTGAACCAGCCCAACCAGAAAGAGCCTGCCGCAGTGTCTTTCTGCGCTGTGCGAAGGCTGCGTCAATCACTGCAAACACCTCTTTGCGGTCGGCTGTTCGCTCCGCACCAGTTTCGAAATAGACCAATGCCGAATCCACATTTGGAGCAGGCCAAAAGACATTTCGCCCAACATTGCCGGCCAGTCTGGCTGGCCCATACCAGGCAAGCTTCAAGCTTGGTGAGCCATACTCCTTGCCGCCGGGCAAGGCCGCAAGTCGATGAGCTACCTCAGCCTGAACCATAACCAAACCCTTTTTGATGCTCGGGAAGGAGGCTAGGAAGTGAAGCAGCACCGGCACCGAGATGTTGTATGGAAGATTTGCTACCAGGGCAGTCGGATTCAAGGGAAGTGATTTGATCTGAAGCGCATCGGCTAAAACAAGCTCCAGCTTCTTTTCGGGCAAGTGCCGGGCAACTGTTGCCGGGAGCTCCGCAGCCAATTTAGGGTCGACCTCAACCGCTACCACCTTGTCGGCGGTCTCGAGCAATCCCAGCGTTAGGGAACCAAGCCCCGGCCCAATTTCAACTACCGTATCCTCTGCCGAAATTTGCGAGGCCGTCACAATTCGATGGATAGTGTTGGGGTCGATCACAAAGTTTTGGCCGAGCTTCTTGGTTGGTCGAATCTCCAACTTTCCGGCGAGTTCTCTTATCTCTGCAGCCCCGAGCATCAGGACAAACCTTCTGACCAAAGCCCATAAACAGCTTCGGTGTTCTGGTTCAACTGGGTAGCAAGCTCGTTTGGGGTTATCTCCATAAGCTCTGCCATAAATCGAAGCGTGTGGGGAACCAGGTATGGGGCATTTGCCCGACCGCGAAGTGGCTCCGGAGTCAGGAACGGGGCATCGGTTTCAATCAAGATTTGCGAAGGCTTAACCGCAAGCAGTGAATCTCTGAGGTGCTGATTCTTCTTGAAGGTAATGTTCCCGGCGAACGATAGATACCAGCCCTGCTCGAGACAGATTTTCGCCAGATCAAGATCACCCGAGTAGCAGTGAAATACGGTCTTTGCTGGCGCTCCAACCCGGAGCAGGGTCTCGACAACGTCCTCGTGAGCATCTCGATCATGAATTTGGAGCGCGAGATTATTTTGTTTCGCTATCTCGATGTGGCGCTCAAAGGAGTGGTGCTGCAGTGCCAGCGCATCAGCTCCGTCTGTTCGAAAATAATCCAGTCCGGTTTCCCCAATGGCCCTCACGCGCGGCTGTTTTGCAAGTTCCGCAATTTCGTCGATAGCCGCATTTAGTGACGAGAGGGACCCGTAAAGCGGGGCTTCGTTCGGGTGGATAGCCACTGCTGCCAACAGCATCGGCTCGCTCTTGGCTACTTCGGCGGAGTACTTGGAACTTTCCAAAGTCACCCCAACCTGAACCGCCCCAAGCATGTTCACCTGAAGCATCTTGGCAAGGTGATCCTGAATTCCCATCGGAAAATCAGTGTCCTCGATTTCCAAATGGGTGTGGTTATCGTAGGTTCCGATTTCTAAGGGCTCCGGTAAATCTGGGTAGAGCCGCTTAGCGTCCTTTTTGCCGTCGTAGCTGTTTCTAGAACGAACGAACTCGCTCATGCGCTCTCTTCGACTCTTGGGAACAGTGCCTCAAGTTCAGAAAGACTCTGTCCTGGGTTCAGAAGGCCCCACTGGGCCGCTGAGGCCAGCGGTTGGCTAGCTATGCTGCCTAAATCGGTTCCGATGGCATCCCAGAGCCTCGTGGTCGCCTTTGGCATGACAGGTGCCAAAAGCACTGCCAAGCACCTAAGGCCTTCAAGACTTGTGTACAGGACAGTTGCGAGCCTTGCTCGATCTGCTGGCTCTTTCGCCAACACCCAGGGCTCTTGGGTGGTGATGTAGTTGTTGAGCTCATCGACCAGGTTCCAAATCTTGGCAATTGCTTCATGTGGGGCAATCGCGTCGATGGCTTTGTCGGCCTCTTCGGTGGCCTTTTTGGCTACGGCCATGACCTGGTTATCAGCATCGAGGTAGTCCCCCGGTTCTGGAATGACTCCCTCAAAATACCTGGTGACCATCGCAACTGTTCTCGAGGCAAGATTTCCGAAGCCGTTGGCAAGCTCAGCGTTGTATCTGGCGCTTAGGTCCTCCCAGCTAAATGAACCGTCCGAACCAAAGCCAATGGCCTTCATGAAGTAGTAGCGGAAGGCATCAGAGCCAAAGATGTCTGTGATTTGATTTGGGGATATTCCAGTGAGCTTGGATTTAGACATCTTTTCGCCACCAACCAGTAGCCAGCCGTGCCCAAACACCTGCTTAGGAGGTTTTAGTCCGGCTGCCATCAGCATCGCGGGCCAAATCACCGCATGAAAACGAAGGATGTCTTTTCCAACCACCTGAACATCTGCCGGCCAGAGCGAATCCAGTTTTTCCTGGTCACTGCCATAACCGATAGCAGTGATGTAGTTCAGAAGCGCGTCAAACCAAACATAGGTGATGTGATCTGAGTCCCAAGGAATGTCAATTCCCCAGTCGAATCGCTCTTTGGATCTGGAAATCGAAAGGTCGCTTAGTCCCTGCTTCACAAACGACACCACCTCGTTCTTAGCTGAGGCAGGCTGGACAAAGGTTGGGTTGTCCTCGTAGTGCTTCAGAAGCCGGTCCTGAAATTCACTCAGCTTGAAAAAGTAATTGGTTTCATTGAGCTGCTCGACCGGCTTGGAGTGAATCGCACAAACTCGCTGCCCATCAAACTCGCCCTGGCCATCAATCAGATCGCCGTCGTTTTTATACTCTTCGCAGCCAACGCAATAGTTGCCCTCAAACGACCCCTGATAGATGAAGTCCTTGTCATAAAGATCCTGCAGGAACTTCTGTACCGCGACCTCATGCCTTAGCTCAGTGGTTCGAATGAAGTCTTGGTTGTCAATGTCGATGGTCTCCAGCAGCGGCAGCCAAGATTCGGTGACCAACTTATCGGTCCAGCTCTTTGGGTCGGTGTGATTGCCAAGGGCAGTCCTGAGCACCTTCTCGCCATGCTCATCGGTTCCCGTGAGCAAAAAAGCATCTTCCCCGCGCTGGCGGTGCCACCTGGTGAGCACGTCACATGCCACCTCGGTGTAGGCATGGCCGATGTGCGGCGCATCATTCACATAGAAGATGGGCGTGGTTACATAAAAAGACTTAGACACTTGAGATATCTTAGGCTTTCGCCTGCAGTGCGTGCTGATACACCACGGATTTGGAAGCCCCAAATTGATCTGCCACCTCACCCGATGCCTGCTTTAGACCCATCCCGGATCCAGAGAGTTCGAGCGCCTTCTTGCCAAGCACTTGGTAGTCAACGTCCTGCTCTCCCGCACCCGAGATCACCAAAACCATCTCGCCCTTCGGGCTAGTTTTCGCCCACTCAATAAGCTCGGCAAGTGGCCCGCGCTTTGTTTCCTCAAATTTCTTGGTCAGCTCTCTGGAAACACTTGCCTGTCGCTGGCCAGAGAAAACTTGGCTGGCGTCAACCAACGAGTCCAGAATTCGGTGCGGGGCTTCAAAGAACACCATGGTTCGCTTTTCAGTTGCCAGCGACTCAAACACCCGCACCCGCTCACCAGATTTTCTGGGCAAGAACCCCTCGAATGAGAATCTGTCAGTAGCGAGGCCCGAAACTGCGAGCGCCGACACTACAGCCGATGGCCCCGGAATTATTATTACCTCGACGCCGCTGTCCGCACATGCTTTCACCAGGTGGTAACCCGGATCAGAAATTGTTGGCATCCCGGCATCGCTAACCAGCACCAGATCGCTGTCTACTGCCAACGCAACCAATTCCGAAACTCGGTCTCGCTCATTGTGGTCGTGCAAGCTAATTAGCTTTGCTTTCGTGCTAACCCCTAGGCCCTTGCAGAGTCTAAGTAGCTCTCTGGTGTCCTCTGCTGCTATAAAACTGGCATCGGTAAGCGTTTCAATCAAACGCCCGGATGCGTCAGATAGATTTCCAATAGGTGTGGCCGCGAGTATCAACACGCTAAGCAAACTAGCATCTAAGCGTGATAACAGCAGCAATTCGATCAGCCCAGGTGATGGCGAGCCACCGTTGGTTCGCCCCAATCTCCACTTTGCTGATCACTGCCCTAGCAGCAATAATCCGGATTGCGAATCTAGCCAATCCGCGCTTGCTGGTATTTGACGAGACCTACTACGTCAAGGACGCCTACACTCTTGGTCTTTTCGGGTCGGAGCGAAATTGGCAGGATAACCCGAACCCTGATTTTGAAAGCGGAATCCTCAGCGGCTACCTGGAGGGAGCCGCCTACGTGGTTCATCCGCCCTTTGGCAAGTGGATAATTTGGTCGGGATTGGAACTCTTTGGGGCAGATTCATCATTTGGCTGGAGAATAGCCACCGCGGTGCTTGGGGTCCTGATGGTGCCGCTGGTAATCCTTATCGCCAGAAGGCTAATCGGATCCAACTTTTTTGCCGCCATCGCTGGACTATTCATGGCCCTGGAGGGCCTATCAATAACTCTGGCTAGAACGGCGATCTTGGACAGCAACCTTGCCTTCTTTGCACTGCTCGGTTTTTACTTCATACTGCTCGACACTCAGACCTGGTCAAACCGGCTGCAGAAAACTAAATCGAGCGCCTTGAGATTTAGGCCCTGGTTGTTACTGGCCGGCATCAGCTTGGGGCTGGCGACCGGCATTAAGTGGTCTGGGCTCTACTTTCTGGCAGTGTTTGGCCTCTACACCTTCGTGGTTGATTTGTGGCAGCGGGGTCGGATTGGAATACCCAGAATTCTGGCCGTTGGTCAGGGTGCTCTCAATGCAATTACGCTGCTGGTCCCGGCACTGGTTAGCTACCTTATGACCTGGCTTGGCTGGATCTTGGGCTCAAATGGCTGGGGCAGGAATGCAAAAGCCACCTGGTATGAATCACTATGGGCTTATCACGTAAATGCCTACAGTTTCCACACTGGCCTGAACAGCCCTCACCCGTACCAGTCAAACGCTTTTGGGTGGCTCATTAGCCTGAGACCCACTGCGTTCTTTTTTGAGCGCTACGAAGCCGACAGTGCCTGCGGAGTACTCAGCAACTGCACAGTTGCCCTGACCGCAATTCCTAATCTTGTCATTTGGATTGGCGGACTCATGGCAATCATCTGGATGGCACTCCAGCTTCGTCCCAAGTTTGACCCTGCAGCACTGGCAATCATCAGCGGTTTTGTGGCCGGGTGGCTCCCCTGGGTATTTTTCCTAAACCGAACAGCTTTCCAGTTCTACGCAGTCGCATACGCGCCATACCTAGCAATTGCACTTGCCTTCGCCCTCCACGCCTACTGGCGAAAGGGTGTGGCCAGGAAATTGCGCTCTCGAAATGGCGCGATTGCGTTGGTGGTATTTGCAACAGTGTTTGTCGCCAGCTACTTCATGTCGATATGGACTGCCCTGCCGGTGCCGCACCTAATGTGGCAACTGCAAATGCTGTTTCCGTTCTGGGTTTAGTCCAACTTCTTGCTGTCTGACCTGGTAGCCACAAGCGACCAAATTGTTGTTGTCACCAGCGTCACCAAAATCACAATTAGCGACACTTCGGTTGAGATTTCAGGAATCACCTTGACTGCCTCGCCGCCGTTGATAAACGGAAGTTCGTTCTTATGCAGCGCGTGAATAACGAGCTTGATGCCAATCCATGCCAAGACCAAGCTCAAGCCAAACCCGAGATAGCGCAAACGTTGCATCAGACCACTGAGCAAGAAGTAAAGCTGGCGGAGGCCCAAGAGCGCAAAGGCGTTTGCGACAAAGACTATGTAGGGCTCATTGGTGAGGCCGTAAACCCGGGGATGCTGTCCAACGCAAACAGCAGGTCCGTAAAACCGATGGCGACCATAACCAGCAGCAGCGGTGTTAGTAGGCGCTTGCCATTTTCAACAATTGTGAGCTTCGTGCCGTGGTATTCGTCTGTTGAGTGAAAACGCTTTTTTATAAAGCCAATGAGACCACCATCTTCGAACTCATCGATATTGTCGTCATCGCTGAGGTCGTGTCTGGTGTCTTTGACAAGCTTGATGGCAGTCAGCAACAGGAAGACGCCGAAAACGTAAAAGGCCCAGCTGAAATTCTCAATGAAGGCAGCGCCAGCAGCAATGAAGATACCGCGCATAATCAAGGCAATAACGATTCCAATAAGCAGAGCCTCCGACTGGAGCTTGCGGGGCACTTTGAATTGGGTGAAAATCACCAAGAACACGAACAGGTTGTCTACCGAAAGCGCCTTCTCGGTGATAAAACCGCCGAGATATTCGCCCGCATACTGACCCGGCCAGACTGCTGCTATAACCAATGCGAACAGGAGCGCCAAGGAAATGTAGATCACGCTTTGGATAGCTGACTCGCGATAGCCAGGCTCATGCGGATGCCTCACCTGGTATACCAGGTCACCAATTATCACCACCGAAAACGCGGCGATTGTAACCAGCCAGACCCAGGTCTCTACGTTCATTGCCTTCAATTCTTTGCCGTTGGAATAAACGACATCCTGCAATTGTAGATACTCTTTCTGGAGTCGGAAGGTTTTTGCATGAGGGTATTGATTTCAGGTGCCGGTGGCCTTGTCGGCACCGAACTGATTAAGCAGTTAAAAGCGTTAGGACACGAGCCAATAGCTCTGGTGCGCCGCGAAGCTGCGGGCGATCATGAAATTAGCTGGAAACCAGGAGTCGAAAGACTCGACCCAGAAATCATGGAGTCAATCGATGCCGTTGTGAACCTCGGCGGCGCAACCACGGGAAGAATCCCCTGGACCAAGAATTACATGCAGACCCTAATTTCCTCCAGGATCGAGACGACCAAGACCCTGGTGGAAGCAATCAATGCTTCCAAAAACCAGCCCAAAGTCTTAGTCAGTGGCTCGGCCTCTGGGATCTATGGTGACCGCGGCGATGAGCTGCTGGACGAGACTGCAGGAAAAGGTGAGGGATTCCTCTCCGACCTTGCATCCGCCTGGGAAGCAGAAGCACAAAAGGCCAACACTCGGGTTGTGCTGGCAAGAACGACCTTGGTGATGAGCAAGAAACTCGGAGCACTGGGCAGATTGCTGCCTCTTATCAAAGCTGGAATCGGCGGACCCTTGGGTTCAGGAAATCAGTGGTGGGCCTGGATCAGCCTTGAGGATGAAGCAAGAGCGATCATTCACCTGATAACCAACGACGAAACAACCGGGGCATATAACCTCACGGCTCCAGAGCCTGCAACTTGCAAAGAGATGGTTGTGGCGCTTGGCAAGGCGCTGAAAAGGCCGACATTTTTCAGAGTCCCGTCATGGGCAATGCGCCTACTAATAGGCGTTGCTGCCGACGAACTGCTGCTGTGTTCGCAGAAAATGACCGCAACCAAGCTGCTTTCAACAGGTTTTGAATTCAATCACCCAACACTGAAAGACGCCGTCGACTACGTCGTTAGCTAAAACTACTTAGAAGCTGGCTTCTTCGCTGCTGGCTTAGCTGCAGTGGTCTTCTTTGCTGCTGGCTTAGCTGCAGGCTTAGCTGCAGTGGTCTTCTTTGCTGCTGGCTTGGCCGCAGGCTTTGCGGCAGTGGTCTTCTGAGCAGCTGGCTTTGCCGCTGGCTTAGCTGCGGTGGTCTTCTTTGCTGCTGGCTTAGCTGCGGTGGTCTTCTTTGCTGCTGGCTTAGCTGCGGTGGTCTTCTTAGCAGCTGGCTTTGCCGCTGGCTTAGCTGCGGTGGTCTTCTTTGCTGCTGGCTTAACTGCTGTGGTCTTCTTTGCTGCTGGCTTTGCCGCTGGCTTCTTGGCAGCAGGCTTTGCCGCTGGCTTAGCTGCGGTGGTCTTCTTAGCAGCTGGCTTGGCCGCAGGCTTTGCTGCTGGCTTTTTGGCGGTAGCCCTTGCAGTGGAGGCAGTCTTGGCAACCTTTGTGGCTGCGCGCTCTAGATCGGAAAGTGCCTCGGCTGCAACATCCTTGGCAGCATCCTTTGCTTCCTTGGCAACTACGGCAGCTGAAGTCGATGCAGCCTTACCGGTGCGAGAAAAAAGTTTTTTGATTGAGTCGAGCAGGCTCATTGATATCTCCGATTTAGGTATTGGGTGGGTCAGTGAAAGTTTAGAGGCTGGAAGCTAGATTGCTCTACGGCGGGCCAGGATTTCGTCAATCTCTTTTGCAGCCAGGGAGCGCTTTGGTTGGTCGATTTCGATTACCTCTGCCAAAGGCTGGACTAGTTCTCCAGATTGCCTGGGGGCAAGCGGGGCAGGAATTGGATTAGGGCTCCATTCCCTGCTCTTGTTTCTGGCGGCCTGAGTGCGGGCTGCACTGTGTCTTACTTGTTGACGCCTTCGATGCAGCCTGGAAGCAATTGCGGCGGCCTGCGAGGCTGCTGCGCGTTGGATAAACAAAGATCCAAGAGTTAGCAACATTGCTGCAGCAAAGCCAAACCACCAAGAGTTTTCTGCCATGGCAGCCACAGCTGACGCTACAGAGCCCAGGAGTCCAAGAATGAAAATTACGGAAAAACTGCGCTGAGTGTTGATCAGTCTTCTAAGACGCTGGTCATCTGTTAGAGGCTGCTCCGCCATCGTTTGTTTGGCGGATGCCCGCACCACCTTTGTGGTCTCACGGATTTGGGAACGCTTGGTGTATCCGGGAACAAAAACCAGCAACCAAACTACGGCAGCTACTAAAAGGGTCACTCCACCCAAGCCCACCGAATTGTTCATAACAACAAGATATGGCCAACCACAACTAAACCCCGCTATTGCGGCTTGGCGTTTCTCACTCTAGAGAGCATTGAACCATTTATTTCTTCCGAGGTCACGGCAAAAATCCGGTGATCTCGCCATGCTCCATCGATGTGAATGTAACGCTGCTTTAGACCCTCTTCGCGAAGACCCAGCTTCTCCACCACTCTTAGGGAGGCCTCGTTTTCAGGGCGAATGTCAATTTCTACTCGGTGCAGGCCACCATCAGACAGGAGGTAGTCGATGGTCATGGCTACTGAAATTGGAACAATCGAATTTCCCGCAGCCTTCTTTGCGATCCAGTAGCCGATAGTGCCGGAAGCCACTGACCCGTAGAGAATGTTTGCGACATTCAGTTGCCCAACTACTTCGCCATTGAACTCCATCACCAACGCCAGTCCGGTTCCACGCTTGGTTTGATCCAGAAGCGACTTGACCATCCATTTTGTGTCAATTGGATAGCGAATGCCGGGAGTCGATGCCTCCCAGGGCGACAGCCAAGCCCGGTCGGCAAGAAGCAGCTCACGGAGTACCCGGTGGTCCTTTTTTTCAAGACCTCGAAGAGTAATACTTCCGTGAGTCAGTGGGAGAAATCGCTGCACGCTGGCAAGATTACCGCTATGGACACCGCTATTGCGAAAGCCGAACTCAGAAAAAGGCATACCGTTTCCAGACCCATGAGCTCAGCTGGCCTGACTGAGCAGCTAAGAAACCTGGTGGAGACTCTTGGACCTAAGGTGGTCGCAAGTTATGTTCCACTCA
>Ga0181557_1002225_pt1 | contig 20395 bp, 31 predicted proteins | sample 011ome_23_FD_148632 | JGI IMG/M metagenome (GOLD analysis project Ga0181557, IMG submission 148632) | Coastal salt marsh microbial communities from the Groves Creek Marsh, Skidaway Island, Georgia - 011506CT metaG (spades assembly) | ecosystem: Environmental > Aquatic > Marine > Intertidal zone...
ATACTAATGATGGGAAAACCTCGCCACCAGACTTTCCAACCTGCATGAAGAAGCCTTCGATTGTCGGCTCATTAACAAACTCAGAGAACGTCTCCATCGTCGATACAGGGATAGCTGCTTGTGCTTCTTTGATCCGCGCGCGGCGGACGTTGGTCTCTGCGGCTTCTTGATCCCCAGTAGCGGTGTTGAACAGTGCTTTGAAGTACTCGACATCCGCGTCTAGTGATGCGCCACCGGACTTGAGGCCCGCGCCGAACGCTTCGGCAATCGAATCTGGCGCAATAACACCAGTCGGCGCTAGGTCAAAACCAGCTAGCTCGGCATCGCTCGGGCCGCCGTTACGTTCGATGCTATCGCTAGATGCAAAAGTACCATTCTCATAGAAGGTCTTTAAGATATCATCCATAGATTAACCTTGCGCTGCTGCTGATGTTTGCTTGTCTTTAGCGATCCTGTTTGCGATACCTATTGCTCTAACGTTTTCGTAGAAGGAGGGGGCAATATCCTTAAGGTTTTGCAGGCCAGCGTCTTCGTCGGTGTAATTACCGTCAGCGTCTGTGTAGTAAATCTTTGAGGGGTTTACGGGGTCGTCAACAATGATTCGACTAGCATCAAAGTCGAAAGGATTAACTACGTCTTCAGTCTCATCGCGGCCTATTAGATCTAATATAGTTTCCCAAGCACCTCCGGTTTGATCGCCCGCCAGTGCAGCCATTGTTGTACTCATTACTGAATTGAGCCCTACAACCGCTGTTTTGATTTCTCCAGCTGTAAGACTAGGGTTTTTCAGATAAATCTGAAAATCAGACATTTCTTTTGATTTCATAACTGCGGTAGCGGTAGCGGCATCTAGATTGTTTTCGTCGTAGTTCTCGCCGAAGTACCTTTTGTTCACGCCAGAAACGACTTTCTTGGCTTCTTCGGTAGCTTCTTTCATCCATCCACGGTAGGTGGATCGTGCCTCCTGCCCCATCTTGGCATATTTATATTCATTGGTGCGATCGGCAGCCTGCAGTGCCAGCTCATCTTTGCGACTCACGCTTGGGCTACTATAATTGGAATCAAGGAGGTTGGACATTTGATCCATCATCTTGCTACGGATGGTGGTATCTTCTGCTGAGGCAACAATCGCTGCGCGCGCGATTGCTGAGTCTCTAGCACGCGCTCGTGTCAAATCGCGTAATTCCCTAAAACCTTTCTCCTGTAGCATCTTCGCAACGAGAGCGATTGTCCGCTGTTCGATCTTTATAGAACCGTCGTCAAGGCCTTGTGCAATTTGTTTTGTGGTTTTACCCTCAACCTGAGCTGCTAGGGCGTCAGTCTCTGGCGATGTGAACAAAGCAGGCTTGTCTTTGTCTATGTACGCGTCGATCATTGCTAATTCGGCTTTGTCTTTAACTACTCCGTCTTTCTCAGGTAGTGGCGAGGTAAAGTTTTTGCGTCCCGCACGGTTTGTCTCTGTCGTAGCAATACGATTCACAAGTTCTTCCCTATACGCTTCTAATTTAGTGCGCTGTTTCTTCTGTTGCCATTCTTTAGGTACGAGTGCTCTCGGGTTATTTGCAACGTTACCTTCGATCGATAAAATTAACCGGCCCGCCTCGTTCGAGCGATCAACGGTCTTCATATCGAAAGGGACTGGTGCAGTAGGTGCTTGGGTATCGGTTTGGGCAGGTGCTTGGGTATCGGTTTGGACAGATGCTTGAGTAGTTGCTTCATCTTGCGGTACAGCGCTCGCGGTTGCCGTTGGATCAGGCAACCCAAAATCTTTGCTGAGCATCGCGACTATCTCTGGGCCACCTTCAGCAATAGCACCCTCGACATCCCTAACTAACTCAGGATTCCCAGTTGATTTTACTCTGGCTAGTAGGTCGTTGATAGCAATCTGCTCCGCCAGAAACGCGGCATCAACAGCTGCGTCTTTGTTACTATCCTGTTGGTTTTGCAGAGCGACGTCTGCATTAACCATATCAACAGCGTTAACATAGACATCAGGTTTAAACCTAGATGTATTGATAACAACCGTGCTCTTAAACTTCGTGTCCGCAAGTCTGCCCAGCTGGCCAGGAGCAAATCGAACTACGGTAGATGTTGGTTCACTAGAACCATCTGTAGTTACCACGCCTTTTGACCCGTCGGCGTTTGTCACGGTTACAGCGTACCCGCCATCCGGATGGGATTCTACAGCAGTTGCTTTTGAGCCTTCTGGTAAACCACCGTGCTCTGTAGCGAAACCTAGAACGATTTGCTCCGCCATGCCGAATCTATCACTACCTGGACCTGCTGCTATGTCGTCGTTTATCCTTTGGTAATTCAGGCTCCGCTTATCTTCGCCGAGATAACCGTTTGCTGCATACGTTTGATAGATCTGGTCATTAGCCTCTACTATCAGTCGGTTATCTTCTGTGTTTTGGGCTCTATCTTCTGTGCTTTGCGCGATTCTTTGACGCGCCTGATTCAGAACATCGTTGACATTAAACTGACGAATATTCTCAGCAGTCATCCGCTCCGTCTGATCAAACGACTGATCGTACTGCCGCTTCTGTTCGCCGAGCCTACTCACGTCGAGATCATAGCGATCGCGAGCCAGCTTATTCGCAGTTTGCTGCTGACCAAAAGCCATTACGCTTTGCGCACCGCCTAACATACCGTCTAAAAGTTCATAGGCCATAAAATTCTCTCTTTAAAAGGCGTAAGCCATGATTGCCAATGCACCTAAGCTACCTACGGTGCTTATAGTTTGTGCTTTGGACGCGGCTTTCGCTGAGTCGTACGCGTTTTTTCGTTGTGTAGCATTCGCTGCAGCTGAGCCCAATTGCGACTGAGACGAGCGATTAACGCCTTGACCAATATTGACGAGGTCTGCAAGTTTATTTTGATTAAGCTCGCGCTGGGCGATTCTCGCGTCTCCGACCGACTGTATAGATCCAAGAGTATTACCCCGTGCGAGGGCTCGTTTCTGTTCCTGCGCTTGCGCTGGGGTCAGTACTCCGCCGTACCGACTTGCGTTACGGTCTGATATCCCCTGAGCTATCCCAGAGGCGAGCTGAGAATTCTCGCGAGAAGCGTCGATCAACGAAGTGTCTGTTTGCGACTCGTTTATCATTTTCTCTTCGAAATCGCGATACTGGCTAACGTAGTCAAGATATTCTTGTCGCGTTATGTTCGCATAAGCTTTATCGGGGTCCGACACATTCGGAAGCCCTCCGCCTAATGCTGCATTATTCTGATACGACAAATTATTTTGAAAGCTTTCTACGGTGTCCGCGAACACACTCATTTTTAACCACCCCCAAAAATATTTGAAAACGCAAGACGGTTATTGAAACCAGAAACTTTTTGGCCAGCGTCATTAACTGGGCTAAAGAATGAACCTTTGACTGTCTCCATTATCGGCTTACCATCTGCGCCAACTTTGCCTGTGTCTTTCTGGCCTCTTGTTGCTTTGTTCTGCATACCCTTCATAAGGGTGGCACCAGCCAACTGTCCTACAGCAGTCATCTTTGCGCTGGACACCAGCTGCTTATTCTTAGCACGGGCAAGAGCTTCAGAAGTTTGTAAGTTTGCTGCTTGCGCCATACCAGACTGAGCATCAGCTGCTTGACCTCGAGCGATGCCGAGTACGTTCATCTGCCTTTTGTTTCGTATATCTTCCGCAGAACTATCCGCGATACCAAGTTGGCCTTGGTACGCCTGCGCTAGGTCGTCCGACCCTTGGCCGGACATAGCCTGCTGGGCCATCGAGCCAGATGTAAGTGCTTGCATAGTGTCGGCATTCGCTCGACCTCTTAGCATCTTATCGTCGTTGGTGCTAAGTGATTCATCCCGCATTTTCTGTAGCAGAGGATCATACTTTTGTTTGAAGTACGTGTACTCCGCCATAGCCACAGACGCAGATGATTTTTCGCCTTCTGATGGTTTATAGTCCTGTTGCTTAGGTTTACTGCCCATTAGAGTTCTCTCGTGTAGACTACTGTGTCTATATCCCAACCTTCAGCGATCAAATAGGGCTCTAGCTTTCTGATTGGCGTTCTTACTTCTATGTGCTTGAAACCCGACTCACGAGCAACGTCTGCAAAGAATTCGTAGTACTTAATCACGCAACTTTGCCTACGGTCTCTGGCCCAAGCTACCCAAACTAAAAACGTTCTATCCCCAGTAAATGTATCAGTCTCGCCTGTCGATATTACAAAGCCTTCTTTTGCAACCCAAAGAGCAGCGGAACCTTCTTTACAAGCTATGCATATGTCGTTTGTCGTAAAGCTAAGCTGTGGCTGCTCATCTAAAATTTCCTGCACCGCTGGTATAACCCAATAGCCCTCAGTGCGAATGTCAGAAAAAACAGGGTTAGCCTCCGCTGCCGTATTGTCTGCGCCTTGTTCGCCATGCGCCTGAAGTTCCGCCATACCTAACCCTCCTAGCGACACCAGTATCAGCACCACGCGCTCTACGCTCCGCTATCACGGTGCCTTCACTAAATAATGACCCATAGACACTAGCGCCCTGAAGGTCAGACCATTCTTTGTTCGGGATTCTTAAAAGTCGGAATAGAGCCCCATTAATAATGGTGTCTCTATAGTCATTCATCACTCCGTCATCACACGCGGTACTCGTGTGAGTCGGCTTGAGTACCGCTCTTACAATTGTGCTTGATACGCTCGTTGCCGTTGGGATCGGTACTAACCAAACCAACGCCGCTCCTTGTTGTACGTAGTATTCGGGCACGCCATTACCCTCGCGCCATTTAGGGATTCGTTGCTCTAAAAGGGTAGAGGTTAGTGGTTCGAGATCTTTACCTGCGTGAGTAATCCATAGAATCTTTTGCACAGTCGTTCCTGACGGTGCTTCTAAGTCATACTCGTAGATATTACCGACAGTTGTCAGGGGGTCTAGTTCAACTTGATACACGCCCGCTCGTTCACAAAGATCGATGACGGCAGCTCTTATGTTGTTTTTTATCAGCGTATCCGTGCAACCTGGAACCATCGGTAGAATTTCGGGTAGTAGCGCCTCGTAAGAAATCGCCATAATTTACACCCCCACTATTTGCTGAGGGATTCTACGTTCCATGTTTGGGTTTGTAACTGCATCGATCTGCCCTTTACCTGTGACAGACGCCGTGAACAATTGGAAGTGGCTAGACGCGCGTTGCTGATTACCTGCGTATTCTGCGTCTTTCATGTAGGCCATGTACAAAACGTAATTCATCACGGCGTTAGCAAAAATATCAGGGATCGATAAATCATCGTTCTGCGCGACTGCAGCAGGGTTTGAAGAGTAGATGATCTCCAAATAAGCAGCGCCGCTAACGCCTGGATATACATAGAAATTGCGAGGATTACTCTCATCGTAAATGTAGTGCTTGACGACAGCATTGTGCGCAGCATCGCCTGCTACAGTAGGGTCATGCCAGTCTGGTGTCTGAGCGTCTAGAACTTCTCTATCAACTAAACGCACGGCCCGCTTTCCAGTGCCATTGCTAGCAGCAGACATGTTTCTAACGACCTTGAGTAGACGGTTGCCACCGGAAGGGATAGCCTGCTTAGTGCCTGCAATAAGAGTAATCGTATCGTTAACTGCTGAGGCGTCTGGTTTTAGTAAGGCAATTTCTCGCTGTGCATCATTTACCCACAAGACAAGTTCTGCGACAACGGGCCATCTGACTCCCGTTGTGTCTTGAAGCACAGTTTGAGCTCTGTCAATTACGCTCTGTACGGTGATTGCCATCGTTTTTACCTATGAGTTGAGGATCGATTCCCAAGCAGCTTCTCGAGCATCTGTGTCGACCGTTCTCCCAAGGGCTTTATTTACAGCCGCCGCTTTTGGGTAACCATCGGCTTTAAAATTACTTGGGTCACCTTCATCCATCATCTTTTCAAGAAAAGTGACTAGCTCATCATCAACAGGGACTGATGGTTTTTGTGGTGCTACTTCTTCAATTTTTTCAAAGACCGCGACTTCAGCCTCGCTCTCTTCTATCTTTTTTTCGTCGTATTCTTTTGCACCCATCTGGATGGCGATAAGGCCAATCTCAGCAGAGATCTCTCTGGGTACGCCTGCTTCAAATAGAACAGCTGTCCCGCCTAGTGTGGTCACTCGTAGCGAGTCTTTGCTCACAATCTTCATGATTAGTTCCTATAAAGTAAAAAGCCCCCTCCGAAGAGGGGGCGATCAGCTTACTGTGCAGTATCTAAACAGATAACGCCGAAGTCCTGTACAGAGCTACTAATGTCGCTGTTGTACTTAGGCTTGCGCATACCGAAGATCTTGCCTACTGAGATACCAGACTGGTTGCCATAGTCGAAAGTATCTTCAACCATTTCAGGCAGGCCGATGTCAGCCAGAGCCAGAGCCTGAGCACCACAGAACAGAGCACGTCCGCCAACTACGTCAGCATTAGCACCCCACTTGTAGCCAGCTGCGCCAGCGTCGCCAGAAGTACCAGTAGTAGCACCAGAAGTGTTAAACACATGGCGGAACTCGTGGATCATCACGCCGTCAACCATCAACGAAGCAGATCCTGAGAACAGGCTGTTGCCAGTACCGCGTACGCCAGCGTTGCGAACGTTAGCAAGGAAGTCAGAATCTAACTTCAGGCTAGCCATTTGCTGTGGAGTAACGAACATGTGGAAAGTTTCCTGGTTACCAGCACCACGAATACCACGGATGTAGTTATCTTTAGCGTAGGCTTTCAGGTTAACGATAGTGCTATAGCCGATCTTATCCGCAGCGCTAACAGCAGTAGTGTCGCCAGCAACTAGACCGGCGGTAGCATCCCAGCGACGATGGCGATCAGAGGTAGGAGCAGATACGTCTGACGCGAAAGCTAGATCAGCAAGCTCTTGGCCGTTTACAGCGCCGCCAACTACGGTGCGTAAGCCACCGTTGTTTTTAGTCGTGTACGCAACACCAGAGAGAGTCAAGAACGCCAACTGATCGCACCGATCAGCCATTGCATAAGCAAGGGCATCGCGAGACTGCTCTCGGAAGTTAACAACCGTTTTTTGGTCGGTCATACGGCCAGCAATACGGTTTGCAAACCGCAACTGATCCAGCTCGATGCTGATGTCGTACGCGCGTAAGGCTTCTTCGTTGCCTTCCAGAGTGTAGTCACCAGTGATGCCGTCGCCGGTCATATCAGCGAGCAAAGTGATGTTCGCTTTCGTGCCTTTTTGGTTTTTAGTAAGTTCAGTAATACGCTGGACCATAGCGTTTGAGCCAGTACCAGCAAACTGATTGATGAAAGACTGATTGCGAGCTACTTTCCAGAAGTCGCGGCTCCAGGCTTGGAGTTGATCACCAGTTAAAGTTCCGAAATTTGTTAAAGCCATGATGGCCTCCTAATAAATGGGCAAAATAATTTTATGCGGCACGCGCCGCCTTATCAGCCGACTTAAAGGAGCGGCTAATCCGTACTCCCGTATCGTGGGACGACGAACTAGCGCTGATTAACGAGGTGCGACCTCGACAGGTTTTGCGCCTAGTGTAGGCGAAGTACGTTTTTTACGGCTACGGGCCGACCTGATATCGTACAGGTACACGTAATAGCATATTAGGTCAGCTAATATAGCAATGCAACAACTATCTCACCACTTCGCTTTATCCGCCCAATAGGCCGCTGACATTTTGCCTTTTGCGATGTTCTTACCATGCCGTGCTTTGAAGCTCGCGCGTTTGGCCTTCATCCTTTCAGACTCACCCGCCTTGGGTTTGCCCGCAGTAGACGCACCTTGCTCGCCGAAACGGATGGTTTTGATCTTCTCACCCTCTTTAGCCACTACAATATGCGACTTTTTAGGGTGAGAAGGCGTCCGCTTGGGTTTATTAAAGCCCGAGACTCCTGCTCGGGCTATTCTTGGGTCTTTTTTAGTGGGCATCGCTCACCTCGTTAGATAATATCGCCTCTTATACGCCGTAACGTAGCTTCGGGCAGAGCGGCGAACTCTTCTTCAGTCATAGACGATAAGTCGAAACCTTTATCACCATGATTAGAAGAACTTTCACCAGGAAGTTCAGGCGGTTGCGCCTCTGCAGCGCGAAGTTTTTTGCTAACCTCGGCGCGTTTTTTAGCAAGTTCATCAGTTTTCTGCGCTTTACCCGCTAGACTTGGCACACTTTCTTGCGCTTGATCGAGGTCGTGATCTTTGACAACGTATTTCACAGCTTTTGATAGGGCATCTACGGCGTCATATCCCTTCAAAATGAATGCATCGCGTAAATCTACGACTTCGTTAGTCATCTCTTGGTCGAACGCCTCAGAGTTGCTATCAAATACAGGGTATGCTTCTTCCATTACCGCAGCGGCGTTCTGTAGTGCGGTCATCTGCCGATCTTGAGTGACGGTTTGGGTCATTTCTTGCCGCATTTCAAACTCAAGCTGCTCTCGCTCAGCTTTTCTAATCTCTCTACGGAGTGCGACAGCTTTTTCTGTCTCGCCGTCCAGCACCATGTTTTGGTACTCAACTTCTTTCGTATCAAAATCATATGCGTCGGGCGCTTCTGCGGCTTTTACATTTGCTGCGGCCATTTCATCTAGTTGTTTCTGTAGCGCCTTTTGCTTAGCAAGTACCTCATCTAAGCGGGCTTTGGGGACCATCTGCTTTTTAGACGGCTTAGCGTCAGCTGCGTCTTCTAACTCTGCTACAACCTCATCTTCAGTGTCGTCTTGTCCTTCTTCTACTTCAGCGACAACTTCTTCTTCGCCTTCTTCGACACTTTCTTGCGCCAATTCTTCTTCGACACTTTCTTGCGCCAATTCTTCTTCCACCTCCCCGAAACTTAGATCCAACTGCTGGGCGTCATCTTCCTCGGGGCGATCTGCTCCAGGCATTACTTCGTATTCCATTGCCATGTCTTCCGTAGTGTCTTCTTGTTTGCTCATATCAAAGTCCTATTGTGGTTTGGGGTTGTTTCGAGAAGTCTGCATTACAGTTGTAGCGATTTTCGTAGCGGCGCTGGTCTCTGCCTGACCCTGCCGAATTTGGTTGGTCGCGGATGACAGCTCCCTACGTAGCTGCAATTGTTCCTGGTTCATCTGCAGTTTCGCTTGGAGTTCAGCCATTCTTACCTGTGGGTCAATCTCAGCGGTGTCCTGCACCTTAGCGATATTCAGGGCGGCTTCAGACTGAAGCTTCTTAACTTCCGCTTCCATTTTGGCGAGCTCCAGCTGTATCTGAGCCATCTGTATCTCTTGCTGCTGTGCCATAGCCTGCTGCTGCTCTGGGGTTGGTGGCTCTTGACCTGTCATCTGACGGATACGGGTAGCGAGTTCACCCTTACGCGCTAAGTGGCTGTACTCAATAATCGCGTCGTCAGGGATCATGACGCCCACCTGCCGCAAACTTAGGGCTTCAGCAAATTGAGTCTCATCGAAGCTGTCTCTCGCTGGCGCGGTAGCTACGATCACGTCATATTCACCGACCATTAAGTTGTTGATGACTACGCCCTCTGGTGTCATTTCATTAACGATCATTTCCTCACGCGGCTTGAGTGGGTCATCCTCATTGGTTACTTGAATTACGCGCTCTTCAGTGTAGAAAGTCTGAATAAGGTTCAGGATCTTCTCTGCAAGGTATTGACGCGTTTTACGCAAGTTGTCCAAAGGTACTTGGATCATGATCGCGCCACGATTCTGCTTGGCCTGAATTGCGATACCTGACACTTCTGCGCTGTCCGTGCCTAACATACTGTCGTTCACGCCAGAGATAGTCTTAATGTTCGCCGCAGCCTTCATCGCTATACGATCAAGCCCTGTAGGGATCTGGTTCGGCTGGATCTTGCTTGGGGGGTTAGTGCCCCGCGCATATTCCAACACGAGTCCTGTCTCCGCTCCGTGCTCCTCAAGGTCATCAGCAGTCATACCGACCAGTGAGCCTGACTCTACCATCCAGCCACTGTTAGCCGTGGTGTTAACGATGTGTAGCTCTTGTGATGCAATCTTGTTCAGCTGCTCTTGCGGGGATAACAGGTTCCTGACAACGCCGAACGGCCTGCCCCTACGGAAGTAGCAGAAGAAGGGGATGATTGTAAAATCGTTATACGGGGACCAATCATCATGCAGGACAACCTTGTCGCACGTTACTGTCCAGCGTACTTTTCGGATTACTTTGCTCATCAAGGACAGTTCGTGCTTTTTTGCGAACTTCTTAGTCTTCGCGTCTGGCCACGCGTCTGGAGCTTGTCGCTGATCCCCAGTGTTTGGGTCGACAAAAAACGTAACACGCGTCAGCTTCTTATGCTGGCGCTCTACAACGCGCAGCGCTTTTACGTTGCGGTACTCATCGTCCCCAGGAACTCCAGCACCAAAGTAGTCATCATTCGTCTGGGTGTCACCGAACCGTGTCTCCTGATATTCAACGGAGTCTGGCCCGAAGCTCATACCATTCTCGGCTACAAACAACAACCGCTCTGCTTTTTTCTGCCCGTAGAGTTCAGAGATCTCATCCAACGTCATCCACTTGGTCTCGAACACCTCGTTCCACGTTTTGGGGTCTGCGTCCTTTGCATCAGGGTCAATGAGGATGTCGAGCGGGTCTTTAGCCGTGATCCGTATCTCGCCTTCAACGTGGTCACTGAAGTCCATACGCACGTCAAAGTACCCACGCCCGTCCATTATCAACCCATCTCCAAATACCTGCTGCTCGACCCAGTCCAACTTGTTGTTGTCTGCGATCTGCATGTACAACTTAGTCAAGGTGTGGGCGACCGTGCTGTCCCCATTGCGCCGAGGCTTGAACTGAATATCCGCTCGGCGTGTGGACTGCTCACCGAGAATTGTGTTGATGGTAGGGAGGATCGTATTAATGGTCAGCGCAGGACGACCCTCAGCCTCTAACGCCGCCGCATCGTCGTCATCCCACTGGTCGCCGCGATAGTACTCATCGCACTTCTTCGCCATGTAAACGTAGTCTAGGTGCCCGTTGTCCCTCGCACGCTCGTAACGCGCCCATTGGGTTCGGGTGATTTCCTCTTCTTTGCTAGGTGCTATCTTGTCTGATTTAGCCATTATTAATATCTCGGTGGCGGTGGCCTAACGGTGATTGGGTTAGCGATGGTCATGCGCTCATGGCCGATTTAGTTTTCTCACCCTTAAACAGTCCTGGTAGTCGATCACGCCATGTGGGTACGTGTTCGACTCGCTCGTGGAATGTGCTGAATTCGGTCATCATCAGGCCTAACCATGCAAGGGCATCGACTTGGTCGTCATGTACACCGTTAGGGAAGCGCAGGAGCTCCGCTACAAGCGGGCCAGTGAAGTGTTGGTCTTTAGGCATGAACACCATGCCCTGCTGCATACGGCCCTGTATGGCGCGTGCTCGGGCCTCTTTATCTCTACGACCTGTCTTTAGATCTTTAAAATACGCCTCGTACAACCCGCGTTCTCGTACACGCTTCTCGAGGAACGGCCCAAGGGCCATCTCAATGTGACCCTTCTCAATACCTATGATCGACGGTTTCCACAGCTCATACAGATCCAGTATCTGCTCTACCAACTCAAAGCCGTTGAACCTGCCCCGTACAACGTCAACCACGTACAGGCAGTCGTGCTCATCCACACCTATGACCATACCTACGGTGTAGTCATTGCGGTCGTTCTTACCAATGGCCAAATCCCACGCGCAGTAGAACTTCATGCGGTCGTGGTCAACCTCATCACGGTCGTAGTAGTTGATCATGTCCCGTGTGAAGTACTCACCATCGTCAGCCACGGGGTTCTGCTGGTACAGCGCCGACCAGTCTCTAGGGCCTACGGCTCGCTCTATACGGGCCAAGGCCTCTTCGTCGTAGCGTTCACGGTGAAGCGCCTCACCCTGCTTACGAAACTCTTCGTCGACCTCTGCTCGAGCGGGGTAGTTAACAACCTCCCACTGCTCGCCGTTATCTGCCGCAGACTTCAGCAACCAACCGGCAAGATCATCATCGTGCCAGCGGGTAAGAATAACGAGTATCCCGCCACCAGGAGCCAGACGGGTATACGCCGTTGACGTATACCAATCTTTATTAGCGTCTCGATTGTTCTGGCTTTCGGCGTCATCACGGTTCTTTACCGGATCGTCAATGACAAGGACATGAGCCCCTTTACCAGTAATACCACCCCCAACGCCAGCAGCAACGTAACCGCCACCAACAGTAGTAAGCCATGCCTCAGCAGACTGCGACTGCGGGTCGAGGCGGGTTTTAAAAGCCGTCTTATATCCATCTTCACGTAATAACCCGCGAACCTTACGGCTGAACGCCATAGCAAGAGAACCCGAGTACGAACAGCTGATGAACTCGTGCTCAGGGTGTCTGCCAAGGTGCCACGCAGGGAACGCAATTGACGCAAGCGTTGATTTCCCATGTCGCGGAGGCATGAAGAGCATGAGGCGAGGCGATTTTTTAGCTGCAACATCACGAGAAAACTCCTCTAGTCGGCGACATATATCTTTGTGTACCCAGCCCGCTTGATAATCAGGGTTGAACCGTTCGACAAACGGCAACAGCCGCTTGCGGGTCAGGTGGCGCAGCGCTAGTTCTGCCCGAGCCTTTTCCTCAAGCGTTGTGTCAGCTGCTTTTTCGGGAACAACAGGCGCGGGCAGCGGTTCCTGCTCCGCGATATCCGCTTTGCAGTACACGCATAGGCGATCACCCCCCGAGTACAGCGACTCAGGGTGCGATGCTTTACAACGTATGCATGTAACCTGACTTACTTCAGTCATTTATCAGCAAGGCTTCTTCTTTGAAAAGTCATAGGCATTAGTAAGGCTTAGGTTTAGGTTTAGGCTTAGGTTTAGCTTTCTTTTTAAGCATAATTAGTCGGTCCTTGGTTCCAGATAGTCGAGTTCTTTACCTGCGATCTTCAACAGGTCTTCGTCGCTCATGCGTTCGAGCTGCTTGGTGCCATTAATGTTGATGTTTACTTGCGTTGCGTTGTCTGGTGCAGCCAAACCGTGCAGCTTGACCAACGAATCGGTGGTGTTCTTCATTTCGGTAGCAGTCGCTGAGGCGCTATAAGCCTCCATATACATCATGTGCGCGTTTTGATTGGTGAACTTCACCGTTTCACGCATCTCTTCTCTGTAATATTCGATTGCTTGCTGTACAGCGGGGAGTTTTGATGCCGCATACGCCGTTTGGGGGCAAGAGTACCCAGCACCACGACCAGCAGCGGCGACACTCATCCCGCTAACGATGAGCATGACCAGCTTTTCCTGCTGTATCGTGACCGAACCGCGCACCAAGCCCATATAAGGCATGTGTGATTCGAACTCCGTGTGCGAGCTGACTAGGTCAGTGGACGGTGATTCCAGGCTCTTGGTTATTTGCATATGGGCTCTTGGTATTGTCCAGATATACAAAAATCGGCGCACCCTCAAACTCTTGAGATGCTACCGATGCTATATACTCTTCTATATCTTCTATTGTTCTTCCGTGTGACAAGAAGATAGTCACAACTTTACGGTAGTCATACGCGAGCACTTCTCGCGAACCACGGATCGCGGTCCCAAGAACAGCTTCGTCAAGACCTTCGACCGATAACACTTCTATTAGATCCATATAGCATATTAGCTGTACTAATAATCAATCGCAAGAAAAATCGTGAATTGTCTTGACCCACCAATAAAACATGTCTTCAGGCAACACACTGCGCATCATATTGACGCGATAGCACACTAATCTTACGTTTTCTGGTGAGTATCCACGCTTATTTGATATTCTGTCGATAGAAGCGTTGAATTCTTTAGTCCCGCTACCGTCTTTATGGTGCGTTAGGAAAACGCCAGACACTACGCACCTACCTTTCTGTGCAAGCCAGAGGTCCACTAGATCCTGAATCGTTATTGTGAAATCGATATGCTCCGCACGGTTACCGTTTTTCACGGACGACTTAGCCTTACCATGCAACGACGCTAAAAAAGCTTGATGGCTTAGTGAACAGGTTTGCTCATGCTTGCGCATCTTACAGGTTCTGCACGTTTTTCGCTCGCCTGTAGGGAACAAGCTGAGAGGTTTAAGCACCCCGCACATGTTACACGCTTTATGGTTCTCCATAGCGCGATATTAGCACTACTAATCAATAACGACTTGATTTTTTTAGAAAAAATAATTTTTAGAAAAAAAAATATAAAAATATTTTCTATATCGCTCACAGACTATCTCCCTCTCGCCTCACAACGCACCACGTTCCCCGATTCGTGGGAGTGGAACCTTCTTTTGGTTTTTGGCTTCTGGAACCTTGTCCGTTTTTCATAGCTCGTGTTTCGTTTTACGTGGCTCACGTTCCGTGATCCACGGTCAGTTTGGTTTGGGTATTGGTTGAATGAGTCAATCAATCTAATCAGGAGATACATCATGTCCCAAGCAATCCCAATGTTCGTACGTAAAGGCACGACCACGTCAGCGATCTACGCAAAGATCAAGAACGGTAACGTGTACAAGCTCAACACGCCGATCGCTGCTGAGCAGGTTGACTGGGCTATTGCTCAGATCAAAGCAGCTGGGCTTATTCAGCTCAAGCACTGGACGAAGTGTGGAGGTGTTGCATGAGATACCCAGGCAATCAACCGCGAACCACGACCTTCGGTCGCGCTCCACGAACAACGAACAACGCATCAGAGCTGAAGAAGATCTATGCACGATACATACGCATGGGGTTCGATGACCGTGAAGCACGGTTCAAGGCTCTCAACCACCACACCATGAAACTCTAACGGAGAAAACCCATGAAACTATCAAGAACTAGGCGTCGTCGTGGGTCACGGTTCACGGTCAGCGACTCAGACATCATGCTCCTCGGTGCGATGCTCGTGCTCACGGTAGCCAAGTGCCTCGCCTTCAATGGGGTAATGTAGTCTTGTGTCAGCTGTGTCAAGCTTGTGTCAAGTTCAGGCGCGTATCTGACACAAAATATGTTCTTTTATATCAAGGACTTATGTTGTTTTGTGTCAGATGTGTCGGTTGTGTCGGCTTTTTCAAGTTCGTTTTCAACACTTTCTAAATTCTCTTATTTTTAAGTGTCAAAATTGAACTTGTATTTTTACCTGACACATCTGACACAAAACGCTAAAAGCCGCATTTCCAGTGGCTTTGATGTCATTTCGTTCCTGACACAAGCCTGACACAAAGCCCTCGCTACCTGACACAACTGACACAAATCGTACGTTTTTTGTACACGTGTGCATAAATCGTACACACGAATCACGTTTCACAGCCCATGTTTCACGATCTCGTTCCTCGATCGCGAGTCGGGTCGTATTTATGCCCTTGAGGCTTAATTCATCCATATTTTGGAGTTTATATGTACACATTACTTAGATTATTGAAACTCAACTGGGTATTTGCCCTGATCTTATCGACTGTCCTATTCGGATCGGTAGCTTACGGTAAGTACCTTGAAAACAACGCAACATCCGTATCCGAAGTACCATCCCACTTTGTCTGCATACATGGCACTTGGGAAGATACATACACTTGCTTTAACCGAGGAGATATCAAATGAACGACCATATCGAGAACGCTAAGATCAAAGCATCTGAGTTATACTCTAAAGCTGACGAACTTAAAGCGCGAACCACGCCCCATGTAGATCGAGCCTCTGGTTTCCTTAACAAGCACATCGATAAACTACTGATGACTGCCCTCGTTGCCATTGAGATTTGGCAGGGCGAATCATTAGATAACATTGAAGAGGCATCCAATGTCTCTGCAGCCGTCGATTATGACGATTACACACGTAGATAGGAGCGCGAACCATGCACACAATAAGCCTGAACGTAGATCGCTGGTCACTAATCGATTATGACTATGAGGAATCTGCACTAAATTACGACGACGTCATAGCTTTGGTCGATGATATTAGCTATGCTAATTGTGATCACTCTGTTGGAGACGATGGCTCCCTCTGGGTACTTGACGCAGTCCACAGTGCTTCGGCACGTTCCGCCTGGAGGGCACCTTGAAAATACCAGAGATGGCTGACTTGTACTCATGTGACGAAGTAGCCGAGTGCATGACCGTAAGCCGTGAACTCTACATAGCTCTTTGGTTAGCACTCGGAGCTTATGAACGTACTGTCAACGCCGAGAATTGCGGATCTTCAATAGAATTTAACCAACTAAATCGCACTACCATTAAGGATAAATGGGACTGCTTCACTGATAACCAAAAAACTGAACTATTCGAACTATTAAACTTTTGATTACTTACCCCAGGAGGGGACTACACATGAACAAATTATCATCTTTTATCGATACAGTTGTTACAAAAGCCGACTCTAAGCAAGGCGGACGCAATGGCATTATCGCTGGCATGGTACAACGCCAAGATGCTGAGCACGTCGCTAACCGCATCGCCATGACCTTTGTGCAGCTAACAAAGGAACGGACTCGCCGTAGACTGGAAGCTAATCGCAACGGCATCCCTATAGAGGTCATGTCTGAGAAGCCTGAGCACATGTTGAGCTTTGTGCAGAGCATGATGAACAACTGCTGCTGGGCCGCTCGCACTGTAATTCGCTCTGGGCAGGCAGAAGAGCAAGCCAACGGGATTGACTTCTCGCAGTCCGTTGCAGAACAGGCTGGCCTTTTAGAAACCGCCTGCATGCGCAATTGCGAGGATACGCTCATGGATGACTGGGCGACATTAAACGAGCTCCACACCTGGCTCTGCGGTCAGATGAGCTACATGACTGATCTCGACCCACTCTACTTATACGCTGAGAAAGCTGAGGTAGAACCTGGAGTATGGGAGCATGTACATCAACTCATGGACCTACCGGATGTTTTAGTTGCCCTCGATGAGAAGGCGCTCGAACTCGCTGAACTTGCAGATACAAAGGTCAATGATTTCGCAAGTAATCACCAATTTGGCTCTGCATACGCCGCTTGACCCCGTACCCACTCGCCGCAAGGTGGGTGGGTTTTTTTATGCCTGGCCGCACACCACATGCAGTGTGCCTGTTTCACTATCATCACTTTGTGATGATGACCACCCAACCCTGGGTGTCAGTGTGCCTGTTTCACTATCATCACGCAGTGATGATCCCTAACCACGAACCGAGGACCGTGATCCATGATCACAAAGCACTGCCAAGAATGCGGGATTGAGTTTCAAGCACGCAGTGGCGCTAACAAGAACTGCGGGTCGATATGCGGAAATATCTCTGCAAACCGACTCAAAGCTGCCAAGTACTTGGCTAAATCTGGTCTCACTAAGAGCCGTGGTGCAATGATCAACGATGCACGCATGGAGCTCGACGCTCACGTACCGCGCAAAGCGTTAGCGCGGCAGCTTTGGAACAAAAACATTGTGTTAGGTACGCCATGAACTACAGATTGAGCACCATGAACTTCAAAACAGCCGAGCAAATCAGGCATGAATATCAGAACACTGATATCAAGCAGTGCGCGCTAGCAGAAAAATACAACACAAGCCAACGCACCATATCTATGATCGTCAACAATAAAAGCTTCATGCCGAAAGAGATCAGACCAAACCCGAGAGTACTTTACAAAATGCAGCTGCGGAAAGTAATCCTCTGGGTGACACCAGAAGATTTACCCACCGTCATGTCATACGACAAAACGAGGCATAAACCATGAGCGTAGACTACGAGCTGTTACGCCAGCAACTGTGGGACTTAGCAGTAGCAGGCGACGTTCTAAAAGAAACTGACTATGACGATCTATGCGAAAGCCTGGATGGGCTTGGGAAGTTCTGTCTCATGATCTACGAGCAGCGTGAGTACTCCGCGCTGCGTGAAGTTAACCACATCAGCTTACACGACGACGACATTTATAACCGCATAGAAGAATCAGACTATGACGAGTGGTACTTAGACGATGTATGCATAACAGGAAGTACAAAGGAAGATAATACATGACAAATTACAGCCACGCATGTGATTTAGCCTTCGAAGTAGTTAGTCAACATAAGGACGGCGAAGACATCACTCCAGCCATGTTCAGGCTCGCGATTATAAAACGCATAAATGATATAGATCGAACCGATTCGTGGGACCAGACCGTTAATATTTTCGACACATACGATATGGACACAGACATATGAACACAGAGATGGAAGACCTCGGTAGATCATTAGACGATGTCATAACACACCGCATATGCATCATTACCGAATCAGATTGGTTTAGAGATTTAGTCCAAAACGAAGTTACAGCCTACTTAAACGAAAAAATGAAGAGTAAAACATGAAAACCAAAACCGTAACACTTGGCGAATTTTACGGAGCCGATACTGAAATGCTTAGCGAAATTGTCCACGACTGGCTCCAAGACTTAGATATCAACCCCGCATCTTTTGCATTTAGCATCGAAGTTGAATACACAGAAAACGGAGACGAAGCATGAGCACTTATATAATCACAACCCGTGAAACCTCCATTACCACTTACGAGATAGAAGCTGACAGCGTAGAGCAAGCACGAGAATACCTTGGAGAAGGCGACTGCAAAAGCTCATATAACGACATCACTGATTATAAAATCATAAAGGAGCGCGAAGCATGAAAGTACTCATAGGCTGTGAAACATCAGGCGTGGTACGTGAAGCGTTCCTGAACATGGGCCACGATGCGTGGTCCTGCGACATCTTACCCAGTGACATGCCCACTAACCGCCATATTATTGGCGACGTGCTAGAAGTCATTGCAAGCGATGACTGGGACTTGTTAATGGTCGCGCATCCACCCTGTACACGACTGTGTAATTCTGGCGTACGCTGGCTGCATAAAGCCCCACCAGGCAAAACACTCGAACAGATGTGGTCTGAACTCGACGCGGGAACTGATTTGTTTAGCAAATTATTAAACGCTGACGTGCCGCATATCGCTATCGAGAACCCTGTGATGCACAAGCACGCCAAAGCACGTATCACGGGCTATCAAGAATTTGCACAGAGCGTGCAACCGTGGCAATTCGGTGTTGATGAAATGGGGGCGGACAACGTCAAGAAACGTACCTGTTTATGGCTCAAGAATCTGCCCAAATTAGTCCCTACCGGCACGCTAGATGGACAGTCCGCGAGAAGCGACGTGCATCACGCACCACCTGGGCCAGATCGCTGGAAGTTTCGCTCGAAATTCTACAACGGTATCGCTGACGCGATGGCCGAACAATGGACCGTGCATATAGAACAGCTGGAGCAAGCAGCATGAACTTAGAATCTGACATAGAAGAACTATTATATAATTACGGCTTTTTGACACAACGAGCGCATAACGCTCTAAGAAAGTATGAAGGGATAAAACAAATAAAAGACTTAATAAATGAAGATGGCACTTTTAATCACAACCCTTACTCTATTCCAAATATTGGTAAAAAAAGCGTCCCAGAATTGCGCCAGATGCGAGTTTGGTTTCTTGAAAACTACATTAGACCGCACCAAGAAAATCAAAGCATGATCAAATACGAAGTTACCTTTCGCGCAGCCGTCAAAATAACTATACAGGCTAAAGACAGCGATAGCGCCGTCGACGCTGCGTGGGAAGAATTTCAGCGGGTAAACGAGCTAAACGACCGCTTCGACCATCACACCTTAATCGTAAAGCCAATCCCAACTACTAAAAATAACATTTACTGCATGCATGAAGGCGAAGAGTCGTGGGAAGAGTACGACGCTCGCGGTATCTACTTAACCAGGGTCTGTGACGACTGTGTAGAGGCCAAGATGGCTCAGTATCGCAAAGATGTCATATTTGACCCCGCATACGAATGCGATGAACAAATCGAAGAGGATTGAGCGTGAACAACGAACCACGGTACATCACCGGACACTATAAGTACTACATCAAGATCGACCTTCTACATGAAGGGATCGACCCAGAAACTGTAGAAAAATATCATATCAAATGGCACACCCTACATGTCAAACACATCGACGGATCTGTAACCAAGCACAAGCTCCCTGATCTTACTTGGGAACACGAAGACATGGACACAAACTGCCCAAGCGGCCTCGAAGTTGTGAATGAAGAGTACGAAGATGCTGAATTCCCAAATCTAATACCCCACTCAAAATGGAGCAAGAATGAGCATGACTATTACTAAAGCACAACGCAAAGCGCTACACCGTAAGTGGCTGCAAAACGACCAAAATATGCCATACCGAGCGTTTAGAGCCTCTGCTGAAAAAGGCATTGGTATGGACTGCGTATTAATTCGTTGGAGCGGTATGTGGCTAGGCATCGAACCTGATGGATACACACACTCATGAGCAGAAGGCAAAAAAATACCATGAACAAAATGACATTCGAGCAAAAAGTTGAGTGGGCAATCGAGTTTTTTGGCGACGAGAATGACGGGTTCGATCCTGAGCAAAACCACCTGTCTCGAAACCATTTCGCCTGCTGCCAATCGTGCGGCTGGGCCGCGATTGATGAAATTGAGCTTGAAGAAGACG
>Ga0181557_1002228_pt1 | contig 20365 bp, 20 predicted proteins | sample 011ome_23_FD_148632 | JGI IMG/M metagenome (GOLD analysis project Ga0181557, IMG submission 148632) | Coastal salt marsh microbial communities from the Groves Creek Marsh, Skidaway Island, Georgia - 011506CT metaG (spades assembly) | ecosystem: Environmental > Aquatic > Marine > Intertidal zone...
TCGTTGGTTGCCTGGCCGTTCAAGGGCAAGGTCGTTGCCAACACGTTCATGACCAACATGAAGACGAACGCAGCAACGGCGACCAGACGCGTGCCCAGTAATTTCATCATGCTTGAGTCAACCACACTGCAGACCGATCAGTACTTGGACAAAAGAACTCATCTTGTAGGGCGGACGGGACTTGAACCCGTGACCGACGGATTATGAGTCCGCTGCTCTAACCAGCTGAGCTACCGCCCCGGATGGCTTTGATGCCTGGCCATCTGTTCCCCATTGTAAAGCGCACTCAGAGGAACTAGAGCCGTCACGCGTGAGGAACAATCTGTGGCTGCACGAAGACATACCTCAATTCGCTGGAGGAGCACACCCCGAAGTTCTTGTCGCAAATCCTTGAGGTTTCGCAGTGCTTTCACGCTCCGCCCTAGACTAGAAATCTCATACGAAACGAGGGGATTTCATGGATATCTGGCTCACTATCGGCTCTTCCGCTCTCGTCACGCTCACTATCGCCATTGCCGTCCTGTTTGGCATCTGGCTCTTTGTAAGAATCGCGGGAAAGAAAGTCGAATGGCTCGTCCCCGCGTATGAGGACATCCGGCCCCGACTCCGGTTCTTTGTCCTGACTTTCGCCCTACTCGTCAGCACACTCGTAGTCAATCGCCCGGACGACATCTGGTGGGTGGCTCTCTCGCAAGGATTGTTGGTCCTCTTAATCCTCTCCGGTGGTTTCCTCATTCAAGAGATTGTCAACTACTCGGTTTCCCGGATCATCGATAAATTTGAAAAGGGTGACCAATCGGATGCAGAAGTCCGACGGATTACTACGCAGCTGCGGCTTCTTCGACGACTCGCGAACGCAATTATTGGCATTCTCGCGATCGGTTTCGCATTGTTCACGTTCCCGGCAGTTCAAGGCGTAGGCGCCGGTTTATTAGCCTCTGCAGGCGTGCTCAGTGTGATTGGGGGTTTGGCAGCCCAGTCAGTGCTCGGAAACCTGTTCGCCGGGATTCAGCTGGCATTTAGTGATGCGGTCCGAGTTGGCGATGTCGTTGTGGTGGAGGACGAGTGGGGCACGATTGGGGAGATAACCCTGTCCTACGTAGTCGTCTACGTCTGGGATGAGCGACGACTGATTGTCCCCTCCACCTATTTCACCAGCACCGCTTTTGAGACCTGGACGAGGAAAACCTCCAAGGTGTTGGGAACTGTGTTTATGGATGTTGACTGGCGTGTTCCCGTGGACAAGGTTCGCGCTGAGTTTGAGCGGTTCTTGAAAGGTAACCCTCTCTGGGATGGGAGAGCTTCCGGAGTCGTGGTCACCGACGCCCGGGGCGGCTATGTCCAGGTGCGCTTACTCATCTCCGCTGAAGACTCATCGAAGCAGTGGGATTTGCGCTGCGAAGTGCGCGAGCACATGGTGACCTGGTTGCAGAAGAAGCATCCAGAAGCGCTCCCCGTGTCCCGTGTGACCCTAGAAAACCCGGACTCTTCGCGGAAAACTCGGATAAAGTCCACTCCGTGACAATTCGTCCCATCCGCATCACCGGAGACCCGGTTCTTCGCTCCCCCGCAGCACCTGTCACCCGCTTTGACGACGAACTGCACGAGCTCCTCACCGACATGGTCGACACCATGCGCGCAGCACCCGGCGTGGGACTAGCTGCCCCGCAAATTGGTGTCTCGCAGCAAGTATTCGTCTGGGAATGGACCGATGACGACGGGATCCTCCAGGAGGGTGCCATCATCAACCCGACCCTTCACATGGGACCTCGTGAACGAGGAAAAGCTGACCCCGACGATGACCTTGAGGGCTGCCTGTCGGTGCCCGATTTTCGGTATCCCCTCGTGAGAGCGAAGAAGGCAGTACTTCGGGGCACCACGCCCCAGCAAACCCCTCTACAGATCACTGCCGAAGGGTGGTTGGCAAGGATCTTCCAGCACGAATTCGACCACCTGCAGGGAACCCTCTATGTCGACCGGTTGCCCTGGCGCTTGAAGAGAACCGCGCGGAAAGAAATTAGAGCCGAAGGCTTTGATGCCCCTGGTCAATCCTGGCTACCCGGTGTGGATAATTTCGAGTCAGACCATGAGGCTGAAGAAGCGTAAGCCTGCCGCCACTGCGCCTGCTGCCAGCAACACAACAAGAAACGGTGCCCGGAAATAGAGCAGGATCGCTGCAACTCCCACCGCCGGCACCCTTGCATCAAGGCTGACGCCCATTCCAGTTTGCAACATTTGGGACACCACCAGCGAGGCAAGAAGCGCGACGGTCACGAGCCCCGCAACTCGCGTCATGAGTGCACCCTCGACAAACTTCGGCGGGACGAGATAGCCCAGGTTCTTCAGTGCCCACACCACCAGCCCAGCGGCGATGAGGGCAATCCACACCGTCACGAATCTCCCCGATCGGTCGGAGCAGGTTCGGGTGGCGCGACTCTATGGCGATAAATCGCCAAGACAATCCCTACCGCCGCGGCGGCCAGCACCGGGATACCTGCGGGAACCACGGGGATGAGCACGACCGTGACCGCAGCTGCCGCAACAGCAACCGCAATCGGCTCCTTGGAGACGAGGCGGGGCCACAGGAGCCCCAAAAACGCGGCCGCGGCCACGGCGTCCAGACCCCAGGTCCGAACATCACCGAGAGCATCGCCCGCCAACGCACCGACCAGGGTTGCGAGGTTCCACCCGACGTACAAAACAAGCGCCGTGGTCCAGAAACCGTGCCTCGCGGATTCTTGGTCGGTCTGAGAAATTGCGACAGCCGTGCTTTCATCCACTGTCAGGTGCCCGGCAAGTGCTCTCTTCCAGAAACCCGGTCCCACGAGAGGAGATATTCGGAGGGCATAGAGACCGTTTCGGATACCCAGGAGACCAGCGGAAGCTATCGCTGCTCCAGCAGCGGCGACTCCCCCCGTGCCAATGATTCCCACGAAAGCGAACTGTGATGCCCCCGAGAACATCAGGAGACTCAGCACCATCGTCTGCCAGACGCTAAAGCCCAACGCGACTGCCAACGCACCAAAAGAAATGCCATAGAGCGACACGGCGAGGGCCACCTGGACTCCCTGTGACCGTGCGCGACGGTTACGGGCGCTCTGAGACTCGTCAGTCACTGGACCCTGAGCTCTGGGTGTTCACCCCATGCACACCGTTGTGAAACTTGAGTGTGGGGAAGGCTGCAGAAACACTGAATCCAACGCCGGGGACTCGGTGAGCCGAGAAAACGCCACCGAAGGTCTCGGTGCGCGTCTGCATCTCTTTCATGCCTCGCCCCGAGAGAATTTCGACCAGGGCCGCCTGGTCATCCTCAATCGTGTACCCGGCATCGTCGGGGGACATAAAGCGGCGCCTCGCGCGAATCCCGTCGTCATCGACCCGCACGTGCAGTCCTTGCCCGCTCCAGCTCATCCCCACTTTCACGGTAGTTCCAGGACCCCCGTGAGCCCGGGTGTTATTCAGGCTTTCTTGAAGAATCCGAAAGATCGCCAGTTCAGCGCTTGGAGTAATTGAAAAGGGCGTGCCACTCTCTTCAAACGTGACCGTGATTCCTGACTCATTCATGGCTTCGAACAGGTCATGAATGGACACGAGGCTCGGCAGATTGGCCACTTCCTCTGCTCCATCCCGGGACACATTGACGACCCTCCGAATGTCACTGAGAACAGCTCTAGCGGAGTCAGCAATAGCCTCCGCAGCGCGCGATGCCACTTGAGGGTCTGACACCGCCGTGAATTTTGCTCCCTCGGCCTGGGATATCAGGCTGGTCAAAGTTGCTGCAGCAGCGTCATGAACCTCGCTAATCTGGCGCATCCGATCCGCCAGCTCGGCAAGTTTCACTTCCAGCTCGGACTTCTCGACATAGTTCTCATACTCATCGTCGCGGGATGCTTGCGACACCCCAGACGGTGTCCGCATGCGCAGCGCAAGGATGACCACGGATCCCAGTGCGATAACCAACAAACCGGCCAGTGTGGGAACTAACCACGTGGACTGTGTTGCCAGAAAGTCTGACATGAGTCCCTTTCTGTGGGCATTTCTCGGCCAGGAGGATAGTTGCTCCTCGACTTGGACTCGAACCAAGAACCTACCGGTTAACAGCCGGTTGCTCTGCCAATTGAGCTATCGAGGATTACGACGCTAAGCCACGATGCTACCAGAGCAGCAGGCGCCGTTTTCGCCCTTCCAGGCTAGTAGCCAGCCTCCACATCGACAACACCGGTGAGCGCCGCGCCCGCAACATAGGAGGCCACATTGGCGCTAATCCGCCTCGCCAGCAGTGGCTCCGTCATCGGTGGAGTGTCGGCAGAGTGTGACGTGATCACAATCCTCTTCTCCCTCCAGATGGGGTGATCATCGGGGAAGGGTTCAGGGTCCATCACGTCCAATCCCGCACCAAATAGGCCTCCGGACGCCACAGCTTTCAGGACTGCATCAGCATCCACCAGCGAACCTCGAGCAATATTGACGAGCACCGCGTGAGCGGGCATCAGCGCAAGCTCTCGCTCACCGATGACGTGAACAGTCTGGCTCGTCGCCGCGGCCGCAACCACTACCGCATCGGCATTCGGCAGGACCTCATGGAGGTGCTCGGGTGAGACGGTCGTGGTTGCACCCGGCACGTCACCACTACTTCGCCGCACGACGGTTACCCGCGGACGAAAAGGCGCCACTACGTCGAGGAAAGCCCGCGCTACGCCTCCGGCACCGAGAAGGACGATGTGTCGACCGAACAGCGAGAGGCCTGTCCGCTCGCCTTGCCAGCGCGCATCACGCGCCTTACTCGGCAGTTCTCTCATGGTGCCCAGGAGCAACGCCAGAGCGTGCTCTGCGACAGGCTCTGAATAGGCCCCCTTCGCCGACGTGACCACGGGACGATCCTTCGGCGCTTGAGCTGCAAGCCGCGCCAGGACCGACGTGAAAGCATCTACACCAGCCCACGGAAGTTGAACCCACTCGATTCCGGGATAGCGGTCAAGAATCTCCTGGAGTTCTTCGGCGCCGCGGGGGCTCACCCACAGCAAGCCCTTTGTTGTGTCATCAAGAGGCTGGAGTGAACCACCGCCCCGGATGACCGCCTCTGTGAACATCTCTGTGGTGAAAGGCTCCATCGACACCGGACCGCCCTTCAAGGCCGGGTGGGTTCGGGAGTCGCCACTCCACTCCTGGTGTTGAATCGCCATCATTCGTCGCGTAACGCTCGTCGCTTAGCTTCAATGGTCACTAACTGCTCCTGCACCACGCGGTGTCCCGCAGGGTCGGTAGCGGCATCGGTCCGTTGGAGAGTGCTCATCAATTCAGCCTTTTGACGGAGCAAATCTCGGTCCAAGAGCGTCGCTGTGACGCCGAGGCAATACCGCTCCGTTTGAGCTTTGCTTTCTGGCAGTGGAGCGACGGAGAGCTGTCCCACGAGGGGCTGCAGGGCTTCAGGGGTCTCCGCGGTCACTCGAGACACCCATGCGCCATCCTGATACTGGTCGAAGACCGAGAGCATTGCATCGCGCACTAAGGCAAGTGCTGCGTGGGAGAACTGAGTCGATAAGACCGCGGTGGCACGCTCGGCAGGAACGACATCAGGGTGTTGGAGCAACACCATCAACACGTCCCTTTCCAGAGTGGTGACCGGGTCCTTCGAGAGTGACTCCATCGTGTAGGGCTTATCGCCTTCGGGGGCAGGGGCTGTCGGTGACGTTGCCGGAGTGGTGTTCGTGGCTCCAGCCCGAATCTCTCGCAGGACATCATCGGGGTTCATCCCCAGCCATCCCGCCAATTCCCGTGCATAGCCGTCTCGGATTACTCGGTCTCTAATCTTGGAGACCACGGGGGCCGCTGCCCGCAGCGCCAGCGTTCGACCTTCCACGGTGTTCAAGTCACACTGATTCATGACCTGTTTGATCATGAATTCATACATCGGTCGGCGATGCGCAATCACCTCTCGAAGGGCTTCATCACCCTTGGTGATGCGCACGTCACAGGGGTCCAAGCCTTCTGGGGGAACGGCAACAAATGTCTGTGCCGCAAAACGGGATTCTTCGGCAAAGGCCCGTGACGCTGCCTTCTGGCCTGCCTCATCAGGGTCGAAGGTGAAGATTACCTCGCCTTTCGTGGCTTGTGCGGGGTCATCGGAGTCCCCGAGGACTCTGCGAACCACGGTGACGTGGTCTCCACCGAATGCTGTGCCACAGGTCGCCACAGCGGTGGTGATTCCCGCCAGATGACACGCCATCACGTCGGTATAACCCTCGACGATGACGACCTGTCGCTGCTTGGCGATATCGCGCTTGGCGAGATCCAAGCCATAGAGAACTCGGGACTTGTGATACACCGCCGTCTCCGGGGTGTTCAGGTATTTCGGGCCTTGATCGTCCTCACGGAGCTTTCTTGCCCCAAACCCGATGGTCTGCCCCGTCACATCTCTAATCGGCCACACCAGGCGCCCTCGGAAACGGTCGTACACACCTCGGTCTCCCTGGGAGACCAGCCCCGCATCCAGGAGCTCCTGGATAGTGAAGCCCGCTGCAACGAGGTGTTTGGAGAGCGCGTCATAGGACGCGGGCGCATAGCCCACCCCAAAACGCTCCGCTGCGAGAGCATCAAAGCCGCGCTCCCCCAGAAAAGTCCTCCCCAGTTCTGCTTCTGGCTTCCCCAAGTGCTCCCGGAAGAACTTTTCTGCTGCCTGGTTGGCGGCATACAGGCGTGCTCGATTGCCTGCAGGAGCGCCCCCACTGCCGTCCTCATAGGTCAGCTGGTACCCGACCCGCTCGGCAAGACGCTCTACGGCCTCTTGAAAACTCAGGTGATCGATCTTCTGAAGAAAGCTGTAAGCATCTCCCCCCTCGCCACACCCAAAGCAGTGATAAAACCCTGCTTGAGGGCGAACGTGAAAACTTGGGCTTCGCTCATCATGAAAGGGGCACAGCCCCTTCATCGAGCCGACCCCGGCGGATTTGAGCGTCACATAATCACCGACGACATCAGCGATATTGACGCGCTGGCGCACCTCATCGATGTCTCCGCGCTTAATCAACCCCGCCACAACGCCAGTCTAGTTAGACAGCGCCAGCAACACATCGGGTGACAACGGAGGTGTGAAAAACCTAGGACAGACCGAGTCGCTCATAGAGCGACATGGCTGACTGATCGGTCAACGAGGCCACCTGGTCGACCACGACCCTCTGGCGAGCCGAATCCGAGGTGGCGGCCCTGTAGTCGGCCTGGAACACAGCGTCCATGAGGTGGGGGTCTTTCGCTAGTGCGGTTGCAAGTGCTTTGAGCACATCGCGCTGGTGGTGATAAATCGGCTGACGAGCCGTGTGTGACATCACATGGACCGCCACGAGGCCTTTCAGTAACGCAATCTCGTCGCGGGTTTCGCTCGGTACCCGGAGTGACTCAAGACCATCGATAGTCTCTACACCGGCGGTGAGCGCAAATCGCCCAATAAGCGTGCTGGTGAGGTTCTTGAGAGACGCAAGCTGCCCCCTGGAAGGCTGGAAACTGCTGACCCAGCCAGGAACGCCGGCGAGTCGCTCCCAGGCAGCAACGAGGGAATCCGGTGAGGCTGTGCCCACCCAGGTCGCCATGTCATGCAGGATGTCGCGCCGATCCTTCTCAGAGGCCAGTGCAGCCGGGTCAAGGTAGCCATTAACGATGGCGTCCTCGAAGTCGTGCACCGAATAGGCCACGTCGTCGGAGAAGTCCATGATTTCGGCTTCAATCGTGAGCCTGCGCGATGGAAGTCCTTGCCGGGCCCACTCGAAGACATCCTGATCATCGGCATACACGCCAAACTTTGCCCGACCACTGGGGTCAATTTCGGGAGTCTCGGCGCTCCAGGGGTACTTAATGCTCGCGAGCAAGCTCGTTCTGGTCAGGTTCAGCCCACGAGGAACACCCTCGGTGTCAACCGCTTTGGGCTCAAGCCTCACGAGTAGACGGAAGGACTGCGCGTTTCCTTCAAAACCACCACACTCCGTTGCCCACTCCGACAGCGCTTTTTCACCGTTGTGACCAAACGGGGGATGACCCAGGTCATGGGCGAGGCACGCAGTCTCCACCACGTCAGCGTCCACGCCCAGCCGATTCGCTAGCTCTCGACCAATTTGTGCGACCTCCAGGGAATGGGTGAGCCGGTTTCTCGCAAAATCCAGACCTGCCGTGGGCGAGAGGACCTGGGTTTTGGCGGCTAAGCGTCGAAGCGCTGAGGAATGGAGAAGCCGACCCCGATCTCTCGCAAAATCGCTTCGTGTGGAGGAATGTGTCTCGGGAACAAAACGTTCGCGATCGAAGTCGGAATACGTCTTAGCCTCCACTGGAATCCACCTCCGCCATGCGCAGGTTGTCCCGCTGACTGGCGCTCAACTCTTGGCTCTGGAGCCAATGCTCGGGAAGAGCCACCTTCTTGGGTGATCCCTGACGCCCGCGAGGGCCCTCAACTCCCTCGGTGGGATAGGGAGCAGACCAATTCAGCTCACCCAGGAAATCGTCCATCTGCTGCAGAGACTCCACCGTGGCGAGACGGGTGCGGACTTCTCCCCCGACCGGGTAGCCCTTGAAATACCAGGCGACGTGTTTGCGAATGTCTCGGCACGCACGATCTTCATCGCCGTCGAAAAACTCGACCAGTAACTCCGCGTGGCGACGAAACGCTTGGGCAACAGCTCCGAGCCCCGGCCGAATACGGAGGCCCTCGCCCTTGAATGCTGCCTGTAGGTCGCCAAAAAGCCAGGGGCGACCCAGACATCCGCGCCCCACCACCACGCCATCGCATTCGCTCTGCTTCACCATGGCCAGTGCGTCTTCCGCACTCCAAATATCGCCGTTGCCGAGCACCGGAACACCCGAAATCTTCGACTTGAGCTCCCCAATTGCGTCCCAGTCGGCGTGGCCGGAATAGAACTGTGAGGCAGTCCGGGCGTGCAGAGCAATCGAGGCCACTCCCGCGCCTTCCGCTGCTTTACCGGCCTCGAGGAAGGTCAGATGGTTATCGTCAATACCTTTGCGCATCTTGATGGTGACCGGAATGTCTCCTGCAGCCGTGACGGCGCTCTCCACAATGTCGCGAAACAGGCTGCGCTTCCACGGCAGAGCCGCTCCCCCGCCTTTTCTCGTCACCTTCGGAACGGGGCAACCGAAGTTCAGGTCGATATGGTCGCATCGATCCTCGTCCACCAGGAAACGAATTGCCTCGGAAATAGTGGTGGGTTCCACTCCATAAAGCTGAATACTCCGGGGGGTTTCGGACTCGTGGTGCTTGATCAGTCGCATGCTGGTGGGTGTTCTCTCCACCAATGCGCGACTGGTAATCATCTCGCTGACGTAGAGACCAGCGCCATACTCGCGACAGAGTCTGCGAAAAGCGGTGTTGGTGATGCCGGCCATAGGAGCCAGTACGACGGGGACGTCAAGCTCCAGGGGGCCGATGGAGAGCGGCTTCTGGGCGAGAGCTGGCCCCGCCATGATTACGCCCCTACAAGCGCAGCGGACAGGTAATCGCGCAGCTTGTCCAAGGAGACACGCTCCTGGCTCATCGTGTCACGCTCGCGAATGGTGACGGCGTTGTCCTCGAGTGACTCAAAGTCCACGGTGACCGCGAAGGGCGTCCCGATTTCGTCGTTGCGACGATAGCGACGCCCAATTGCGCCGGCATCGTCGAATTCCACGTTCCAGTACTGGCGGAGATCATCGGCGACTTTCTGCGCAAGGGGCGAGAGCTGCTCGTTGCGAGACAGCGGCAGAATCGCAACCTTGATGGGTGCCAACCGTCGATCGAGGCGCAACACAGTTCTGGTGTCAACGCCTCCCTTGGAGTTCGGGGCCTCGTCCTCGTGGTAGGAATCGACCAGGAAAGCCATCAGGGAGCGGGTCAACCCAGCAGCCGGTTCGATCACATACGGGGTCCAACGCTCGTCGACCGCTTGGTCGAAGAAGGACAAGTCAGCGCCGGAGTGCTTGCTGTGGGTCGAGAGATCAAAGTCGGTTCGATTTGCGACGCCCTCGAGCTCACCAAACTCACCCGAGGAGAAGCCAAAGCGATACTCGATGTCGACAGTTCGCTTCGAGTAGTGCGAGAGCTTGTCCTGAGGGTGCTCGTACAGACGCAAGTTCTCGGGGTTGATGCCCAAATCCGTGTACCAGGCAAAACGCTCATCAATCCAGTACTGGTGCCACTTTTCGTCCTCGCCAGGCTTGACGAAGAACTCCATCTCCATCTGCTCAAACTCACGGGTACGGAAAATGAAGTTCCCCGGCGTGATTTCGTTTCGAAAGCTCTTCCCAATTTGCGCGATACCAAAGGGTGGCTTCATGCGAGCTGTCGAGACGACGTTGTTGAAGTTCACAAAAATGCCCTGCGCAGTCTCTGGGCGGAGATAGTGCATTCCCGCCTCATCATCGACAGGCCCCAGATATGTTTTCAGGAGTCCGCTAAACGCACGAGGCTCCGTGAACTTGCCCTTATTGCCACAGTGCGGGCAGGCAATATCTGCCAGCCCATTCTCGGGAGCTCGGCCCTTCTTTTCCTCAAACTCTTCGAGCAAGTGGTCGGCGCGGTAGCGCTTGTGGCAACTCAGGCACTCGACCAGCGGGTCAGAGAACACTTCAACGTGCCCAGATGCTTCCCAGACGGCTTTCGGGAGGATGACTGCGGAGTCCAACCCCACCACATCGGCACGAGATTGCACCATCCGCCGCCACCACTGGCGCTTGATGTTTTCCTTGAGCTCAACACCCAAGGGGCCGTAGTCCCAGGCGGAACGAGAACCACCATAGATTTCACCAGACTGAAAGACAAAGCCTCGGCGCTTGGCTAGCGCGATGACGTTATCCAGCTTGCTTGTGGCTGCCACTGATGGTGCTCCCTTGATTTCTGGCGGGAAACCCCGGCACAGAGTCTCTATCTTAGCTAGAGGCTTTGTTTCCTGTCTTCGGTTGGTCCACAGCCCCACCAAAACGTCTGGCCCGTGACTGGTAGTGACCAATCGCTTCCCAAAGGGCAGAGCGGTTCATATCGGGCCACAACGTGTCTAGGAACACCATTTCGGCATACGCGCTCTGCCACAGCAGGAAATTGCTGGTTCTTTGCTCACCGGAAGTCCTCACAAAGAGATCAACATCGGGCTGCGAGGGAATATAGAGATGACGAGCCAGCGTCTTTTCGGTGATGCGATCCGGAGTAATCGCCCCCTCGGCCACCTCACCGGCGATGGCACGCATCGCGTCGATAATCTCCGCTCGACCGCCATAGTTCACACACATGGTCAAGGTGAGCGCGGTGTTGCGCGCGGTGAGTGCCTCTGCGGCTTCTAAGTCCTTGATCACACTGGACCAGAGCTTGGGTCGTCTCCCCGACCACCGCACCCGAACTCCCCAGTGGTGAAGTTGATCCCGGCGGCGACGCAAGACATCGCGGTTGAAGCCCATCAAGAATCGCACCTCCTCGGGTGAGCGATTCCAGTTCTCGGTCGAAAAGGCATAGACCGAAAGGTGGGATACCCCTGCTTGCAGAGCCCCGGCCACCACATCAAGCAGGGCGGCCTCCCCTGCTTTATGCCCCTCCACGCGAGGCAAGCCCCGGGAGTTAGCCCAGCGACCGTTTCCATCCATCACGATCGCTACATGGGCAGGAATCTTCTGACGATCAAAAGCTGGAGGTGTCTCTCCTGTCCAATCCACGGGCAAAAAGTCCTGGGAACTCACGAGAGTGCCTCCACCGGCTTGGTAGTGGGTGTGCGATCAAGGTGCACCAAGGATTTCACGTGCCGCTCCAGGTGATATTGCGTGTACGCAGCAATCAGGCCTGAGACTTGCGACCGTGTCATAGCGTCAGAGGCCTCTGCGACAGGCCAGTCTCCCTCCAGGAGCGACTGGAGGAGCGATTTGGAGCCTTCCCGCAAGCGCGGAGAGCCAGGTGGTGCCACCTCATCGGACACCACACCGCCGAGTGACACCGCGAAAGCACTGTGGTCTCCCACATCACCGGTAACAGCACACGAATCCAAGCTCGGTGACCATCCGGCGAGCGCGAGCGCGCGCAGAAGATAGGAATCAACAATCAAGCTCGAGTCATGATCGCCCGCAGCAAGGGCACGAAGACCCCCCAGGAGGAGCGAGTAGTGCGAGGGCTGGTAGTCGTGATCGGTGAGCTTGTCTGCTGTCTCCACCATCACCATGGCGCAGGTGTATTTGCCGTAGTCCTTGCCGATGGCTTGGCTGTGAGCGCCCAGTGATTCCGCCTGCTGAATAATGTCGAGGCTTTTGCCCTCATAAAACATCGCATCAACCTGGTTGAAAGGCTCCAGCCGTGCACCAAAACGGGACGTAGTCTTGCGAATTCCTTTTGCTACAGCCCGGATTTTTCCGCGGCTGCGGCCCAATAGGGTCACAATCTTGTCCGATTCACCGAGGAGATGGGTGCGCAGCACTATCGCATCGTCTCGGTAGGTGGGCATGACCCTAGTATCCCGCGCGAGACCGGTATTTATCCCCCGGGGCACACCGTTTAGAGAGCTCCGACCAGTTCCTTCGCCGGTGACTCAAAACGCAACGCCCGGTTAACGGCCGACACGATCGCTTTGAGCGATGCGGTGGAAATATCGCCATCAATTCCCACACCCCAGAGGGTCCGTGAATTGACCTCGAGCTCCACATACGCGGCGGCGAGGGCATCCCCGCTGGCGCTCAACGTGTGCTCGACGTAGTCGAACAGACGGATTTGAACGCCCTGGTCAGAGAGAATCTTCAAGAACGCCGCAATGGGTCCATTACCCTCTGCAGTGGCTTCCATCTGGTCTTCTCCAGAGCGAAGCTTGATTTGCAAGGTGACGGTGCCATCCATGTCGCTCGCGGAGCGGGTGGAGAGCAGCTCGTAGTGACCCCACTTTTCCTCCACCTGGGCAGCCGGCAGATATTCGTCCTGGAAAATACTCCAAATTTGATCGCTGGTGACCTCGCCACCCTCCGCGTCAGTCTTCGCCTGGACGACCTGCGAGAACTCGATCTGGAGCTTCCGCGGCAGATCCAAAGCGTGGTCGGTCTTCAGCAGGTACGCAACCCCACCCTTACCGGATTGTGAATTGACGCGAATAACGGCTTCATAGGTGCGACCGACGTCCTTCGGGTCAATGGGCAGATACGGAACAGCCCACTGCAATTGGTTGACATCCACACCCTGGGCTTGCGCATCGGCTTCCATGGCCTCAAAGCCCTTCTTGATGGCGTCCTGATGGGACCCACTAAACGCCGTGTAGACCAGGTCTCCAGCCCACGGGCTTCGTTCGTGAACAGCCAATTGGTTGCAGTATTCGGCCGTGCGCTTAATCTCATCGAGATCACCAAAATCAATCTGCGGATCGATTCCCTGGGTGAACAGGTTCAATCCCAGTGCCACCAGGTCGACATTTCCGGTGCGCTCGCCATTACCAAAGAGGCACCCCTCGATCCGATCAGCACCGGCCATGTAGCCCAGCTCCGCAGCAGCAATCGCGGTCCCACGGTCATTGTGGGGGTGCAAACTCAAGATCACGTTTTCTCGGTGGTTGAGGTTCCGTGACATCCACTCAATCGAGTCGGCGTAGAGGTTTGGTGTTGCCATTTCCACCGTCGCCGGGAGATTGATGATGACCTTGCGCTCTGGGGTGGGCTCGAGGACCTCCAACACCTGGTTGCAGACCTCCAGAGCAAACTCCAGCTCAGTGCCGGTGTAGCTCTCCGGGGAGTACTCGTAATAAATGTCGGTGCCAGGAACCAGCTCTTCCATCGATCGGCACAGGCGTGCGCCTTCTAGAGCGATGTCGATGATGCCCTGTTTGTCGGTGCGGAAGACGACCTCACGCTGCAAAGTGCTGGTGGAGTTGTACAGGTGCACAATCGCTTGCTTGGCTCCCGCCAGTGACTCATACGTCCGCTTGATGAGATGCTCACGGGCTTGGGTCAGCACCTGGATGGTGACATCGTCCGGGATGAGGTTGTCCTCAATGAGGCTTCGCACGAAATCAAAATCTGTTTGCGATGCGGAGGGGAACCCCACCTCGATTTCCTTGTATCCCATACGCACGAGAAGTTCGAACATAATCTTCTTGCGCTCAGGGCTCATCGGGTCAATCAACGCTTGGTTTCCATCGCGCAGATCGACCGCGCACCAGCGCGGTGCCTTCTCGATGACGGCGTCAGGCCACGTGCGATCGGGCAACTGGACCGCAAAATTCTTCGTATACGGCCGGTACTTGTGAATCGGCATCGATGATGCTTGTTGAGAGTTCTTCATGAGCTGGTATCCCTTACGTCTGATGTGAGCGGCCAACGCCAGTGAGCCGCGACGGGGGGATGGCCTAGATAGACGCCCCGGCGCGGCACGTAAGAAGAAGCTCGTGTCTCACAGAGTTAGGGTAACACGCGGCCCTGTGTCTCGCTAGAGACCCAGTTTGGTGATCTTTTTGGAGTCCCGCTGCCACTCTTTCGAGACTTTGACCTGGATGGACAAGTAGACCTTGTGCCCTAACAAAGCCTCGATCTCGGCTCTGGCACGCGAGCCAATGTCTTTGAGTTTTCCGCCGCCTTTGCCGATCATGATGCCTTTTTGGCTATCGCGCTCCACCCACAGACTGGCAAAAATTTGGTGCAACCCGTCCTCTCGCTCCCCCATCTCGTCGATGGTGACGGCAATGGAGTGTGGGAGCTCCTCGTTGACACCTTCCAGGGTTGCCTCGCGAATCAACTCTGCGATCCGAACTTCCACCGTTTGTTCGCTGGTGTCCTCGGGAGGATAGAGCGGGTCAGACTCGGGCATCAACGCCAGAATCTCTCGCACCACCACATCGAGTTGCTCGCCAGTCAGGGCGGAGAGAGGAATGAGTGCCTCCCAGTCCGCCAACTGGTCAACTTCCATCAAGCGGGTCGCAATCTGGTCCTTGGTGGCGCTATCTGTCTTGGTGATGAGAGCAATCTTGCGGGCTCTTGGGTACTTGAGGATTTCGTTAGCGATAAACGTGTCACCCGGTCCCACATCGTCGGTGGCGGGAACGCACAAGGCAATCACGTCCACCTCGGAGAGGGTGGATTGGACCAAATCATTGAGTCGCTGACCCAAGAGAGTTCGAGGGCGGTGAACACCGGGGGTGTCCACGATGATGAGCTGGCCATTGTCCCGATGCACAATCCCTCGAATCGCATGCCGAGTGGTTTGGGGCTTGGATGAGGTAATCGCGACCTTCTCACCCACCAGAGCGTTCATGAGAGTTGACTTGCCAACGTTCGGTCGGCCCACAAACGTCACAAACCCTGCCCGATAGCCTCCGGCGCTCATGGGAGGGGAACTTCGCCCGTGCTGGCTTGGTCGATTTCTGCGCGAACGGCCTTCCGCTCCAACCAGCCCTCGGTGGGCGAGACACGAATCCATGAGACTCGTTGGTGTCGACCCTCTGGTTGCTCGGCCACCAAAACCAGGTCTTGGGTGGAGGCCATTGAGCCGCCCTCTGGAAGCCGTCCAATAAGTTTGGTCAACAAGCCGCCGACCGTATCAACATCTTCTTCGTCGATGTCGATGTCGTAGAGGTCTTCGAGATCATCCACGGCATACTTCGCGGACACGCGATAGCGGTCGGGTCCCAGTGGATACATATCGTCGACATCCGTGTCATATTCATCCGATATTTCTCCCAGGAGCTCCTCAATCAAGTCCTCCAGGGTGACCAAACCTGCAATTCCGCCATACTCATCGACCACCATGGCAAGGTGGTTTTGTTCCCTCTGCAAAAACCGCAAGGTGTCATCGGCATTCTTGCTCTCCGGAATGAACAGCGCCGGCTTCGCCAGCGTCGCGATCGGCTTCTTGAGCGCCGCAGCGGGCTTCTCGTGCTTCACCCGCGCCACGTCACGTAGGTAGCAAATTCCGATCACTTCGTCACTGTCTTTCCCGATGACGGGCATCCGGGAGACACCCCTGTCGAGGAACACCGTCATGACGTCGTTGATACTGTCCTCAGCGTCCACGGTGATCATGTCCGTGCGAGCAACCATGATTTCTCGAACGATAGTGTCGCCGAAATCGAAGACCGAGTGCAGAAGCTCTCGGTCTTCCTCTTCAAGCATGTCTCGTTCGGTGGCTTCATCCACCCAGTTGCGGAACTGGTTTTCGCTGGTCACCGTCGCAGTCCCGCCGACGCCGGGAGTCACCACATTTCCGAGCACCACCAGGCCCTCCGCCAGCGGTCCCACGGCAAGGCGAACTCCTCGCACGAGGCCACCAAAGGTCCTCACCATAAACGGCGCATTCCGCGCCCCCACGGCCCGGGGGCTCGAGCCCACCACCACAAAGGAGACACCGGTCATAATCGCTCCCGCAACCAGGAGGACCTGCCACCACTGCGACAACCACATAGAGGCTGCCAACGTAATCAAGACCGCCGCAATGGTGTCCACGACTACGCGAACGAAGCGCAACGCGGTGAGGTGAGCAGGCAAATCAGCGGCAATGCGGTGCAGCGCTTGGGGTTTGCGCTTAGCGGCCGCCTCTTCGATGAGATCGTTCTTCCCGACAGAAGAGAAAGCTGAATCAATCGCGGTCAGCAACCCACCGAGGACGATTAACAGCACCGCGATAATCACGAACGCTAGGGCCATCAGCGAATCTCCTGAAAACTGCGCAGGATGTCGCCCTGTAAGCCAAACATCTCTTTCTCTTCTTCGGGCTCAGCATGGTCAAACCCGAGCAGATGCAACATTCCGTGGACGGTCAACATGTGGAGCTCATCCATCACCGAGTGTCCCGCTGCTTCCGCCTGCTTCTGAGCAACGGTCGGGCACAGCACAATGTCGCCGAGGATACCCTCGGCAGCATCATCGCCCTCAAGGCCTGGACGAAGCTCGTCCATCGGAAAGCTCAACACATCCGTGGGACCGGGCTCGTCCATCCACTGCAGGTGCAAATCCGACATTGCTTTCTCGTCCACCAAGACGATGGCAACATCCGCATCAGGGTGAACTCTCATCTGAGCCATCGCGTGCATGGTGACAGCCTGGAGGGATTCCTCATCGACGGAGAAACCTGACTCGTTGGTGAGCTCAACGGACACGCTTGGGCCCCTTTGTCGCCTCGTGACGGGCATATGCTTCCACAATTTCTGACACCAACGAGTGGCGGACGACATCCTTGGCCGAGAGGTACTCAAAATGAATGTCCTCGAGGTCTTCGAGGATTCCTCCCACCAGTTTCAACCCGCTGGTCCCGCCAGGGAGATCAACTTGGGTGACATCTCCCGTGATGATCATCTTGGATCCGAACCCCAACCGAGTGAGGAACATCTTCATCTGCTCTGGCGTGGTGTTCTGGGCTTCATCCAAGATGATGAAGGACGAGTTCAGTGTTCGACCTCGCATATACGCCAGCGGTGCAACCTCCACCGTTCCGCTCGCCAGAAGCTTCGGAATCAAATCAGGGTCCATCATTTCGTGGAGGGCATCAAACAGAGGGCGCAGGTAGGGGTCGATCTTGTCCGTCAGCGTGCCCGGCAAGAATCCCAAGCGCTCGCCTGCTTCCACAGCAGGCCTAGTCAAAATAATGCGGTCGACCTCTTTACGCTCAAGGGCAGCGACCGCTTTGGCCATGGCCAAGTAGGTCTTTCCCGTACCAGCGGGCCCGACCCCGAACACAATCGTGTTCTGATCGATGGAATCGACATAGTTCTTTTGGCCCAGAGTCTTGGGTCTAATCGTGTGACCACGAGAGGAGAGAATCGGTTCGGTCAGAAAACCGGCCGCTCTTTTGCCAGTTGACTGTTGAATCTCCGCAACGGTGGACACATCCCGAGCACCCAAATCGACACCGTCTCTGGCCATCTGCACCAGATCACTGACGAGTTGGTGGGCGGTGGCGACATCGTCTTCCGCGCCAGAGATGGTAATCGTGTTGCCTCTGGCGACAATGACAACACCAGGGCACTCCGCCTCCACCTGGGAGAGGACCCGATCGTGAACACCAAGGACACGAATCATGGCGACATCATCAAAATCCACCGTGAGGGACACTGAGTTCGGTGATTTAGCCGGCAAGTGATCCCTCTTCAAGCCCACCCGCGAGCACATGGGCGTGGACGTGGAAAACCGTTTGCCCACCCCCCACACCGGTATTGAACACCAGACGGAAATCGCCATCAGCGTGCTCGGCGGCGAGATCGCCGGCGACCTGCACCATTTCTTGGAGCAACGCTGGATCGCCCGCGGCAAGCTCGGTCACATCTCGGTATGCCTCCGTTGTGGGGACAACGAGAAGGTGAACCGGCGCCTTTGGCGCGATATCGCGCAGAGCAATGATGCGCTCGTTCTGGAACACAATGTCCGCAGGGATTTCCCCGGCAATGATGCGGGAGAAAATCGAGGGCTCGCTCATGAACCCCAGTCTAGAACTTGGCTCCAGCACCCGCACCCAGTTATCACCAGCGCCCCATAGAACTGTTCAACAGAGCAAGCGCTGCGGGGCCAGCACTCGAGGTTCGAAGAACTGTGGAGCCCAGCCGCAGGTCGAGGGCGCCTGAGCTCATCAACAGCTCTTTCTCCGAGGGCTCGATTCCCCCCTCTGGGCCCACCATCACGAGTACGTGTGGCGTCCGAGCGGGGATGTAGGCGGAGAGCGCATCACGTGCGCCTGGCTCGAGAAGAAGTAACTGGTGGTCACTCCCAAGCGTGGCAATCTCCTTGGTGGTCATGACGGGATCGACGGTAGGTATCCACGGGCGCAGAGACTGCTTGGACGCTTCCGTGGCGATTTTCTGCCATCGAGCGACGCCCTTGGCGACTTTGTCGCCTTTCCAGACCGACACACTGCGGGCAGCCTGCCAGGGGATGATGCGATCCACGCCGAGCTCTGTGCAGGTTTGAATGGCTAGCTCGTCGCGGTCACCTTTGGCCAATGCCTGCACGAGCCAGACCTCCGGCTGCGGGCGGGCGTGGACGGTGGTCTCCAGCAGCTCGAGGACGACCTCCTTGGGCCCCACTGAGGTGGCTCGGGCTGTGGCCAAAGTTCCGACACCATCACCGACCAGAATGTCTTCTCCCACGCCAAGCCTCCCCACGGTGGCGGCATGCCTGGCCTCCTCGTCGAGAAGCCTGGCCGGCACTCCAGCCTCGAGAGAGTCGCCCAAGGGCACGTAGTAGAGGTGGGCCACCTGGTTATCCCCCGAAGAGGCGGTCTCGGAACTTTTGGAAGACACCCTGTTGCGCTCCCGCCAGAGTGGGCGGCGCGGGTTTGCGAAGCTCGCGCAACTTCTTGACCAGTTCTGATTCTTTGGCGCTCAGTTTTGCGGGGGTGAGAACTTGAACCCCGAAGCGCAGATCTCCGCGCCCATTACCGCGAAGTTTTGTGACGCCGCGACCCTTGATGGTGATGACATCAGCGCTTTGGGTTCCAGGCTTCACAGGCACGACAACGTCACCATCGAGAGCTTCGAGGGTGACTTCGATGCCCTCAATCGCGTCCAAGACGTCCACCTCAATGGTGGCGATAATGTCATCGCCTGAACGGGAGAAAATCTTGTCTCCTCGCACAGTGAACTCCAGATAAAGATCCCCGGCGGGACCACCGCCGTGGCCTACTTCTCCTTGGCCGGGGAGGTGAATTCTCTGACCGGTCTCGATGCCACCAGGAATATCCACCGAGAGCGAGCGCGTTGCGCGGACGCGGCCTTGACCTGCGCAGGTGGGGCACGGAGAGTCAATGACTTCACCAAATCCCCGACAACTTCCACAAGGGCTCTGCGTGACCATGTTTCCCAGCACCGAGCGAACAGTGCGTTGCAGAGATCCAGACCCTCCACAGATGTCGCATCGACGCGCCTGCGTTCCCGGCGATGCACAGGACCCGTTGCAGGATTCACACACCACCGCGGTGTCGACCTCGAGGGTTTGCGTCACTCCAAAGATGACGTCTTTCAGATCAACATCAACCCGCAGCAGGGCGTCTTGTCCTCGTTCTTTGCGAGAGCGCGGTCCTCGCTGGGATCCGCCCTGCCCAAAGAAGGTTTCGAAAATGTCACCAAACGGTCCAAAACCGCCAAAGCCAGCCTGACCGCCCATGTCATAGTTGGCCCGCTGCTCGGGATCCGAGAGAACGTCGTAGGCGTGGGAGACCAGCTTGAACTTCTCTTCGGCATCGTCGGCGTTGTTGACGTCTGGGTGAAGTTGCCGCGCCAATTTGCGGTAGGCCTTCTTAATGTCCTCCGGGCTGGCATCCCGACTAACACCGAGGACCTCGTAATGATCAACACTCACGCGTTTAGGCTCTTTCCGATTCGTGGTCACCGAGCAATCGCGAGAGGTAGCTCGCCACAGCACGGACCGCGGTCATATTGCTGGAGTAATCCATCCGTGTCGGCCC
>Ga0181557_1002256_pt1 | contig 20187 bp, 23 predicted proteins | sample 011ome_23_FD_148632 | JGI IMG/M metagenome (GOLD analysis project Ga0181557, IMG submission 148632) | Coastal salt marsh microbial communities from the Groves Creek Marsh, Skidaway Island, Georgia - 011506CT metaG (spades assembly) | ecosystem: Environmental > Aquatic > Marine > Intertidal zone...
TGGATGCGATTTTAAACGGTAACGCTACTAATGCAGTATCTGCAATAGTGAGTAATTGCTCAACGTTAGCTGATAAATCCTTTACAAGTTCTGCGGGACCACAAGACATTTAAAACTCCTTATTAACCTAAACCAGGCGCTGTCACGCCAGCTGACGAGCCACTTGTAATAACGTGGGTGTGTGTTGCGAGTGTCGCCAAACCTGACGTAATTATCGGTGCAACTACAGACGCCGCTGTAACTGCCCCAGTACACGCTACAGTTGCAGACGTAATTGTCACGCCTGCTGCTGTAATACCTAGTGCGGCTGTTGTTATCGATGTTGCCGCAGATACTTGCGTGTATGCCGCAGAATTCACGATGTGCGCACCGATCGTATTAGTTGTGAAGATACCACCAGTATTGATTGTTGTCGCGCCAATCGTACCGACATTAAAAAACCCGGATGAGAAACTAATTGCACCTGTAAGTGCAGTACCGAAGTCCATATCTCGCAATGAGAATACTCGATACGCGCCTAGTTCGGATGTGATGTTGTATCCCATCAATGCTGACTGAATGATCTTCATGCCTACTTGTGTATTGTAGTTCTGACCGACCATCACATCTCTACGACCTAGAACAGTAAGTTTGTCACCGCCCAATCCTAGTCCGCCCTGACTACCTACACGAACGCCTCTGTTACCGTTGATGTTCATACCGTAATCTGATTCGATCTCACTTACATGATTACCCTGTGTCTTCTCATGTCGAGTTCCTCGAACAGTAGAAAACTTATTGCCTGTGATGTCTTCATAAAAGTCACCCTTGACATTCAGCGTCATGTCACCTTCTACAGTGATATTAAAGTCACCCTTGATAAACATATTTTTATCTTTGATGACTATCTCATAATCTTCACCAACGACTTTGTTTACTTTTGTTCCATCGGGCTGTATCTCTTCAAACGTCCCTGTTCTATGAAAGTTGTGAATTCTTTCTGCACCTGGGGTATCATCGACTTCAAATATATGACCACTTTCAGTTTCTCGCACATGATTGTATGGGTACTTTGTTTTCGTTTCCGCTGACCCTTGAGGATCGGGTTCGTCCCAAGATGATTCGGTCTTCCTAGCTTTTACTGGATCGCCATCGATCTCAGGTGCAAATGCAATTGGCACACCTTCTACTTTCATTTCACGCTTGACTGCTAAAGAATAATGCTTCTCTGCAATGTCTTCTCTACTGAGTCTAGGTATGTCAGACTCTGGAACTGTGTTTCTGCCTGATGCATTATCACTGAATGGGTAGACGCCATTAGGATCATTGAATCCAACGTTTTCATTTGGTGGCTGCATAGAAAGTGCAGACAGAGATCCCATAATGACAGGTATCTGTGAATCGGCGCCATCAGCAAAAAACCCAAATACATGTGAGCCTTCTACAAGTCCGGTTGCTGATTGTCCTATACCCGAAACACTTGCTGAAGTTACTGGATTCATTAGCACTGCAAGAGGCAGATCTTCTGTAGGTAACTCCGATTTGTCCGCAGTGTGATATCCTAAGATTCTTACTCGCACTCTTCCGATTTTAGCAGGATCGTTTCTATCTTCTACTACACCTTGCCACCATGTAAATTGCGGATATATCATTATACCACATCCCCTATACTATCACGCGCAATTTCTAATATCATTTCATGTTCTCTTGTCACGCTGACTTGATGTCTGATTCCGGTAATTACATATATGCCAGATATTTGAGGGTCAAACAATTCTTCAACATTTGGATTTATACCCTTTTCACCTACGTTGGGATAGTTAAAACGTATCAGCTTACCGACTTCAATGTCTGTTTTACCTGGTACAGTTATTTCATATTTTATAGCAGACAGTTCAGCTAGTGCAGTATTTCTAAATGAAGTTGCTGTAACCTGATTGACATTGAATGCATCATTTTCACCGAACAATCCAGACGCACCAGCTTTAAAGTTGATTACTGATAGAGGATCTGATTTGACTGTCTCACCATGAGGTGCTGTCTTTGTAATATGTTTAAATGTGCCAAATGTATCTGGTAGCAAATTCTTTAACTGCGATGAACGTTCTGCATGCTGACTAGTATAATCAAATCGAATGTCATATAGATCTTTGTTTGCAAAGTCATATGCAAAAGTAGTGTTGCCGTAGTAACCACTCATTCTATTATCTAATTGGTCATAGTATACAGGAAAATCTACATTACCGACAGTTATCATTTGATCAGATTCATAGGGCGAGGAATATGTAAATCCAGCTGTTCTATTGTCCTGCCTAACATCTTTCGACTCATCCAGAGTACTTACATAACTATATTCATCGTATAGAGTTTTAGACTTTATTTGTTCCTGAACCAAAGACGATATAGAAGTAAAATAAAAATACTTATTGGATTCAAAGAACATTACATTAGGCATCTTTAATTGTTGCCCAATAGAATTCTTAGCTAGAAAATTTAAACATTTGAATGGCGACCAATGAGATGCGATAAACTCAAAGTTGCTTGTATTGTGCGGCGTGTCGTGCAATAGTACTTCACTGGTAGTTGAATCTCCTCCCTTAATTCTAGGCTCTTTTAAGTCTTCAAATATCTGAGACGCAATAACATCAGTACCGCCTGTGTATTTTTTTGCAAGGCGTGTTATACTATCTTTTTGACCTTCGATTGACATAAACTGAAGTTCATAAAATTGCTGCCTATCATTGTCAAGTTTTCTATTCGTCACCGAATATATCGAAAAGGTTTTGTGTATTACTTGACTCGGATCATCGGATAGAAAAGGTGTTCTAAGTTTAAAGGTTATAAACTCATCGCCCGTAAATAACTGACCTAAAATATTCGCTGCATCAGAAATTAACGCACCACCAAACATACATGGCTGATAGATGCTCTCTGACAATGAAAGTTCCATCAAAAAGTTATTCAGATCTACTTTCTCACCGGCAGATGTTGTTAGAAAAACTTCTTCAACTCTCACATCACCGGCAGTTTGTTGGGCACTTTCAGCCATTATGCAGCAACCAACAGTTTGAATTCTTGTACAAAATCATTCAGATGTACAGGACGTAACAGAAGAATTTCTTGTCTTGCTTCATTCTCTAATTCTTCGTGTTCTAAATGTGTGATAGGAATCAACTCACCACTTTCTATCTGTGTAGGATTGTAGTCACTGCATATCAATGGTCTAGCTGCCAGTGCATAATGATGTATTTCATTTTCATTCCCTGCACCATAACGCTGTGTTACCATTGCCAGCAATTGTTCAGGCGTATAGTACCACTCATTGTAAGGGTCCACTATATTGTTTATCAATAAAATCACCCAATGATATTCAGGATCTTTGTATAATTGATATGCGATGTCCTCAGGCCTTTCGCCGGATCTAAGCGTGTAGCGTTCAAGAAACATTTCATTCACAATGAATTTATCTCGTGGCACCACTCTTCGGAATATATCGGTTACGATCTCTTTCTTTGGATCGAATGGGTATAACAATCTGGGAAAATGATTAAAAAACATTTAATTAGAATCCTTGCTCTGCTGCGTCTTTATTTAATACTTCTAATTCTTTGAATACCATCTGCATAGTAATTTCTGATGGGGCGCCTTCAGTTCCTGCAATCGTTGTAAAGGTTCCGCCGCTGCCATATACTATACTCAAATCTACCAATGCACAAGATTTTATTCTGTGTAACCATTTATTTCTTGAAGAATTGTAATTAAATTCAATATCGAATTCTGATGGATATATTAAAAAGAATCCTTCCGTTGATCTTTCTGAATGCATATTCTTTTTGAATTCTGCTATGATTTTATGCACCGCGTCATTTTCAGCCGCGTTTCTTGGTGCAAATTTATAATCAAATGCAAACTGCCTAAAATTCATAGACTTAAACAATTGCTCTTTATTCGGATTAGGCACCTTACCAGAAGCTGCTTGCAATGCACCCGAAACGTTTATATCAGCGCCAAGAGCTTTTGGGATATCTGACAAGCCTGCAAGTGTTCTTCCCATAAATTCTGCCGCTTCACCTGTCATAGCGGTGTCTAATAGAGAACTTAAATCACCACCACTTCTAGCTAATATTCCTGTCAATGCACCAATATCAGCCTCTTGCCATTGAGCACCGTACTTGACTGATGGCGAAGTAGGAATATGGAGTGTAATTGATGTGTTCGTTTTAACCACTCGATTTGAAGCCAGCATGTTGCCAGCTTTTTCGCCTAGTGCCTGCCCTGCTGCAAAGCCCCCACCAGCTCCTGCCAGGCCAAAGGCGCCTTTAACTAATGAATTATTACCACCACCAGTTGCTAATTTTGCTAGTCTATTTCCTACAACAGCACCAGCAACACCGGCGCCTAATGTTATTAGATTTTTACCTTCTTCATTAGTCAGACGACCGTTGCTATTATTATCATATTCAACGTCTTTATTATTTTTAACAAATGCTTTACCAGCAGTAGAGTTTTCTCTTACTTTAATTCTAAAAGTAACATTATGTGGCTGCTCTATATTATCTTGCCCTATATTAGAAGGATATCGAAGCATTTGCATACTACCTGCAGCTTGACCTTGGCTCTTTGCTTTATCTATTGCTTCCTTAGCATCTTGCTTAGATTTTGCAACAGGATTTTTTACTATCACTGCTTGATCAGAGGACGCTTGTTCATCGTCTATAACAGTGCTGACAGACTCATCACTCTTAGGAAGAACCGTACTATTTGCAGCCCTACGAGCGTTCTCTTTTCTTCTTGTCTCAGAGCGTGAAGCCATGTGATAAATACCTGTACGTTATCTAATTTATACTATTTATATGCCATATAACAAACAGATTCATCAAGGACGCTTTAAACCGAAAAATGTCCACAAGTATAAAGGGAATCCAACTAATATTATTTATCGCTCTGGATATGAGCTAAAATTCATGAATTGGTGCGACAAGAACGATGATGTGCTTGCATGGGGCTCTGAAGAGATTGTGATACCCTACAGATCGCCACTAGACAATAGAGTGCATAGATACTACCCAGATTTCGTCATCAAGATACGAGATACGACATATCTAATAGAAGTCAAGCCATTTAGATTCACACAAGAACCTAAGATACCTAAAAGAAAAACAAAGAGATTCATAACTGAAGTTAAACAATGGGGCGTAAACTTGGCGAAGTGGGAGAGTGCTAAAGAATTCTGCTTAGATCGAGGCTGGGAATTTAAGATAATCACCGAAAAGGAACTTGGCATATCGTATAAATAGTCACATGGCTACTTTAAACGACATACGAGCAAACGATCAAAATCAGATCCGATCTGTTGATTGGTACCGAAAACAGGTGCAATCATTACCAAATACATTTGGCAGCCCAGCGGGCGTCATGCGATCTAACCTAGGAGAGCGAGATGCTCGTCCTGAAGTTGGTAGTATGTACTTGTATCTGTACGATCCGAAGACAAAAAAGAAACTACCATATTACGATACGTTCCCTCTCGTTCTTCCTTTTGAAGATGCGAAAGGAGGATTCTATGGGCTGAATCTTCACTATTTACCTTATGGTCTTAGATTTGAGTTACTTGAACAATTGAAACGAACAAAGAATACTCGCACTATAAATCAAGATACTCAATTTCAACTTAGTTGGAACTTATTAAAATCAGCATCAAGATTTCCCGCAGTTCAGCCAACTATTAAACGATACTTGTATTCGCAAATACGATCAAGATTACTAAAGATAAACCCACAAGATTGGAGCACAGCCGCAGCACTTCCCGTAGAGCAATTTGAGGGAGCAAGCAAACAGACTGTATTCAACAGGTCAAGGAAAGCAATTTAATGGCAACTTTAAATGACTTTGTAAGTAAAATAAGAACAGGTGATCTTGCAAGAAGCAACCGTTTTGAAGTAGAGATATTATCACCCGGTGCAATAGATAGTAACGATGTAAACATACTATGTGAAGATGCATCAGTCCCTGGATTGATTATTCCATACGTCCCGATAAAAATTGGAAACATAACAGAACCTAGAGCGCATGGAATGGAGTTCTTCGGTGACAACGCAACATTCACATTTTTCTGCGACACAAATTGGGATGTGAGAGCATACTTTGAAAACTGGATGGCAGCTACTGTAGATCCAGTATCTAGAGAAGCAACATTCTTTGACTTGTGCGCGGGTACAATCAACATATTTAGCTTGAACAGAAAAGATGCTAGGGTGCGTGGTTGGCAGTTAGTAGACTGCATCCCTAGAAATATATCACTTGGAAATTTTTCACAAGGCAACGAAGCACCAATGCGAGTGTCAATATCAATCGCATATAAGAAATGGGTTGCTTTAGGCACCGCAGATGTAAGCCCCGAGAACACACTAGAATCTGCGGTTGGTGATCCAAGTACTAACATACCGCTTAAAGGCCTTAAAGGCCCTATCACCGACGATGTTAGAAGTTTTTCAAATTTATCTATAGAACAATACGCTTAATTAATGGAGAATATTATGGCATTACCTAGCATTGATGCACCAACATATGAGATTGAAATACCTCATACAAAAGAGACTAAGAAATTCAGACCATTCTTAGTAAAAGAAGAAAAACTTCTTGTCTTGGCAAATGAGTCTGGTGAACACCGTGACATGATACGAGCAACACAACAAATTGTCACGAATTGTTCGTTTGGTGAGATCGACGGGGAGAAGTTGCCGCTGTTTGCGCTGCAAAAAATATTCTTAGATATTAGGTCACAATCAATATCTAGTGTAATCGATCTTGTATTGTCTTGTGGTTCGTGTGAAGCACAAAATGCGCATTCAATCGACTTAGCTACACTTGAAATTGAAGAGACTGAAGGTCATAGCACGATGGTGAAATTGAGTGATACATTGTTTATTGAGATGCAGTATCCTGATCCATTTCAAGTCAGTGAATTGCTAGATACTAGCGATCCTGAAACTGTATACAGAATTGCAGGAAACTGCGTAAGTGTAATTTACGATGGAGATGAAAAATACAATGCATTTGAGTCTTCCGAAGATGAAAGAAGGGACTGGGTAGAACAGCTAACATTAGAACAGTTTGCAAATCTACGAAAATTTTTTGAAACTATGCCTGTCTTAGAACACGCAATAGATTTCGATTGCGTAAAGTGTGGTAAAGCAAACTATATTAACTTCAATGGGTACCAGGATTTTTTCGTTTAAACCTCTCCCATGATACGTTAGAGAATTATTTTAAGACCAATTTTCTACTAATGCAGGAACATAAATATTCCTTAAGTGAAATTGAAAATTGGTTGCCTTGGGAGAGGCAAGTTTACATCGCTATGTTAATCGAGCATCTAAAGAAAAAGGCAGAAAGGGCTAAAAAGTAATGGGTATCTTAGACAACGCAGCGTCTGCTCTAGGCGGGCGCGTAAAAGAAAGTTTAGGTGTAAGCAAAGAAACTAAAGGCTTCGGTAACATTATGGGAGGCGCGTTCAGTGCTGCGAACATGTTTGGGGCTGATAGCTTTCTCGGTGAAACATTCAGTAGCGATGAAGAACGAGACCGCGTAAAGCAATTCAACAAAGATCAAAAATCATCCAATAAAGAAAAAGCCTCAAGTTCTGGTGGAGGTCTATTCGGTGGCGCTGCAAAAGTAGAAAACGCAGGTATCAACGCTGAGGGGTTGGAAGGTATAGCAGATGACGTAAAAACAATACGAGACATCTCAGAGGAAGAGTTTACTGCACCTCCTGCAGATAAAAAGGATGAGAAAGAAAAGCCAGAGTTTGATCAATTAAAAAAGACAGAAGAAGTAAAGAAAAAAGAGGTAGCTAAAGTTGTAGGTATCACATCAGCGCAAGGTGATACTATGATTGGGCTGCTTGAAGATATTGCTAGAGGCATTGGAGACATCGACGGCGGTGGTAGCGGAATGTCAACACCTAGCATACGTCCAAAACTTAAAACAGGCGCTAAATCGCCAAAACCAAAACCAAAAAGCGTAAAGCCAACAAAGGTGCCCACTAAGCCAACCAGTCCGTTAGCAAAAGCTACTAGTGCTGCAAAGAATGCAGGATCTAAAGTTGGAAGTGCCGCTGCGAAAGTCGGAGCAAAGGGTGTGCCCATACTTGGTACTGCACTTGCTGTTGGCGAAGGTGCGAAGGATGTATTTGATGCAGAACAAGCTATGGAAAACTTGGAAAGTACCGCAGAAGAAGCACAAATCGCAAAAGGTGAAGGTATAGGAAAAGCATCTGGTACACTTGCTGGTGCTGCTGCTGGTGCTGCTGTAGGTAGTGTCGTTCCTGTAGTAGGAACAATAGTTGGCGGCATAGTAGGCGGTGCTTTGGGATACTTTGCAGGCGGTGAAGCGGGAGGAGCACTTGCTGATGCATTGCCCGTTGATCCGGGTGAAATTGCAGAATCAAATGCAGTCGCAGAAGAGATACTAGAAGATGCAAGCACAAAGATAGATGGTAAAAAATTAGTAGACACAATACGAAGCGATGCCTCTGAAATTGAAGCTACATTAACAGAAGCCACACTTGAAGAAAGTGGAAAAGACGAGCTAAGTGAGAACGACAAAGCCGCTATTGCAAATGCTTCACTAGTCAAAGCTATTCAAAATAACAAAGAAGCATTAGATGCAGTAGGGGTATCAATGGACCCCGAAGCAATGCAAGCAATAAATGAAAGAATAGAAAAAAGACAAGAAACCAATTTAGAAGCTGCCGAAGACTCTGGGCTGTATAACAAAGATATGATGGGCAATAGTGAAATCGACAAAGAGAAGCTGGCAACAACGGAAGATACAGGGCAGTTAAATGCAATGCTCATGGACCGTGACTTGAGCGAAGAAGATACTGCTGCGGTGCAGTCAAGACTCAATGATATAAAAGCAACCCCAGATCCTTTAGAAGCAAGCGTCTTGCGGTCGAATTCACAGTCAGCAAACGCGCCAGCAGCAACAGTTGAAGATGCTACCGATGTTGCAGCAACATCAAATGTACCTGCAGCCCCAATAGTAATACAAGCACCAGGTGGACAAGCAGCACCCGCTGCATCACCGGATGTCAACGTACTAGTAACACTACCGAAAAGTATAAGCCCGAACAATGCAACAGGCAGTCGGTATCTTGCTTCGGTCATGTCGTAGGACTATTAGTAACGTTTGGCGTTATTGTAACATCATAAAAAAGGGGCACCGAAGTGCCCCCATAAAAGAGTGTGTAATCTTTTTAATCGTCTTCAGCTAATGCTGCAAAGTAACTAAGTGTATCTTCCTCATCAGCACTTGAAGCGACTGTGACTCTGGAAGAAGTAGCAGAGTTAACCGCCATCAAATCTTCAACATCATCAGTGCCTGTCTGTGCTGCAATAGTCTCAGCAGTGGTCACTCTCGCGCCTCCCGTGAGTACTTGATTCAGCTTAGCCTTCAACTCATCATAAGTCTTGAAGTTCTTAGGATCAACCATCTCAGCAAGTGAATGCTGCTTGCCCCAGATTGCTTCAATCTCTTCATCAGAGTCTGCAACCGCAGAAGGAGATGATTCAAACTCAGACTTGTCGTAATTACGATAGCCTTCTACCTGACGCGCCTTCAACTTGAAGTTAGAACCTTCCCAGAAGTCAAAAGGATTTGATGCTGTTTCATCTTGAAACTCAGGTTGCATCTGATCTTTGATCTTGTCAAAGATTTTCTTACCAAACTTGTAAAGCATTACCTGACCCTCGTTCTGAGGATTAGCAGGGTCTTTTACTACAAGAACATTTGCGTAATAAGACAATCGACGCTTTTGCTTTCGTGCGATGTCCTTACTAGATTCAACACCACTGTTCCAAAGTTCGCTGTTCAATTCTGATACAGGATCTTGTTGATTCAAAGTAGTAAGTGAGTTCTCAATGTACCACTTACCTGTAGGACCTTGAAAGCCATGATTCCATAAACGAACCCAGGGAAGTTCTTCACCTTTAGGGGGAGCAAGAAAACGTAAGACAGCATACCCATTGCCAGCAGAATCTACTGTGAGCTTCCATTCGTTACCGTTGTCTCGGCTTTGTTGTTTAGGGGAATCGATCTTTTCAACTTCTTTCATCAAGTTGTCGAAAGAGCCTCTTGCTTTGCGCAAGTCTGATAGGGAATTAAATGACATATTTTGTATCTCCGTATATGCGTTGTATTTTTGTATAGTGTCCTGTATTAGCGGACACTATTATTTATAATGCCCACAAACAGCGAATTTTAGTTCTTCGCTGATTTGGACAAATGGACGATACTTCTTGATCAACATGTTGGTGTCTTCTAAGAAGATATCATCAGCCTCTATAGTAACATAATTGTAGAGTTTGTCAAGTGCTACAATCGTTTCTAAAGAAATCATTTTACCAAAATACAATCTGTACACTAGAGGATGTCTCCCTGCGTGTGCATCAAAAGGAGAAGTCAATTCTTCTTTCTCCATTTCATAATCTATCTTGGCGATGTCTTGTTTAAAACTGTACGCAAAGTTTTGTCGCACAGCCTTCCATTCTAAATATCGTTCCTTTGATTGCAAGTCAAACATTCCGCCCCAGCGATCACCGGATACAAAGTTAGCAACAAGAAAATCAATTGCTTCTTTGCGGCTGTAGTCTCTAGCGATCTTACGAATTGCAGTCAAGTCTTTTCGCTTCATAAAAGATTTTTGACTAGCTCTAACAGCACCCTTTGTTTTAGTGATGTCGTAATCCTTCTTTGTGAAGTGCAGTTTGAGTGCTAGGTAGAGTTTATATACTTCAAACGGTTCCATAATCAAAAGGGTAGCTTGCCTGTTTTCTCTTTCATAAGATTTAGAGTTTCCGCTTCTTCTTTAACTTTTTCTTTAAGAGAAGGGGTCAAAAGTTTTCGGACAGATTCAATTTCTATCTCTTGTCTCTGGCAATAATCAACTAAACAATCAATCAATGGATTTTTAGTGTTGTATGCTTGTTTTTCAATGTACTGAGAAAATTCAACCTGTGTTTTGAATTGCTTAGTTATTAAAAATACGTCAGTCATTTTTGATGTATCGGTCATGTCATTGTCTACTATAAGTTTAAGTTTATGCATTACTGTCTTACCTTCCATTCGTGTATGTATTCGATCACATCAAATTCAGCTTTGATGTAAGGTAGCTCGCATTTAGTTTTTTCTACTTCACCTTTTCTATCAAATTCAAAAACAAATGGGTGCCCAAATGCCTCTGCTATTTCTAAAATTGTCTTAGGATCTCCTGCACCTAAATGAACCCAAGGAGGACGTTTTCCGTCGTGTGTTAGCAATAACTTTACGATGCCAGTAACAACATCAGTAACATAGGTAAAGTCTCTTTCTTTTCTACCATTGCCGTATATGTGTAGAGGTTCACCTTTTTTAATTTGATTTTTGAATGCACGGACAACAGTGCTATGTTCACCGTAGTCAGCTTCTCTGGGACCGTAGACGTTGTAAAAATACAACAGATGCGATTGCACCTGATACAATTTTTTGTACAGCCTCAGTGTTTCTTCCGCGAGAGTCTTACCGAACGTATAAGGATTTGCATACGGCGTACCTTGCAATCTACTAGATGACTGCGCAAAAAACACAGGGCACTCCCAATGTCTCGCCCATTCACATACTGATACTGTAGGACCCACATTATTCATAATAGAATCTGCTGGTTCTTGCATTGACAGCCTGACTCTAGGCGTATTCGCTAAGTGTATGATGCCATCAACTTGAGGAGTAGTCTCTTCAAACTTCACATCCTGAACTGCGCAATGAAGGTATTGCACATAATTACTCTGTACAATATGTTCACCGTTTCGCTTATCGTCTACAACTGTGACATAACATTCCATTGCTGCAAGTGCTTCAACTAAATGCGAGCCTATAAAACCACATCCACCTGTAACGATGTAATGTGTCATGTTAAAAGCCATAATTAACGCCTATAAAATATATGATTGTCTGCAACCATTACCATCTCCATACTGTCTTTCCAGTAAGGCTCTACATACTTAGCATGATAAAACAGAGATCCTTCTGTAGTATCAATGCCTGCATTATACACTATTTCAGCAACATCGAACACCTTTTTGTATACAGACTGGTCGGCTACAAAATCTGGTTTGCCATCACAATACCAACTAAATTGACATTTGTTTCTCAGTGGAACTTTCTTACCATGCGCCTCTTCCCACCATTTAGAATACTGTGCTTGATAAACAACCTCGCACACTGTATTCGGAAACCTAGATGATTTCACCCTGTTCAAGGTAACACTAGCAACAGCAACCTGTCCAGTGATTGTCTCTCCTCTAGCCTCATGATATATGTTGAGTGCTAGGCAAACTACTTCGGGGTTTATTGGAGTGGGTACAATGTATGTCGCCTTGGTTGCAATTGGAACTGGAGACAATTCTTTTCGAGGATCTACTTTTTCGCCTTGACAAGAAAAGCACCCGAGCAGTATGATAAAAATCATAAGACCTGTACGCATTAGATTGCTCCTTTAACGTAAGAAATTGGGTTGCCTCTCCTTTTGGTAACAAGGCGAGAGACTCTCCCCGCTAACTTATGCAGCTAGTTGATAAACGTCATCGTTTGCGTTTAGATTGTTTGCTTCTCAGTTTTACAGCCTTCTGCCTTGGCTGGCTCTCCACGCATCTACTACACCCTGTCGAAACCTGACTCCCCCATCAAAAACAAACTGCCTGCGGTATCTGCCTCCGCGTAACCACGCGTTCGTGGTAACTTAGTCTTTTCGTAGCTTTGCCACTTCTAGTTCAAGACAGTTTGCTTTTGGTGGAGGAGGGGGGAATCGAACCCCCGTCCAGTATGCCATCAAATTGCTTCATCAAGCTATGTATTTATAATACGATATACGGAGCGGTTAGTCAATATCTATTTTCATTTTTTGGTACTCTTCAGTCCATTTATCGCTGTACATTGTGTTTTCGTAACCTTCAAACCAAGGACCGCCATCAGTATAATGTATTGCTTTAGGATTGTCAAGCAAATAATAGTCATCTAAGCAGTTCCAGTCAAGTGATAATGATCCGATGTTTTCGGTCCAATTGAATTGATGAAAATCTAACCCAGGCTTATGATTGTTGAGATACTCTGGTCTGAGTTGTTTACAATCAGGATGTGCGTTGTTGAACACCATAAGACTCGCCCAGTTCTTTCTATAGTAACTGTTCTGAGTCATCGAATCCATCTTCTTATGTGAATTGGGTATGTATCGAGGATGTTGCGCACACCAAACTGCTTTTGACTGATCAGCTATTGCAATATCAATCAGTTCTTCAGGGTCTGCTAAAAACAGAAAATCACAGTCAACAAATATTGAATACCCTGTGTATCTTGAAAGATACGGCACCCAGAATCGAGTGAATGTGAAATCTGTAGACTGGCGATCACCCGATCTCGTATATAGGTCAATATCTTTACTGTAAAGTTTGCGAGTGTCTATGACGCTGCGACTTTCAATAGAGAATTTACATACCTCGTAAGCAATATCTTCACAAGGATCATAGCCTATGTAAATCATCCCTCATAAGTCTCTGGGTCAGATAAAAGCAAATCACATATGTCTTCTGCTATTTGTTCACACTCTTCAACGGTAAACCCAAGTGTTGTGATTGCCGCAGTTCCTAAACGAATGCCACTAGTCTCAGTAAATGATCTAGGGTCGTTGGGTACGCCATTCTTGTTTACTGTGATTCCTTCCTCTTCTAACAGATCAGCGGCTGCTCTACCACTCCAAGGAGTGTCGCTTAGATCCATAAGTATGATGTGACTATCAGTCCCCTCTGTAAGCACCTTTAAACCATTGTCCATGAACACGTTTGCCATAGCTTGTGCGTTATCAATTACATCCTGTGCATATTCATCAAAGTTCTTGGTGTTCGCTTCAATAAAGCATTGTGCCTTTGCTGCAATAACATGCATGAGAGGACCACCTTGTGTTCCAGGGAAAATTGCACTATTGATCTTTCGCGTGTATTCTTCAGTGTTCCAAAGAATTATTCCTCCCCTAGGTCCACGCAAAGTTTTATGTGTTGTAGAAGTAACAACATCTGCATAAGGCACGGGATTAGGATATGCGCCGCCTGCAATCAAGCCGCTGTAGTGAGCCATATCTACTAACAAGTACGCACCTACTGAATCAGCAATCTCCCTGAATCTACTCCAGTCGATAACTCTAGGATATGCGCTTGCACCCGCGACAATCATCTGTGGCTGTACTTCGTGTGCTTGTGCTGCAATAGCATCATAGTCTAAGAACCCATCATCATCAACCCCATATGAGAATGAGTCATAGATCTTGCCTGAGAGATTCACCTTCGCGCCATGTGATAGATGTCCTCCGCTGGCAAGATCCATGCCCAAAATTTTGTCTCCAGGTTTTAGAAATGCCTGATAGACTGCTGTGTTTGCATTCGCGCCGCAGTGTGGTTGAACATTTGCAAACTTACTACCAAAGAGCAATTTAGCTTGCTCAATAGCAAGTGTCTCAATGTCGTCCATGTTTTCACAGCCGTTATAGTAACGTTTGCCTGGATACCCTTCAGCATACTTGTTTGTAAATACTGACCCACACAAATCCATAACAGCTTGCGAGGCAAAATTCTCGCTTGCGATAAGTTCGATATCCATTCCCTGCCGCGTCTTTTCTTTCTCTAGAATTTTACCTATTCTGGCATCCATATAACAGTTCCTTTTTTTCTATGTTGATGCAATTTATACATTGATTTTAGTGTGCGATTTGCAGCTTCCTGTTGTAAGGTGTTGTCCATAGCAAACTTGCTAAGAACTACTGCATTCGGAAATGATCTTTCTGTCAATTTGCGATTGCCTGATATTATCACAGACGGTACACCCAAGAATCTTGCTAACCACATAGCTGACCCGTGATAGCCAATTGCAAGTTTTGTGTGCAACAAAGTTTTTATTGCATCTGCAAGCGGTGTCTGATAATCGACAAATTTTTTATTCTCAAAGTTGTCGTAGATAGTGCTCCAATCACTTACTGGATCTTTCCATAACTTAGCTGAAGGTATAGGATAATCAGTAAAAGGAACTTTGTTTTGTTCTGTAGTTATGAATGTAACATAGTCTCCACGCCTAGACGCATTGCCAGGCTGCATCCAGTTATTAGATGCTAATCTGTAATTATGAAATTTATGCCTGTCAAATAAGTTGGTATGCTGCACTGGCATATTTTCGTTGTATGTCCTGAGTAGCTCAACTTCACTGTCACCTTTTTGCACTAACTCAAATAGGCTACCACCTATAAAAGATGAATCTTCTGTGTTAGGCGCCTCGTACCTGTCACGCACACCCTCAGGGTTAAAATGCACAAACTCTAGCCAAACTTTTTCTTGAAGATGCTCTGATAGATTGTGAGCATAACAAATAGGTGATATAACATCACCGTATCCTGGTTTAGCTTTCCAACGTATTCTCACCTATGATCACACTCATACAAATCTCTTGCATGTAACAAGTTAGGCACATACTTGTCTCGCCTTGCAATAAAAACTTGAGGATCTTCTTCTTCAACTGCAATCAAAATTACAGAGCGATTTATTGCAATGCCAGTACGTTCTTCATACATAATAGAGTATGCTGCTGCTTGTGAAAAGTAATTTGTGATCCACTCTTCTTTCTTGGGCTTCCTAGAAGTTTTAAAATCTATGACAGATAACTTACCATCGAATTCAGCAATGCAGTCAACCCGACCTGCAAGTCTCAGGTGATCGCTATATAGAGCAATTTCTTGTGCATGAATATTATCTATTCGTTCTAGTATAGGCTGAAATGATCTCCACATCTGCAAGTCTATCAGAGACATGTTGGTGTGGTCGACCTCTTCGTTGTCGAGTTTCTTCTCACACATATCGTGTATTTTAGTTCCGCGTGTAGATGCTTGACGGCTTATCTTGTCCGCTTCTTCTGCCCCTACTCGATTTCTCCATTGCAAAATAGAGTCACGGGTCTGATACCCTAAAACTGTAGTGACTGAAGGGTATGCCGCCCCAGTGTCAGTAAAGTATTTTCTACTTCCATCTGGGGCGGTCTTGTCGTTTGCATAGTCTTGCAAGTTTTTAACGTGTGTAAACATAATAATGATTATAACAAAATTGAGAAAAAGTGTCTAGCAGTCTTTAACCATACTGGTCTTCATACTGCATCCGTGCTAGTATATATTCCTTTACGATATCAGACCTGACAATATCGTCAACGCCAAATTCAACGATATTGAACGATTTCATCATATCAGCAATAACCATAAACTTTTGTAAGCCAGACATATCGTTCTTATTTTTGTATAGATCTGATTGTCTAAAGTCCCCACAGAAAATGATTTTGCTGTTTACACCTATACGAGTCATAATAGAATTCAATTCCATATCATTCATATTTTGGCACTCATCTACAATGACAATAGCATTGTCTAAGGTTATTCCTCTGATGTAAGATGTGATCATCCATTCTAAACTTTTAGCTTCTTGCAATCGTCCGAATGCATTGGCTTTTTTGCCAAAAAGATCCTGTACCATACTGATGTACGGTTGCATGTAAACTTCGGTTTTTTCTGCTTGATCACCAGGAAGATGACCTATATCTCTTGAGGGGACTGCTGACCTACAGACAATTACTTTTTCGTAAGGTGTGCTTGGGTCGAGTGATTCTTCTAATGCTTTGTATAGTGCGATGTATGTTTTGCCAGTGCCTGCTGCACCGTGTAGTAAAAATGCTAATCCTTTGTTGTATTGCTCGAAAAAGATTCCTTGATTCGATGTCATCGGTTCAATTATACCTAGATCATCGATTGATAGTTTGCAGCCTCCAGACTTAGTTGGTTTTGGGTCATTATGTACGATTTGAAGTTTTGACTTCTGCTTTGGCATTTTTTACCCTTATGTTGGTGAATGTAAAATCGGGCTTGTTTGCTATACGCGACTCTCCTTTGTTATTATTGGTTCTATGCTTGTTACTATTTTATTTATAACTTTCTTTGCGTCATCAGATAATAATCCACTATGATATCCTCGCTCAAGGCTAGACAAAACTTCATCAGATCCCAATCCACGTAGGCTATCTCTAGTGATTTTCAGCTCAGAATCAAACCAAGTATTCATACAGAAAAGCGTCATTTCAACTTCTTTTTCAGTGTATAGGTTTATCTTAAACCCCTGCGGATTTGTCTGGATGTATTGCTTTGGAAATTTTATAATACTCATAATATCTTTATTTATCTTTAAAAGACTTTTACGTCATATTCATGCTCAAATGCAATGCTATCTGCTAGATCGTTTACCATTGGCATTCCCTTAATATTCAAACTTGTATTGAGTAACATAGGGCAGCCGGTAGATGCTTTCCATTGCGTCAGGAGTGCATACAAGCCCGTGTGACTCTCTTTTGTAACCGTCTGCACTCTGCTAGTCCCGTCAACGTGTACAATGGCAGGGAAGTCCTCTGGCTGTGTACAGCGCACAACATACTGCATATAAGTGGATTCAAAGTCAGTCTCAACATCGAAGTACTCACTAACATGTTCTTGTAGAATAACAGGTGCAAACGGTCTAAACTCTTGTCTACGTTTGATTCTGTTAACTACATCTTTCATCTGGTCGCCTCGAGGATCAGCAAGGAGAGAACGATTGCCCAATGCTCTTGGTCCAAACTCAGCCTTGCCATTAGCAACGCCGACAATACCTGATGCTGTAAGTTCTTTAAGTAGTTCATTTACTGGGTACCTTCCTTCGATTTCACGCCCTAAATAGGGTCCTTGCCAATCTGCTTGTTGTTTAGTGTGTGCGAGAATTGCGCCTAGAGATGAACCAGCATCTCCTGGATTAGGCATTATCCATACATTTTCAAATTGTTCTGTTGCATATCTATTAGCCAAACAATTAAGAGCACAGCCACCCATCAATACTAGATTTTCTGACTGAGCTTTTGTTTTTGCACTTGATTTGACTTTAGCTAAAAGTTTTTTGAATTCTAATTCATATATTGCCTGTGTAGCGGCTGCTATATCGAAATAGTCCTCTTCGATAAGATCGGGTAAAAAGCCACGACACCCCTGATGAAAATTTGCGCCTGACTCATTGAACATATGATAAATCTGATGAAGATACTTATTGCTGTCCCCATATGCTGACATACCCATCAAAATATATTCATCTTCGTTTGCTTTCAATCCTATTCTATCAGTCATTGCAGAATAAAATAATCCTAAAGAAGCTGGGTAAGTGTCAGCGTATACTTTATATAACATGTCTTCGCTTTTGTTGCCGTGCCATATAGTTGTAGTGTCGAATTCACCTATAGCATCAATTGTAAGACAGCTTGCCTCATTGAAGGGGCTTGTATAAAATCCAGCAGCCGTATGACTTTTATGATGACTGCCCCAGTAAACTTTTGCTTTTACACCTAGCTTTTTCAACTCACTTGCAGGATTCGTAAACTTAAAGCCTTGCCCAGCGTAAAGTCTCCTAGCAGTTTTTAGCAAAGGATTTTCGTAGAAATGTACCTCTTCTGGATGACCGAATTCTAGCGCGTCATTGATCATAGGCTGATTCAAGTGTGCGTCATTTTTTACACCACTGTAACGCTCTGCATGGCTAGCAAACAAAATTTCTGAGTCGTCCATGACACACAATGATGCATCATGAATACCACTGGCAATACCCCATCTAATCATATATAAAAGGATCCCGCTTTTTAATTTCTTCTAAACGCTTCTTAACCAGTTTCTTATGTTTCCAGTTTTGATATTTCTGCTTAATCTTCTCTATTAATTTTTTCATAAAAGTTCTCCTATTTCTTGGTATATTTGTTCGTAAGTTTCCTTCTGCGGAATCTCTCCTGGGTGCATTAAGTCACGCGCTATTGGCGGGGCGCTGCCAGTAACGTCAACCTGCTTTAGCTGATATCCTTCTAATAACGGATTATCTGTATTCTCCGCTCTGTCAGCAGAATATTGCCAATTATATGTTGGCACGCCGTTCAAGTTGAATACTGTATTAGCTGTGATATAATTTTGAAAGACAGTTTGCTGTGCTTCTCCTGAATACGCCACATATCTATTTTGATACCATTCAATATCAGCTCTTCGATATTTTGGAATAAAGTATGGCTTGTCCGCGAATTCACCGTCAATGCCTGCCGCTGGTGTGTTGGGATCTATGTGAAATACATCTTCAGAAGCAACATTCGTTCTATGATCCCCAGGCCATTGAAAGATCACTAATTTAGGTTTAGGAAAATTGTTTCTATTATACAATACGCTGTTTAGTCGTATTACATCACCACCAGTACCTCCTATAGCTAGATTCATGATAGGGCGCGCAAATTTCCTACTCAAATGACTGTGCCAAATATCGTGTTCGTGTAAACCAACTCCTTCTGTATAACTACAGCCAAAAACTAAAATAAATTCATTATCATTAAATCTATTTAGCGGACCCGTGCGGTATCCGAGAGAGTTGAAATTATATTGCAACGTCCCGTCTTTATACTTGTCTGCCATTCTAGGATTATCGTAATTCAAGTCAAACTGTTCTTTCTCATACTCAGAAAAGAATTCACAATTGCCAGATCTACTAAGACGCTGTATAATTTTATTAGGTAATATCTGTAGCTCCATAACTATGTCATCGCATCGTGTAGTGTTGAAGCCCAACGCGCATTCGACTCCACGCCTGCATGTAGCATATCTCTTGCATGAGTCTCTGTGTCTAAAATAAAAGGTATGTCATGCATATTAAAATCTCGTAGTAGATAATTGTCCTCACGCACTGCATCTTTAGAAAGTTGAAAATGCACTACATTAATTTCCAGTAACTTCAGTAAATAATGAGATGATGTTATATTATGATATACCTCATAATTGCAATGTTCCGTATATGTAATATATCGATTTGTTAGCCACTCTCTGTCATATGTATCCGTTATCAAATCATGCTGATGGTCTCGATTGCTAGGCTGCACACTGGTTAATTGATAGCAATCACCATACAATAACATTTGCGCAAACGTTCTCCTAAAAGCCCCAGGCCATTGCACAACAACAAATTTTGGTTTTTTTAGTCTCCCAGCGAGGACCAATTTTACGAATTGCAGTATATTGGTAGCCACAAGATTGGGTGCTGCACCTGCCATCGC
>Ga0181557_1002271_pt1 | contig 20080 bp, 16 predicted proteins | sample 011ome_23_FD_148632 | JGI IMG/M metagenome (GOLD analysis project Ga0181557, IMG submission 148632) | Coastal salt marsh microbial communities from the Groves Creek Marsh, Skidaway Island, Georgia - 011506CT metaG (spades assembly) | ecosystem: Environmental > Aquatic > Marine > Intertidal zone...
CACTGCCAATCAGGCGAGAGCCATGCGCATGACACGATCAGTTCATGCAGGAATTGTCTGGGTGAACACCTATCGCATGGTTTCCCCGATAGCAGCCTTTGGCGGCTATAAGGATTCAGGTTATGGCCGCGAAAGTGGGATGCAGGCAATTTATGATTATACGCGGCCCAAAACCGCTTGGATCAATATCTCAGATGATCCTATTGCCAATCCTTTTGTGATGCGATAGCCCGTTTCAGGCAACTGGTCTGAATACCATTATTCACTGACGTGGATAACGGCATCTGCCGCAATGGCATGATCTGGCGTGATCATGAAGGGGTTAATTTCCACCATGTGGATATTGGGATCACTTGCCATAAGGCGGCTCAAGCTCATGATAGCATCATGTAGTGCTTGTCGGTTGCCAGCGGCTTTACCGCGATAGCCATCTATCAGCCTTGCTACCGCCAACTGATCAATCGCATCATTAAGGCTAGCATCATCGGTGGGCATGATCACTGTCACGGCGTCTTTCAGCAACTCTACCAAAACACCGCCGGATGCCACGGTCAGAATACAGCCAAATTGATTGTCACGCCTAAAGCTTACCATGATCTCTGCCACCGTATTTGTGACCATTTCCTCAACTAATATCCCGTCAATCCGGGCAGCTGGGGCAAGGCGGGCGCAATTTTGGCGGATGACTTCCATCGCCATTTTGGCATCCTCAGGATTGGTCAATCCCACTTGAACGGCTTCACATTCGCTCTTATGTGGCAAATCAGCACTCACTGCTTTGACCACGACGGGAAAGGATAGTTGATCAAAAGTAATATTGTCACCGCGGCAAATCACACCATGAGGGGTTTTCACCCCTGCCGTTTTTAAAAGGCTCTTACTGTCCCATTCATTGCGCATTTTGGTGGTTTTGTCTGCTGTTTGAATAAGCATTAATGGCATGGGGGTTGAGGCCAAAAGACGTGTCCTGTTCGCATTGTATGTTGCCGCCGCCGCCATCGCTTTCATCGTATCACCAATCCCCTGCATAGGGGCAACACCATGGCTGATTAATTCTTCACGCACATCACGATCTAGATTCTCGGAAATTGTGCTACAGATTGCTGCTGGAATACCGCGGCGATTAGTGGCTCGGACAAAAGCCATAGCGTCATTATGATAATAAATGCGGCTGTCATCTAGACCAGCGGCAGGATAATCCTGAACCAGAACCGCCATATCGGTATCTTCACGAACCATCAGATCAAAGACAGGTTCGGTTTTTTCCGGCATTCCCCAGATCGGAGTTGTATAATCCAAGGGGTTGGAAACGGTTGCGGTATGCGGCAGTAAGGGTGCCAGTGCCTCGCGGCGAGCGGCATCAGGACGCGGATAATGCAAGCCCAAGTCTTCGCCATAATCAGCTAGCATAGTGGCGCCACCACCAGAGCAGGTAAAGCCTGTGACCCGCTTGCCTTTTGGCCTTTTTGTGACGGTCAGATATTTCAGGGTTTCAATAAAATCACCTGGTTCCCTGGCGCGGATAATACCTAACCGATCAAAAAAAGCTTGATAGACATCGTCTGTACCAGAAAGAGAACCAGTATGACTAACCGTCAATTCTGCGCCGATGGTCGAAGTTCCGGTTTTTAAGGTAACAATCGGTTTGTCCGCGTCTAGGGCTTTGCGTGCTGCCATAGAAAAGGCAGCCGTGTCTTTCAGACCTTCAATATGAATCCCAATAGCCTTAACCTCAGGCATATCAACCAGCGTATTGATATAATCCTCAATGCGGATCATAGCTTGGTTGCCAATCGAAAGCATATAAGCAAGCGGCAGTGACCGTTGGCTCATGGTTAAGTCTGATGACAGCATTCCGCTTTGGGTGATAACAGCGGCGCCAAATCCCGGATAGTAACCGCCATGTTCAAATGGCCATAGTGCCACGCGATCAACATAATTGATCATGCCATAACAATTTGGGCCAATAATTGCCATATCGCCTGCGGCTGTGATGAGATCCGCTTCGTGTTTTGCGCCTTCGGCTCCAACCTCACCAAATCCTGCGGTATAGACCACCGCCCCCCCTGCGCCCATGGCATTCAACTTGGCTAGGCTTTCGATACTTGCCGCAATGGGAACGGCAATAAAACAGGCATCTGGCGGTTCTGGCAAATCATCAACTGATGCATAACAGGGGTGACCACCAATGTTGTCACGCTTAGGGTTCACAGGCCAGAACGGGCCTTTATACCCACTTCGGGCACATTCCTTAGCAACGGTTATCGCATCCCTGCCGCCAATAACAGCGACATGACGAGGCTTCAACAGCCGTTTGAGATTAAGCTGTTGTTCTGGCGTCATGCACCAAGCGGCCTTAAGATTGAACGGGTGATAATGTGGCGCTGAATTTCAGATGTGCCATCCCAAATCCGTTCCAGCCGTGCATCACGCCACAGTCGGTGAATTGGCAATTCTTCCATTAACCCCATGCCACCATAAATTTGAACGGTATGGTCAGCCACTCGCCCTAGCATTTCCGAACAATAAAGTTTTACCATCGCGGCATCGGCGTCACTCATGATGCCTTGATTGGCTTTTTGTATGGCATCTTTGACCATCAGATTCGCAGCGTGCATTTCCACCGCCATATCTGCCAGCTTAAATCCAGTAGCTTGAAAACGCCCAATAGGTTGGCCAAATTGCTTACGGTTAGCGGCCCAGTCACAGGCCAATTGATACATCCGTTCGGCCTTACCGCAACAGGTTGCGCCAACCCAGATACGGCCCATACCTAGCCATTTTCCAGACAGCTCAAGCCCTTTGCCAACCTCACCCAGCACATGTGCTTCACTCAACCGGACATCGTTAAAGTCGAGTTTAAAATTCAGATACCCCCGATAGCTGACGCAGTTATAGCCAATATCAATATCAAAACCTTTCATGCCAACATCGACCAAAAAGGCGGTGATTTGTGGGCGCTTGGATTTGCCATTATCATCATGACCAGTGACGGCAAAAACAATGGCAAAATCAGGCATCACTGGCCCGGATACAAAATGCTTTGTGCCATTGAGGATCCAATCCTTACCGTCGCGTTTTGCATGGGTTCGCATTGACATAATATCGGATCCGGCCTCAGGTTCTGATAAGGCAAACAGCTCACGCTTGGCCCCTGTTAAGCAGGGCATCAGATAGGTGTCACGCTGATCACCTTCGGTTGCCAGCAGAATTTCTGTTGGGCGTGCAATCCACGAATGCAGAGCATGGGTGGTTTTACCAAACTCATGCTCAATGATGCCCATCTGTTCATAATCCAGACCGCCACCACCGATTTCGGCAGGCAAATTAGCGGCGAAAAGACCAACCTCTTTTGACCGTTCCTCAATCTGGCGCCCTAAATCAATGGGGACTGCCCCGTCACGATCCACCTGATCTTCATGAGGAAAAATCTCTTCTTCCATAAAGCGGCGAACGCTATCGGCTAGCAATTGGTTTTCATGGTTAAGTTGGTCTGGCATCAGGTTCTCCTCTAGGATTGCTTTTTCAGGCCAAGTTTTTTACGAGCCTCTTTGGGGGTGAGAATGCGAGCACCCATTCGTTCAATAATCTCACGTGCGCGTTCAACCAATTGGGCATTGGTCGCCAGCACGCCTTTATCCAAATAAATGTTATCTTCAAGTCCAACGCGAACATTGCCGCCCATGGCCACCGCCGCCGCCGCCATTGGCATTTGCATTCGTGAAATACCAAATGACGCCCAAGATGCCCCTTGCGGCAATTCATCTTTCATGACTTTCATGGTGTCGACAGACTGATCTGCTCCCCATGGAATCCCCAGACAAATCTGGAACATTGGCGGCTCATCAATCAGGCCTTCTGCTAACATCTGTTTAGCAAAGCGAATATGACCCAGTTCAAACACTTCAAGTTCTGGTTTGACGCCCAAGCTTTGCACAATTTCTGCCATACGCCGCAGATAGGCTGGTGTGGAAATATAAATCTCGTTTCCATTGCCAAAGTTCATTGTGCCGCAATCAAGGCTACAAATCTCAGGTTTTAGGGCAATAACATGAGCTAAGCGTTCTTCGGGGCCAATCATGTCGGTGCCTGGCCCAGGCATAGCAGGATTAGTTTCATCCGGAACCCAGTCGCCACCCATTCCAGCTGTCAGATTGATCACAACATCGGTGTCGGATGACCGTACCTTATCAACAACCTGACGAAACAGTTCGGTGTCTCGTGATCCTTTTCCTGTTTTTGGATCGCGGACATGGATATGGGCGGCAGATGCGCCTGCCTTGGCGGCATCAATCGCGGCCTGCGCAATTTGATCTGGCGTGACTGGAACATGTTCGCTTCTGCTTGTGGTGTCGCCTGCTCCTGTAACCGCGCAGGTTAAAATGACTTCCATATTCATAATATTCCTCCCGTGTGTCTGGTCAAATGATCCTCATATAATCAGCTTGCCATTATAAATTTTTCGCCATAATCTTCCTTTTTTCGATAATTTCTGGGCTAAGGGGCAATCCTATGGATGCATTGTCATCATCGTCAGCAAAACCAGAAGAATTAATCTGTGTGGTTTTGCCACGATTTAATATGGCAAGTCTGACCACTTTGATCGAACCTTTGCGGATTGCAAATTATATTGCTCCATCACCACTCTACCATTGGCAGTTTCAGTCGTTGGGTGGTGGACGTGTTACCGCGAGCAATGGTATCAGCCTGGATTGTGAGCCATTATCAGAACAGATGAGTTCAGCCACCGTAGCCTTGTTTGGAAGCTGGGGCGCAGAGCGCAATACTGACAGTAAGCTGATCAACTGGTTGCGCCAACGGGCGCGACACGGATCACCATTAATTGGTGTTGAAATCGGTGCTTATATTCTGGCGAGAGCAGGGCTTCTTAATCAGAAACCTGCCACCACCCATTGGTCGTTTTTTGCGGGTTTTGCTGAAACTTTTGCTGATGTGATGGCAACTGAACAGCTTTACACTCTTGATCATCAGATCATGACCTGCGCGGGCGGAACTGCTGGGGCTGATCTGATGTTGCATTTAATGGCAACGACCCACGGTGCTGATTTAGCAAAGGAAGTCGCAAGCCAGATGTTGCACCAAAGCATCCGGTCAGCCGAAACCATGCAACGCCCTATCGTTGGCACTAATATTGGTGATGTCAATCCATTGATCAGAGACGTGACGTGGTTTCTGGAACGCCACATTGAAGATAATATTTCCATTCCAGAACTGTGTGAGCAAATCAAAGTGCCACAACGAAAACTGGAACGCTTATTCCGCCGTGATGTTGGCTGCAGTGTGGTTCAGTTTTATCGCCAATTAAAATTGCAATATGCGCGCACACTTTTGGTAAGCACAAATATGAATATCCGTGAGATTTCGGTTGCTTGCGGGTTCAATTCCATGTCGTATTTTTCTCATTGCTTTAGCAAGACTTTTGGTCGCAAGCCAAGCCAGTATCGCATGGCTTGGCCAGATGATGAACATGAACCCGTATGGCATGGGACCATATACAGTTTCACCAAACTGCCTAAACACCAGCAATCGGAAAAGTAAATCTGAAAAACAGCTGGCTGGGATGCTAAGCTTAGGGTCGCGGTTATTCTATTCTAGGGGGGCATTTGCGGCTTTTAGAACAGCAACGATGCGGCGGTCACGTTCCGCTGCCATATCCTCAAAATGTCTGCCTGCGGCCATATCATTACAGCCATTGACCATCGCATCGCGTAACTCTTGGGTCAGCTCAGGAGCTTTGAGACGTGTCCATGGCAATTTTAACGCAGGCCCAAATTGATCTAGGTTTGTCGCCATGCCGCCAGCGCCACACGCCACATGAAAAGCCATGCATTGCCCCTGAATGGCCATGCGTGGGGCAGGCCCAAAGCGAAGCGCACGGTCAATATCTTCGGGTGAGGCTTCACCATTAGCGACCATATGCAAGGCTTCACGCCAAAGCGCCTCTTGCAGGCGCGTGGCAATAAAGCCTGGGATTTCTTTTTTTAGTCGAATAGGTTCTTTGCCGGCATGATGATAAAATGCCATCACCCAATCCAATGCATCTTCTGCAGTCTTATCACCGCCAATCACCTCAACCAATGGCAACAGGTAAGGCGGATTAAACGGATGGCCAACAACACAGCGTTCCGGGGTTGCTGATTTTGTCTGAATATCAGTCATGGTCAGCCCAGAGGTGCTGGATGCGATCACAACTTCGGGAGGTGTGATGCGGCCCAGGGTTTCATAAAGCGCTTGTTTAATCTCCATGCGCTCTGGAGCGCTTTCTTGAATAAATTGGGCCTCACGCGTTGCCACATTCAGATCATCGGTGACCGTTAAGCGATCCAAGCTGGCCCCATCCGCTAGCCCTAAATCAACCAAACAAGGCCAAGCGGTGTTAACGACCGACATGAACTGATTTTCTTCATCCCTAAGATGGATATAGGCTGTGACCTGATAGCCTCTTGCTAGAAAATGTGCCGCCCAGCCAGCGCCAATTGGCCCGGCCCCAATGCTCGTGACATGTTTGACTTGGTCTGGCGCAATGCGCATGGTTATTTTCCCTTAAAAACAGGTTCACGCTTTTCAACAAACGCCTTAATGCCTTCGGCAGCGTCTTCTGAAGTGAGCATAGAGCGATAGGTTGGCAGATCATCTTTACGCATACTGGAAAAGGCACGTTCCATAGGCTGACATTCAATATGGCGCAAAACTTCTTTGACGGATTGCATAGCCAGAGGTGCGGCCCAAGCCAGTTTTTCAGCCCAATCCATGGCCTCAGCCATCAAGTCGGCATGAGGCACGACTTTATTAATTAGCCCATAATGCGCAGCTTCATCAGCTTTCATCCGCCGCCCCAGCAACAGCATTTCCATGGCAATGTTATAAGGGATGCGGCGTGGAAGGCGCTGTATTGCCCCAGCATCGGGAATAATCCCCAACGGCATTTCCGGCAGGGCAAACTCAACATGATCACTAGCAATCAACAGATCACAGGCCAAGGCAATTTCAAAGCCGCCACCGATCACTAAGCCGTTGAGAGCGCCAATCACAGGTTTGTTTAACGACCAGTTTTCAGTGAGCCCAGCAAAACCGCCATCACCATAATCGCCATCATCCCACCATTCATCTAGTTTGGCATCACCACTGTTCAGCGATTTCAAATCCCATCCAGCAGAGAAAATACGATCCCCTTCGGCGGTAATAATACCAACCCGCAAATCATGGTCATCCCGAAGCCGAGCAAAAGCATCACCAAGGGCTCGGCTCATCTCGTGGTCAATAGCATTAACCTTTGGTTTATCTAGTGTCACGACCAGAATATGGCCGTGGGTTTCGACTTTTACGCTATCAGACATGATTAGTTCCTTTATTAGATATCAAGGGTATTGTCTTTTTCCCATTGGGTGAAATGTGAGGCATAGGCATTCCATTCCTGATATTTGAGTTTCAGGTAAGCATCAGAAAACTCTGTTCCCATTGCTGCCTTAAGCCCTTTATCGCGGTCAAGATTGCGCAACGCGTCCAACAGATTGAGAGGTAATTTAGGGGCGCCGCGAACCTTATAGCCTTCAGCGTACATATCAATGTCATAGCGCTTGCCAGGATCAGCTTTATTTTCTAACCCATCAAGCCCTGCAGCAATAATCACGGCCTGAAGCAGATAGGGGTTAGCGGCCCCATCCGGCAGACGCAATTCAAATCGTCCAGGCCCTGGCACACGCACCATATGCGTCCGGTTATTGCCTGTCCAGGTCACGGTGTTTGGTGCCCATGTAGCCCCTGATGTGGTGCGCGGGGCATTGATGCGCTTATAGCTGTTGACGGTGGGGTTGGTGATTGCGGCCATGGCGCTAGCATGCCGCATGATCCCGCCCAAGAAATGCCGCCCGTCTTTGGACAGACCTAATTCCATATTGTTGTCGGCAAACATATTGGTTTTGCCTGTCTTATCCCAAACCGAAACATGAACATGACACCCATTTCCGGTTAATCCAGAAATAGGCTTTGGCATGAAAGTGGCGCGAAAGCCGTGTTTTTCAGCAACAGATTTGGTCATGAACTTAAAAAAGGAATGTTTATCGGCGGTGCGCATCGCCTCATCAAATTCCCAATTCATTTCAAATTGGCCGTTAGCATCTTCATGGTCGTTTTGATAAGGGCCCCAGCCAAGCTCAAGCATATAATCACAAATTTCGGCGATCACATCATATCGCCGCATCACCGCCTGTTGATCATAACAAGGCTTTTCTGCTGTATCGAAATCATCAGAAATCTGATTGCCATCAGGGGTCAGTAAGAAAAATTCTGCTTCAACACCCGATTTTATGGTCAACCCTTTGCTTTCCGCACGCGCAATCAAGGAAGCAAGGACATTGCGCGGGGCTTGCATGACGTTTTCGTCTTCCATAACGCAATTCGCGGCAACCCACGCCACCTCTTTTTTCCAAGGCAGTTGAATGACAGAACTGGCATCAGGAACCGCCAACATATCGGCATGGGCAGGGGTTAAATCTAACCATGATGCAAATCCGGCAAAACCAGCGCCATCGGCCTGCATATCGGCAATTGCCTGTCGGGGGACTAGCTTGGCGCGCTGATATCCAAAAAGGTCTGTGTAAGATATCATAAAGTATTTGATATCATTCTTTTTTCCGTATTCCGCCAAATCAATGGTCATGATGTTCTCCCCTTCCTTTGCTAATGATGCGTTGTTTTTTGAATTAGAAACCCTTTCCCGGTATCCAGTTAGTTCCTGCCAAAGGTACTCTTGCCATGGCGGCAGCCTCTATGGTCAGGGCGCAGAGATCTTCGGGTTCAAGGTTATGGACATGACTTTTGCCGCAGGCTCTGGCAATAGTTTGCGCTTCGAGCGTCAGGACTTTGAGATAATTGGCAAGTTGCCGTCCAGCCATTATAGGGTCAAGCCTTGCCGCAAGTTTTGGGTCTTGGGTGGTGATACCGGCGGGGTCCATGCCCTCATGCCAATCATCATAAGCCCCGGCGGTTGTTCCCAGTTTTTGATAGTCGTCTTCCCATTTAGGGTCATTGTCACCGATAGCGATCAATGCCGCAGTGCCAATGGATACCGCATCTGCCCCCAATGCCAATGCCTTTGCCACATCTGCGCCGTTACGAATACCGCCAGAGACAATCAGTTGCACTTTGCGGTGCATTCCTAAATCTTGCAACGCTTGCACAGCGGGTCTGATACAGCCAAGAATGGGAATGCCAACATGTTCAATAAATACATCTTGGGTGGCGGCGGTTCCGCCTTGCATCCCATCAAGCACAACAACATCGGCGCCGGATTTCACCGCAAGGGCGGTATCAAAATAAGGGCGTGCGCCACCGACTTTGACATAGATCGGTTTTTCCCAGCCCGTGATTTCACGCAGCTCAAGAATTTTGATTTCCAAATCATCAGGCCCCGTCCAATCCGGATGACGGCAAGCCGACCGTTGATCAATGCCAGCAGGAAGATCACGCATGCCAGCAACGCGGTCGCTAATCTTTTGGCCTAGCAACATCCCACCACCACCGGGTTTAGCGCCCTGCCCAACAACAACCTCAATCGCATCACAACGGCGCAAATCATCAGGGTTCATGCCATACCGCGAAGGCAGATATTGATACACCAATAACCGGGAATGGCTGCGTTCTTCCTCGGTCATGCCACCATCGCCCGTTGTGGTGGATGTTCCAGCGGCGGTTGCCCCCCGACCTAAAGCCTCTTTGGCTTGTCCGGATAGGGCGCCAAAACTCATCCCAGCAATGGTGATAGGGATATCCAGCTCAATGGGTGTTTTGGCAAATCGGGTGCCAAGCGTGATATTGGTTGCGCATTTCTCACGATAGCCTTCTAGAGGATACCGCGAAATAGACGCCCCAAGAAACAGTAAGTCATCAAAATGTGGCACGCTTCGTTTCGTGCCGCCGCCGCGAATATCATAAATGCCAGTGGCCGCCGCGCGTCTGATTTCGGCATTAACAGCAGGGGTAAAGGTTGCGGATTGAACCGGTATGGTACGGGGCAGTTTGGACGGTTTATCAGTCATATCTGGCCTCAATATGCAGACGCGTTATCTACGTTAAAATGATAGAGCTGGCGAGCAGAGCCATAACGGCGAAACGTGGATGGGTCAGCGTCTGTTCCGGAGCGTTCAAGCAATTCTGCCAGTTGCGCCAGATGTTCTGGTCGCATCTCTTTTTCGATACAATCCGCGCCAAGGCTTTTGACTGTGCCGCGCACATAAAGCCGCGCTTCATAAAGCGAATCCCCCAGCGCCTCACCTGCGTCACCTAACACCACCAAATTACCGCGTTGGGCCATAAAGGCCGACATATGACCGATATTACCCTCAACCACAATATCAATGCCTTTCATGGAAATGCCGCAACGCGACGCAGCATTGCCGCGCACTACCAGCGTACCACCACGACCTGTCGCTCCGGCATATTGGCTGGCGTCGCCTTCAACCACGACCATGCCAGACATCATGTTTTCAGCAACCCCCGGCCCCACAGAACCTTTAACAGTGATGCTGGCCTGTTTATTCATGCCGCCGCAATAATATCCGGTTGATCCGGATACCGTGACATGAATAGGGGCATCCAGACCAACAGCGATAGCATGGCTGCCGCGCGGATTGATAATTTCCCAATCTTGTTGGTTCGTGCCTTGGGTTTGGCTTTGCAAGGTCTCATTGAGATGGCGTAAGCCGTTCTCAGATAGATCAATAGTAGTCATTTAATGGCTCCAGAAATAAACTTCAGCGGGTTCAGGTTCCCATACTTTAGCGTTATCAATCGCTGGCAGATTAACCAGTGCCCGATATTCAGAACCAAAGGCAACATAGGCTTTGGTTTCTGCCATGACCGCGGGTTTACAGGCAATCGGGTCGCGCAATACGCCAAAACCGGTTTTTGTTCCAACGACAAAGGTGAAAAATCCATCCAGATCATTGAGTGCAGAGGTAAGAGCTTCGCCCAGACTTAAGCCCTCGCTCATCCGTGCAGACAAATAGGCAGCAGCCACCTCACTATCATTTTCGGTTTGAATGTCAACCCCTTCAGCACGCAGTTTCCGCCGCAACATATTGTGATTGGATAATGATCCATTATGGACAAGACATTGATCGCTTCCTGTTGAAAAAGGATGCGCACCAAGCGTGGTTACCGCGGATTCTGTTGCCATACGGGTATGGCCAATACCATGGCTTCCTGTTGCTTGTGTTAGAGCAAAGCGGCTCACAACATCTTTGGGCAGACCGACTTCTTTATATATTTCAATGCTCTGGCCCTGACTCATCACGCGGATATTTGGGTGCTTATCCTTGATGAGAGTGAGGATATGATCTCTATCGCTTTCAGCCACGGATATCACCGCATGGGTGTCGCGTATCTGAATATGAAGAGATTCTCTAACCAGTTGAGGGTGTTCTGATAAATCTTTTTCTAGCACGGGAAAATCACTATCTGGCTGGCTCGACTGAACAGTAATTTTCATCTGGCCAGCCACGTCATCACCATAAATGGCAATGCCAGCACTATCGGGCCCGCGATCAGTCATAGTGACTAACATTGCACTCAGCATTTCACCCAGCAGGGGTTTCAGGGCGTCATCTTTCAAGAAAAGTCCAACAATACCGCACATGACTTACTCCATAATGGTTCTTTCAAATTGGTTCATTTATACTCAAGGTCTATCTTTACATTATTATTAATTAATAAAAATTTTAGGAAAAAGGTTAAAGCCTTTCTTCCCGAAGGTATGGTTTTCCAAGAGCTAGGGGTGCATCCTGTTGGTTATCTCCCTTAACATTCGACCAAATCATTACAACTAAAGTTACAACGTATGGAAGCATAAGAATAAAGTATTGAGGTAGTTGGACACCAACAGCCGCCAACCTTGGTATTAAAGCCTCTATACATCCAAATAAGACTGCGCCAATAATTGAACGCCATAGACGCCATCTTGCAAAAATTACTAATGCAATAATGATCCAACCCCTACCACCTGAGATGCCGTCAACCCAAATTTTAGCCACTACAACAGTTAGGTAACCTCCTGCAACACCAAGGAAAAAAGCACCTATTAGGATTGCTATTAGCCTTAAAAGGATGACATTACCACCTGCGGCATCAACGGCTTCAGGGTTCTCTCCGACAGCACGAATTTGTAATCCGATATTGGTTCGATATATAAAATAAAAAGAAAGCAGATACAGAAAAATAGTCGAATAGACGATAATGTCTTGCCCAAAAATAATCGGGCCTAGGAATGGAATTTTGGTTAATAAGCCAAAATCTAAACGGCCAAGACCATCAAAAGGTTTATTTACCCATTCCATATTCCTTGAAATTAAACTTGTAAGGCCTTGCGCTAAGAACACCATAATCAAGCCTGCGATAACTTGATTGACCCTTAGCAAAACAACTAAAAAAGCAAATAATAAACCAAGAGTTGATGCACATAAACCAGCAATAATCAGTGCCGAGATTGGATAATTTCCTAAGCTAATTAAAACTCCTGCTCCAGACATGGCTCCAACAAGAACAAATCCTTCAGCACCAAGGTTAAGGACTCCAGATCGTTCACAAATGATCATACCAAGAACACCGAGTGCAAAAGGAGCAGCAAAGCTAGGGACGTTAGATAACCAAAAAATTACAAAATCCATCTCTTTACCTTTTAAGTATAGAAATTTGATAACGTATAAAAAATTCAGATCCAGCAACACACATTACAATAATAGCTTGTATTAATTGCACCATTGCAAAAGGGATTTGATAGAAAACTTGGAGGCTCTGGCCACCAATAACTAGAATTGCAAATATTACTGAAACAATTAAGACACCAATTGGATTTTCCCGTGCAAGAAATGCAATTAAAATTCCTGAGAACCCAAAGCCGACAAAAAAGGATTGTGTCATACGACTTTCTATTCCCGCACTTACTACAAAGCCAGATATACCAGCAAGAGCACCGGAAATAATTGTTACCAGAAGGATGGAAACACCAACTCTTATACCTATCGATTGCGCCATATCAGTATTACTATGAAGAAAACGAAGTAGAAATCCAAATCTTGAAAATTGAAAAAGCCAAAAAATTAATCCTACAAGCAAAATAGCAATTACAATTGAAAAATTAAGGCTTTGCCAACCGATCAAAGGTAAAACTTCAAAAGATTCAAATTGCTGAGAGTTTGGAAAGCCACTCACAGGATCACGCCAGGAACCATATAAAAGGTGAAGTAAGAAATTAAAAGCAATGTAATTCATTAATAGTGTGGAAATAATTTCATTAACATTTAATCTAATTTTTATTATGGCGGGTAGAATAATCCATCCAATACCACCAGCCGCTGCTGCTAAAAACATTAGTGTAAGCCGCATAGACTCGGGTCCAATATCATTAATAGCAATATATGTGGCAGCAATTGCCCCAAAAATCATCTGCCCTTCTATTCCAATATTCCAAAATTTTGCACGAAAGGCTACGGCAGCTGATAACCCTACTATCATCAATGGAACAGCCTGTATCAAAACAGCAGATAGATTTTTCTGACTTGTGAAAATATATACAATAAATTCATTCCATAAATCTGAAGCATTAACCCCAGATGCCATGAGTATAAATATGGAAATAGTAAGACCAAAAAGAATAGATATCAGCAATATAAGAGTTTTTGCTAATAATCCTACTGGTTCACGAATTTCCAGATTGAGACGATTTTTTGGAAGAATAGTCATAGAATTTAATTAACCATCGCTTTTCCAATATCTTGCCTATCAATAGGTGATTCAAACTCTGCAACTATTCTTCCCCCATTAATTACTCCTATTGAGTCAGAAAGTAACAAAATTTCATCGAGATCTTCACTAATCAAAAGGACAGCTGCTCCATTGTCTCTTACCAAGCGAAGCTGAGCTCTTATGGCTGCTGTTGCACGTAGATCAAGACCCCGACTGGGACTATGAGCGATAACAAAAGATGGGTTTGAAGAGAATTCCCTTGCAATTACAAGCTTCTGAGCATTTCCTCCGGATAGAGACGCCACATTTTGATTTAAATTCCGCACTCCCATAATATCAAATTCTTTGAATGCTGTTGATGCCTGTTCATAAGCTTTAGAACTGTTTACCTTAAGCCAGCCACCAAATTCATGTCTTAGCAAACCCGAAATAGCATAGTTTAAAGTTACGCTTAGCTGCCCAGCAAGAGCGTATTTTTGGCGATCAGCTGGAATATAAACAAGTCCACAGTTACGTCTTTGATCAGGACGCATAATTGAAATATCACCATAACCATCCAAATAGATTGCCCCATTATTGAGTTTTGACAACCCTATAAGTGCTGATGCTAATTCAGCCTGACCATTCCCCCCGACTCCAGCAATGCCATAAATTTCACCCGCTCTGATATCAAATGAAACATCTCTAAGAGCAACTAAGCCATTATGTGAAGTAGAATTAAGGTTTTGAAGTGATATTTTAGTTTGCCCAATGCTTCTTGACAAAATTGGTGCTTCAATAATAATTTCACCAACTATTAAACTGATTAACTCTTCCTCAGATAAATCTTTGGGTAAAACAGTATCAATAATCTGACCACCACGCATGACAGTAATACGATCTGCATAATTCATAGCCTCTTTTAGCTTATGAGTTACTAAAATTACTGATGCACCTGAACTTACTAATAATTTTATGGTTTTGAAGAACCCCTTTGACTCCTCGTCAGTCAACACAGCCGTTGGTTCATCAAGAATAATAACTTTAGCTCCTCCAATTAGGACCTTAAGAATTTCAACACGTTGTTGTTCAGCAACAGAAAGTGTACTTACTGGTTTATCTAAGTCTAGATGAAAACCAATTTCGGCCATTTTTGAAATAATTATTTTTCGTAAGTTACGAATTTTTGATTGATAGTTGCCATCTGACACTGTCAGAGCAATATTGTCTAGAGCAGAAAAATTTGAAACTAATTTATAATGCTGATGAACCATACCAATGCCGAGTGACCTTGCCATGGCTGGACCGGTGATATCTACAGTATTACCATCAAACTTTATTTGACCTTCATCTTGAGCATAGATGCCCGAAAGAACATTCATTAGTGAAGATTTGCCGGCACCATTCTCACCTAATAATGCATGAATTTCACCACGCCTTAGGTTAAAGTTTACGTTGTCAATAGCAAGAAAATCACCAAAGGATTTGGTGATTTTCATCATTTCAATCAAGTTTTTAAGACTGGAGATTTTTGGCATTTATTTCTTACCTGCCTGAGTTTTTGGTTATTGGCTAATTACACCATCAACAAACCAGTCCATTCCCCATAAATCCCCATCACTAAGAACTTCACCTTCATTTACACGAACTGTGCCTGATGCGTCCTTAAGTGGGCCAGCAAAAACATGCTTGCCTGCCATGATTTCATCACGTGCTTTCATAATTTTTGATTTATCAGCATCAGAAACTGCATCTCCACAACAGGCAATATCTGTACCGCCTTGAGAAATAGATAGGAATGCACCCCACTGAGACGATTCCCATGTACCATCTGCAATTTTCTTAATTTCTGGGGTCAAGAACCGTTCCCAAACCCATACTGAAGAACATTGGGTAGCCGCACTAAATTCAGATAAATCGCGATGATGTCCTGTTCCATATATACCTTTTTCTTTAGATACTATTTGTGGGGTTGGCGTATCCACATGCTGACCAATAACATCAATTCCTTGCTCTGTCAGGGCCTCTGCAGCTGCTCTTTCCTTAACAGGATCATTCCAAGCACCTGTGAATATAACCGTAACTGTAGCATCTGGGTTCATCTGTTGAGCACCCATCGCATATGCATTTACAGTCCAGTTAACTAAACCAAATGGGTTTGCTGCAACAAACCCTAGTTTGCCGCTTTTTGAAATGGCTCCAGCAGCCATGCCACATAAATATTGACTTTCGTAGGTTCTACCATAGAAAGACATTAAATTATTTGAATTAGTTGTGCCAGCTGGATTAAGAAAAACAACATCTGGATGTTTCTCTGCAAGTTCTTTAAAGGCATCGGAATAGCCAAAAGCTGACCCAATAATAATATTATGTCCACGGTCAATGAATAGCTCGACTGCAGGTTTCACTGCGGCAGCATTTTCTGGGACATTTTCAACAACAGGTATTCTAATTCCGAGTTCAGCCTCAACCTTTTGGCGAGCTTCATCAAGTGCTTGTGACCATCCACCATCATTTTTTTGTGAAAAGATTATCATTGCAGGCTTAGGATCACCTTTGATAATTTGCTCTGCTTGTGCGGCTTTTGTTATTGAAAAAAAGCCAATGATAATCATCAAGCTTGTGGTTAATAGTTTTTTCATCATTACCTCCCTTGTTTAGTTTGTATAATTCATGTTTTTTTCTTTTATTATTATCTTAATTTAATTGTTATTCTTCTTATTAATTTTTTACCTCATCGCTAATCACGTCAAAGATCATGCTTGGGGTTATTGGCAAAGACAGAAACTTTGGTTTGTTAAATTTTTCTAATGCATCTGCAAGACCTGATGCAATAGTTGCTCCAACAGCGATACAGCCTGCTTCACCTACACCTTTTACACCAAGTGGATTTAGTGGTGAAGGTGTTTCTAAATGATAGATTTCAACAGGTGGAATCTCTGTAGCGTATGGAACTAGAAAATCTACAAAATTAGCATTAGCAATATTACCATCTTCATCGATTTCAATTTTTTCATAAAGGGTGCCTGCTATTCCCTGGGCTAAACCACCCATGACTTGACCTTCAACAATTGTGGGATTAATCATGTTTCCACAATCATGTATCAGCACATATTTTACTATTTTTGCTGAGCAAGTTACATCATCAACTTCGACTATGGCCGCATGAACACCATATGCCCATGTAGCACAAGACGGGCTATAGTAATCAGTCGCTTCTAATCCAGGTGACTGCCCTTCATCAAGGGCAGGGCCATCATGTTTACTAGCCGGGGCAAATTGTGTAGCGGCTTTAGCAGCTTCATTAAAAGCATAACGTAAGGGGTTTGTTGCAGTTGCAACCGCAGCAAGAGAAACACATCTGTTACTGTTAACTACCCATGCATGTCCATCACGGAGTTCAACTTCGTCTTCCCCAACTTCAAGCATATTTGCCGCCGCCACAATTGTTTTCTTACGAACAATTTTAGCAGTTTTATGAATTGCATTTCCAGATACAACAGCGGCACGGCTAGCAAATGTTGCTACCCCCCAATCAAAGGCACCACTATCGCCTTCAGTAAGAATAACATCCTCAACTTTAACACCAAGCTGATCAGCTACAATCTGGGCGAATACGGTATCGTGACCCTGACCTTGGCCGGATAAGCCTGTGTTTACATAAACTTTTCCTGTAATGGGATGTATTTTTATATGACCACCTTCATATGGGCCAAGACCTGTTCCTTCAACATAAAATGCTAGGCCTAGGCCTAGGTGCTTTCCCTCGTTACGGGCTTGTTCCTGCATTTTTGGGAAGTCTTTCGCACCAATTTTTTCCTCTATCATGTCTAAAGCGCGGATATATTGCCCACTATCCATCGAAACGCGCAGGCCATCCGCAAACATTAGACCTTCTCGCGCATATGGAAATTGATCATCAGTAATCAGGTTTTTGCGACGAATTTCAAATCGACTGATGCCTAGCTCGTCTGCAAGTTGATCCATTGCGCGCTCAATAGCGAAACATGCCTGTGGGCGACCACAGCCCCGATAAGGGGTTATTGTAATTGTTGGTGTGTAAACAGCCTGAAAATGAACATGGATATTGGGTATTTTATAGGGTCCGGCAATTGATGTTGAAGCAACTTGAGCAATCGCAATGCCATATGGAATAAATGCACCTGTATCATGCAAAAAGAAGTCCTTGAGTGCTAATACTTCACCTTCTTTTGTTGCATAAAGCTCTATATCATGTATCTGCTTGCGCTCCTGATTAGAGCCAATAAAGTTTTCTCTTCTGTCTTCAATATATTTAACTGGGTATCCGAGTTCCATAGCCGCCATAGGCACTAGTAACTCATCAGGATAGGGGAACATAACCTTTTGGCCAAAGCCGCCGCCAACATCTGGTGCAATAACTCTGACTTTATCTTCATCCATTTCAAAGATTGATGCTAATCCACCGCGTACTGTCAATGGTGCCTGTGTGCCATCCCATACAGTCAACTCACCAGAAACTCTATCATATCGAGCCGCCACAGAGCGTGTTTCCATTGATGCAGCAGTAGAGCGTTCTACTTCAACACGTATTTTTGTAACATGATCAGCTTTTAAAATCGCAGCGTCTGGATCACCTGAAACTTGAACCAAATCAGCCGCTATATTATTTGGGTGAGTTGGGTGCACCAAAGGAGCACTATCCTGAACCGCCTTTTCCAGATCAACTTCAACTGGCAATGGTTCATAATCAACGTCGATTAAAAGGGCAGCATCTTCTGCAACATACCGATTGATTGCAACAACCATAGCAACTGTTTGACCAACGTAATAAACATCATCACGAGCAAGGGGTCGTTGAGTACGTGCATCTTTCATGCAATCATGAGGTATTAATAGGGGAAGCTCAATATCTAAGTTGCCTATGTTATCGCACGTATAAACGGCCATAACACCTTCCATATTAAGTGCGTCTTGAACATCTATTTTATTAATTTTAGCCCGAGCAAATGGACTTCTGACAAAAGTTGCGTGTAGTGCTCCAGGTAAATCAATGTCATCAACGTAGGATCCCTCTCCACGAAGAAATTTTGGATCTATATTTCTTTTAACGCGTGTTCCAAATGTTCTGGTAGACATGTTTTAACCCTATCTAGTTATATCTGGCTATATTAGCTTTTCCCCATACGTTCTGCTGCAACGCGAACCGCTTCAACAATGTTTGCATATCCTGTGCAACGGCAAAGATTTCCAGAAAGAAGTTCACGAATACCCTCATCAGAGGTATCAATTTTTGAGTTAGACTCAAACTCACTCAGTATATTCATAATCATTCCTGGGGTGCAGTAACCACACTGTAGTGCATGGCTATCCTGAAAGGCCTGTTGAATGGGATGCAAACAACCATCCTTATCTGCCACACTCTCTATCGTTCTTAAATCCATGCCATCAGCCTGGACAGCAAGGATGGCACAAGAACGAGACGATTCCCCATTCACCATGATCGTACATGCGCCGCAAATACCATGCTCGCATCCAACATGAGTGCCAGTTAGTCCCAATTCATGTCTAATAAAATCAGAAAGAAGCATCCTAACACTAACTTCCCTTTCAACAGCTTCGCCATTCACCGTTAAGGAAATTTTTCTCGTTGGATCCGTTGATTTGGAAGGTGTTAATTTTTTAACCGTTTTCATGATAATTTCCTCTTTTGTGCTCTTTCCTTTGCTTCAATCAACGATTTTGATAGTAATTTCTTTGCTAAATGCTTTCGGTATTTATTTGTTGCATGTATATCATCCGGCGATGTAACGGATTCACCTAACGCTTCCATTGCCTGACTTAAATCATTTTCTGTGAGATTTGATCCAATAACTATCTGCTCAACATTGTTAAGCCTGATAGGACGTTGTGAAATTCCACATCCGGCAATTTTAACTTCCTCAACTTTTCCACTATTATCCAGAGTCATCAAGCATGCTATGGCAGCAATAGCGTAATCACCACTCCGCCTAGCAAACTCTTGAAAGGAATAACCGCCCATAGAATTTGGAAGAGGAAAGTGAGCACTTTGAATTATTTCATTATCATGCCGTGTTGTTGTCATATGAAATTTAAAAAAATCATGTGCAGCTATTGTTCGGTTGCCATCAACACTTGTCGCTGTAACATATCCGTCTGTTAGCACAAGAATCAGTGGCATTTCTGCTGCAGCGTCAGCATGACAAATGCTTCCTACAACTGTTCCACGATTCCGAATTGGTGAATGTGCAACATAAGCCATTGCTTTGTGCATAATTGGGTGCAATTTGCCAATGCGCTGATCTTTTTCCACATCACAATGACGAACGCGAGCACCGAC
>Ga0181557_1002272_pt1 | contig 20080 bp, 14 predicted proteins | sample 011ome_23_FD_148632 | JGI IMG/M metagenome (GOLD analysis project Ga0181557, IMG submission 148632) | Coastal salt marsh microbial communities from the Groves Creek Marsh, Skidaway Island, Georgia - 011506CT metaG (spades assembly) | ecosystem: Environmental > Aquatic > Marine > Intertidal zone...
AGAAAATACGAATAAAAAAAGCTTTCAAAAAAGATACCTTCTGTAAAAAATTTCAGAAACGCTTGGCCCTTTGCGTTGTTATCTGTCGGATGGCGGCTATAAATAGCCTTATCCGACCTACCTGTTGTAACTGGTTCATGTCGGGAAACGGCTCTTCGAGCCTATCCCGACCTACGGGATACCGGTATTTCTACCAGGTTCAACGAGTCGTACCTTGTCTCTTGTCTCTTGTCTCTTACCCCTGGTGTTGGGCGACCTTTGGTCGCCGTGCCGGATGACGGCGCTTTGCGCCTCTTCCGGCCTACGACGCTTCGTTGCTGTCCTTGTCCCTACCAGATCTTTACGCGTTCTTCCGGCGGCAGGTAAAGCGCATCATCCGGCTGCACATCGAACGCGTCATACCAGGCGTCGAAGTTCCTGACGATGCCGTTGGTGCGGGCTTCACTGTGGGAATGGGGATCCGAGGTGATACGCATTTCCAGGTTTTCATCCCGGTACAGTCGACGCCAGACCTGGGCCCAGCCCATGAAGAAACGCTGGTCGCCGGTGAGCCCGTCAATGACCGGGGCCGGTTCACCGTCCAGTGACATGTGGTACGCCTTGTAGGCTACGGCCAGGCCGGAAAGGTCGCCGATATTTTCGCCCAGGGTGAATTCACCATTGAGGAATTTACCCGGCAGCACTTCAAACTGGTTGTACTGTGCCACAAGCGCATTGGCACGCTCGGAAAATGCCGTGGCATCTTCCTCGGTCCACCAGTCACGCAGGTTACCGTCACCATCGGACTTGCGCCCCTGGTCATCGAAACCATGACTGAACTCATGGCCAATCACTGCCCCGATACCACCGTAGTTCACCGCATCATCGGCCTCCACGTTGAAAAACGGTGGCTGCAGGATGGCGGCGGGAAACACGATTTCGTTCATGGGCGGGTTGTAGTAGGCATTGACGGTATAAGGCGTCATGAACCATTCGCCGCGATCAATGGGACTGCCCAGTTTTGCCAGTTCACGCTCGTGTTCCACGTTGCGGGATCGTATGACATTACCGATCAGGTCATCGTCGGCGACGGTCAGTGCTGAATAGTCCTTCCACTCATCCGGATAGCCGATCTTGGTAGTGAATTTGGACAGCTTTTCCTGGGCCTGCTCCTTGGTGGCGGCGGTCATCCAGTCCAGTTCATCAATACCGACACGAAAGGCTTCCCGCAGGTTTTCCACCAGCTCGTCCATACGGCGCTTGGCTTCATCCTGGAAATGTTGTTCCACGTAGAGACGCCCAACCACTTCACCCAGGGCGCCATCCACGGTATCCACACCGCGCTTCCAGCGTGGACGCATTTCTTCCACTCCCCCCAGGGTGCGGCCTTCAAAATCAAATTGCGCCTGCACGAAATCATCACTCAGGTAACCGGCCAGGGAATCCACGAACTTGAAGCTGGCATAGTCCTGCCACTGCGCCAGGGTGATGTCATTCCAGATGTTGTTGAGGCCTTCGATATAACTTGGCTGCTGGATGATGTAGGTGGTCTCGTCAATGCCCAGTGTGCGCATGAAACCGTTCCAGTCCATGTCGGGTGCCAGGCCGTTGAGATCGTCCTGGCTCATCTTGTTATAGGTCAGCTCCCGCTGGCGATTCTTGACCCGGTCCCAGTGCTCACCGGCGATCAGGAATTCAATGGCAAGAATGGATTGCGCGGCTTCACTGGCACGGTCATAACCAGCCAGTGACAGGACTTTCTCAATATAAGTGGCATAGGCTGTACGCGCCTGCTCGTGGGTGGGATCGTCTTCCGAGAGATACCAGTCACGATCCGGCAGCCCCAGTCCCCACTGGGAGATGTAACTGATGTACTGGTCTGACTGCTTGGCATCATTGTTGATATACACTCCCACCGGCGACTGCACACCGATGTGGTTGAGCTCGGCCATGAGCAGCAACAGCTCATTCTTGTTTGCCACGGCCGCTATCTCGGAAAGAGTGGCCTGCAAAGGCTGTGCACCGAGTGCCTCGACTCGTTCCTGGTCCATGAAACTGGTATAGAAATCACCCACCTTCTGCGCATCACTGCCCATGGGGGCATTTTCGGCAGCGGCGGCTTCAATAATGGCACGCAGGTTTTCCTCGGCTTCATCGGCAAGCGCGATAAAGGAACCATAATTGGACTTGTCGGAAGGAATGGGAGTGCTATCGAGCCAGACGCCGTTGACGTAGCGATAGAAGTCATCACCCGGCGCAACTGTCGTATCAAAGTATTCGGTATCAATGCCCGACCCCAGTTCGGATTCGGCAACCATGGCTGTTGCGCTGTTTGATGCGGTGTTTGGTGCAGCACTTGTCGTACTGGCGGAGTCCGGGGTCTGTTCGCCTGAGCAAGCCGCCAGCAACAAGGTGGAGGCCACAAGGGCCAGCAGTTTTTCCTCTACAGTAATCATGGCAAATTCTCTTTATACATGTCTTATACATGTCCTGGTCAATGTCGTAACAAGTTGCTTGTTGGATTAGCAGGTGAGCACGGGAGTATATAGCGCGGCCTTGAACAACACCAAACCGGGACTGTAAGGATAAAAATAATACTTCTAACCTGTTGAAATAAAATGCTTTTTAAAAATATTTGCAGATTTTGCTACGAAATAATGCCCGCCAGTGATCCGGGGTAAAAACCATTGCGTAAGAAAATTATCTCCGGATTTTCATGTGGTTAGCAAACCCGGTGACGACCTAATACCTATTGATCTCCCCCAATGTATCAGGCTCTCCTTTAATGTCCCCGTTAAGCCCTGCTTCCCAGTAGGGCTTTTTTTTGCCTGGAATTTGCGGGATTCGAAAGCTGGAGTTTTCAGCGGGCGGTTTTGAAAAAGTGCTCGCGGTAATGACGCAACTCCGCGATGGAATCACGGATATCTTCCAGGGCCTGGTGAGAACTTTCCTTCTTGTAGCCGTCGGCCACATCGGGGCGCCAGCGCTTGGCCAGTTCCTTGATGGAACTGACATCGAGATTGCGGTAATGGAAGAAGGCTTCCAGGGCGGGCATGTAGCGGGCAAGAAAGCGGCGATCCTGGCAGATACTGTTGCCACACATCGGCGAAAAGCCTGGTTCACAATACTGGCTGAGAAATTTTATCGTCGCCCGTTCGGCTTCACTTTCATTATTCGGACTGTGCTTGACCCGCTCGATGAGACCGGAGGCACCATGATGGCGCTGGTTCCAGTCATCCATGGCAGCCATGGTAGCGGCAGATTGATGGATGGCAAACACCGGCCCCTCTGCAACAACCTGCAGATCCGTGTTGGTAACGATGGTGGCGATTTCGATGATGCGATCAGACTCTGGAATCAATCCTGTCATTTCCAGATCTATCCAGATCAGGTGCTGCTTTTTATCCATAGAATGTCTATTGCTGCTTCTTATATACTGCGGTTAATTCCTGGATATCCAGGGACCCAATCCCACATAACGAGGGGATTGTAGCAAAGAAGACCCCGATTATAAGTTTTTATGTTCAAATCTGCTGACCCCGCCTGAATGAAAAAAAAGCAGCTTAACCGCCGCCAGTTGTGGCGTATCCAGAAAATGCAGGAAGCCTATGCCGGAAGAGCTGCCAGGCAGGAAGCCCGAATAGAAAACACCCTGAATGCCGCCGATCTTGGCGAGGTACAGAAAGGCATTGTTATTTCCAATTTTGGCCAGCAACTGGATATCGAGGCTCTCGACGGCGAGGACCAGGGAAAAATTTTCCGCTGCTTCCAGCGTTCCAATATCGAAGCGCTTGTCAGCGGGGATTACGTCATATGGCAGGAAGGCGATCCCGTTGGCGTGGTCATTGCCGCACTGCCCCGTGAGAACTTCCTGGAACGCCCCTCCAGCATGGGCGAGCTGCGACCAGTGGCCGCCAACATCGACCAGATAGCCATTGTCATTGCCCCGGTACCCGAACCTTTTGCCAACCTTGTTGACCGCTACCTGGTGGCTGCCGAACACTACCGGATCGCGCCCTTGTTACTGCTCAACAAGTCCGACCTGGTGTCACCGGAGAACCGGGACTACCTGGACGCCCTGCTGGCTACCTATGAGGATATTGGCTACCCGGTACTGCGTGTTTCCTGCCGCAACGGGGAAGGCATGCCGGCCCTGAAAAAACTGCTGGATGACAAGACCTCTGTTTTTGTCGGGCAGTCAGGTGTGGGCAAATCCGCTCTGGTCAATGCCCTGCTGCCTGAGGCCGGCACCCAGGAAGGTGAATTATCTGAAGCCCGCGACAAGGGACGCCACACCACCACCTCGGCCAGGCTCTACCATTTTCCGGATGGCGGCGACCTGATCGATTCACCGGGGATTCGTGAATTTCACCTGGAACACCTGGACAGCGACACCCTGTTAAACGGCTTCATTGAATTCCGGCCTTTCCTTGGCCACTGTAAATTCCGCGACTGTCGCCATGAACAGGAACCCGGCTGCAGCCTCAAGCAGGCCGTCGAGGACGGACAGATCAGTGCGCTGCGCATGGAAAGCTACCGCCAGATCAATCGCACACTGGAGTCCTGATCGGCTTATTGTTGGTTACAGTTTTTGGGGCGCTATTAAAAACCCCTTTCGCGGCTAAAGCCGCTTCCTACCAGGAGTGTTGTAGGCCGAAAATGGCCCAAAGGGCCATCTCCGGCATGTAAACATGTCGTCATTTGGATTGCCGGAGATTGCTGCGCAATTTCCGGCCTACAATTCAAGCCGCTTATCTGTAGGAAGCGGCTTTAGCCGCGAACAACACGTCACCATGTTCAAAATGATTCACAGCACTTTCTTCAGTGCCTTTCGCTTACACCGGACTAATCAGTTAAAATCCTGTTTCTTTTCCCCAGCCTGAGGACCGTCAGCATCATGGCATTGAATCTCGATCTCATCATTGAACCGGAAACCCTGGAAGACCAGCTGGGCAATGATGACCTGCTGATTATCGATGTGTCACAGGCCAGTACCTATGAACAGGTGCATGTTCCCGGCGCTATCCACATCAATCCTCCCGAGCTCGTATGTGGCGTGCCACCAGCCCCGGGCAAGCTGCCCGACAAGGACAATCTGGAGGCCCTGTTCTCGCGCATCGGGTATTCCCCGGACAAGCATATCGTGGTCTACGATGACGAAGGCGGCGGCTGGGCCGGCCGTTTCATCTGGACCCTCGACATCATCGGCCACAAGGGCTATTCCTACCTGGATGGCGGTATTCATGCCTGGTACAAGGAAGGTCACCCGGTGGAAAATACACCAGTAACAGCTGCACCAACGGACGTAAGCCTGACCCTGGATATGTCAGCCAATGCCACCCTGGACGAAGTGCGGGCCTCACTGAATGATGAGAACAGCCGCATCTGGGATGCACGTAGTCACGAGGAATACATCGGCACGAAGTTGTCTTCCGCACGCGGTGGTCACATCCCCGGTGCAGTCAACCTGGACTGGCTGCACACCATGGATCGTGAGCGCAACCTGAGACTGCTGCCGCTGGAGACCTTGCGTGACAAGCTGGCAGACCTGGGCATCAAGCCCGGCAACAGCATCATCACCCATTGCCAGACCCATCATCGCTCCGGGCTGACCTACCTGATCGCCAAGGCACTGGGCTTCAGTGTGCGCGCCTACGACGGTTCCTGGTCTGAGTGGGGCAACCTGCCTGACACGCCGATTGAAACCTGACCAAGCCCTGGTTCTGGCCAACTTGATGAAAAGCCTGTTTATCCTTTTCCAGTACCTGGTACCCCAGCACCTGCTGTCCCGCCTGACAGGCAAGCTCGCCAATGCTGAAACTCCCTGGCTGAAGAACCTGCTCATCAGGAAATTCATTCGCCGTTATGGCGTCAACATGGCAGAAGCCCTTGACAGCACACCGGAAGCCTATGCCACGTTCAACGATTTCTTTACCCGTGCCCTGCAGGACAACGCGAGAACAATTCATCCTGCCAACGATGCCATTGTCTGTCCGGCCGATGGCGTTGTCAGTGCCGCAGGCAACATCAGTGCAGACCGTATCTTCCAGGCCAAGGGCAAATCCTTTTCGCTGACAGCCCTGCTGGGCGGCTCTGAGCATATCGCCAACCCCTTTCATGAAGGGTCATTTGTCACAGTTTATCTGTCACCCAAAGACTACCACCGCGTTCACATGCCCTGTGCCGGAAAATTGAAAAAAATGATCTATGTGCCCGGCAAGCTTTTTTCCGTCAACCAGACTACCGCCGACAATATAGACAACCTGTTTGCCCGTAACGAACGGGTTGTCTGTCTTTATGACACCGATGCCGGCCCCATGGCCCTGGTACTGGTGGGGGCCATGATCGTTGCCGGTATTGAAACGGTCTGGGCAGGCCAGGTGGCCCCGGCAAGGCATGGCCTCAGCGAGGAAGATTACGAACGGCACCATCCCCCCTTGCAGTATGGCAAGGGTGATGAAATGGGACGCTTCAGGTTGGGCTCAACGGTGATTGTATTGTTTGGTCATGGGGCCGCCAGGTGGGTCGACGGACTGGAAGAAAATCGCAGCGTGCAAATGGGCGAGGCAATCGGGTCAATCAATTTGCCGCAAGGTGCCGGCTGAGCTGCCAGCCCCTACTCCTTCCAGGGGTCCGGCTTGGTACCTGGCTCAGGGCTGTTAATCGGCTCAGGGCTACTAGCTGGCTCAGGGCTGCTAACCGGCTTGGGCTTGTCCGCATAGGCGCCCTGCTCACCCAGTTGCTTTTGCACGTAGTCATCGCTGGTAACCACGGCGCTGCTTTCCTTGATCACCAGGGTTTTGGCGATCTTGTCGTGAAAACCCTGTTTACGCTTGTCCCACCCTATCCAGAAAAATCCCAGGAACAGGGGAATCATGGATACGTAGTAACCCAGGTAACGTAATATCAGGCGCCCGAAGGAAGGTTGCCTGAGCGTGTCGGCATCGACGATATAGATATCCATGATCATCTTGCCTGGTGTGGCTGCCCGGTATTGCCAGAAAATGACCACCGCGATGATGGGCAAGGCATAGTTGATCACGTCATAGGCCAGGCCTGGTGATTCGCTCACAAACAGCACGCCCGGGCCGTAAAACATCAGCAGCAGCGGTACCAGCACCATTAACAGCAACACCGAATCCAGCACGGAGGCCAGGAAACGAATCCAGAAGCCGGCATATTCTACCGAAGGAAAATCGTCACGCGTGTCCTGGCTGGAGGATTCCTGTGCAGAACTGTTGTCGTTGAACTCTTCCGTACTCACCTGCTTTTCCATTCCTTCATAATTTCCTGGCGTTGTACGCTGTACGATTAACAGCATGACGTAATCCAGGGGAGGCGTCTTCGGGAATATCTCCCAAGGTTGGCTTTACACCCTGTCGACGGGAAAACTGATCACGTCCCTGATGTCATTTTTCCCGGTTTGCAACATCAACAGACGATCAACACCGACTGCGACACCGGCGCAATTCGGCATGCCATGATCCAGCGCGGCCAGCAGGTATTCATCCACGTCATAAGTGGGCAGCCCTGCTTGCTGTCGTTCTGCCTGGTCAGCCTGGAAACGACGACGCTGTTCCCTGCTGTCAGTCAGCTCATAATAGCCATTGGCCAGCTCCAGACCGCCGGCGACAAATTCGAATCGCCGCGCCACGGTACGCCCCTGTTCATCCTGGTCCAGTGCAGCCAGTGCGGCTTGCGTGGCAGGATAGTTATAAATACAGACCGGTTCCCGCAGTTCCGGTTCAATGCAGTGACTGAATAACAGGTCAAGCCACAGGTCTATACTAGCCGTCTCAATCTCGACGTCCAGCTTCAACTTTGCCACCTCATGCAGGGCCGGTAATGTAATAGTAAAAGGATCAATATCCAGGAATGTCATGAACAATTCCCCATAGGAAATCCGTTGTGCGGAAGGCAGGTCCAGGGTTGTCGCAAACAACTCGTCCACTTCGCTGATGAGTTGCTCCATGGAAAACCCGGGGCGATACCATTCCAGCATGGTGAACTCGGGATTGTGTTTTCTGCCAGCCTCGCCATTGCGAAAGGCTTTGCCCAACTGGTAGATGGGACCACTGCCTGCTGCCAGCAGGCGCTTCATGGGAAATTCGGGTGAGGTTTGCAGGAAGTGTTCCTGCTCATGCCCGGCATCGTTTTTGAGTAATGCCCTGACAGGGTCAAGGGCCGGGGCGGTGCCAATGGCCGATGCCAGCAACGGGGTGTCCACTTCGAGCACCTGGCGCTGGTAAAAAAATTCACGGATTTGTTGCAGCAGGCGGGCTCGGGCCTGCAGCAGGGAGTTGTCAGTGGTTGGTTGCCAGTTATTTCCAACCATCGGGATCACCGGGTGTGTCGTGTCATGTATAAAGTATACAGGACACTACACCCTGGCTTATTTCTTGACCCGGTTCTGGTATTCGCCGGTACGGGTATCGATTTTCAGCACTTCACCGATTTCCACAAACAGCGGTACCTTGACCACGGCGCCGGTGGTCAGGGTTGCCGGCTTGGTGCCGCCCTGGGCCGTATCGCCTTTCAGGCCGGGATCCGTTTCAACCACTTCCAGCTCAACAAAGTTGGGCGGGGTCACTGAAATCGGGGCCTCGTTCCAGACTGTGACCAGGTACACATCCTGCTCCTTGAGCCAGTCCAGGGCATCGGCAACCGCGTTCTTGTCCGCAGCCACCTGTTCATAGCTGCCATCGGTTTTCATGAAATGCCAGAATTCACCGTCGTTGTAGAGATACTCCATGTCCGTCTCGAGCACATCGGCACCCTCCAGGGATTCCCCTGATTTGAAGGTACGCTCCCAGACCCTGCCATTGAGCAGGTTACGGAATTTCACCCGGTTAAACGCCTGGCCCTTGCCCGGTTTCACAAACTCATTTTCCAGGATCGAGCAGGGATCCCCGTCCAGGAGCACTTTCAGTCCGGATTTAAATTCGTTGGTTGAGTAAGTAGCCATGGATTACACCCTGGAATTGTTGCTGTCGGAAATGGAGGGGCATGATACAGGAATTTCGATAAAACGATAAAGGGATAAAGGGATAAAAGGCCAACATCGAGAAAGTCATCGTGCAGGTATGTTGATTTAACCAATAAAGGGTTTTTGCGCAATTTACCTATAAAATAGGCACCTGACACAGCTGAATTAACTGAATCACCCATTTATCGTTTTATCGTTTTATCGAAATTCCTGTATCCTCCCCCACCAAAAGGACCCCCAATTGACCACAATCCCCCTCAAGCAATCGCCATCCGAATCCTGGCAACAAATCCTGTCCGGTGCTGTGCGTGATGCCGGTGAATTATGTCGTTTGCTGGATATTGATAGGCAGGCGCTGCCTGGGGATCATCCGTTGCTAGCAAAATTCCCGGTGCGGGTGCCGTTGCCCTGGTTGGCGCGGATCAAGAAGGGGGATCCCCTGGATCCGTTGTTGCTGCAGGTATTTCCTGCCATGGCGGAAACACAGGAGATACCCGGATACAGCCTGGATCCCCTGGAGGAGACCCGGAGCAATCCGCTGCCCGGTGTCCTGCACAAGTACCGGGGCCGGGCATTGCTGCTGCTGACCTCGGCCTGCGCCATTCATTGCCGCTACTGTTTCAGGCGCCACTTTCCCTACCAGGACAACCAGCCGGGACGCGAGCACTGGCAGGAAAGCCTGGATTACATCCGCCGGGATGCGTCCACTACCGAGGTCATATTCAGTGGCGGTGATCCCCTGACCCTGCCTGACAACTACCTGGAATGGTTTTACGAACAGCTGGCCGATATTCCCCACGTCGAGCGTATTCGTCTGCACACTCGCCTGCCCGTCATGATTCCGCAACGCATCACGCCGCGTTTGTGCAACATACTGGCAAATCCCCGATTCCGGACTATCCTGGTAATACACAGTAATCACGCCCAGGAATTTGACGCCAGCGTGGATCATGCCTGTGAACAACTGCGCCAGTCCGGCATCAGCCTGCTGAACCAGAGCGTATTGCTGAAAGGCATCAATGATTCCGCCGAGGTGCTGGCCGCCCTGAGCGAACGCCTGTTTGCCGCCGGCGTGCTGCCGTATTACCTGCACCTGCTGGACAAGGTTGCCGGTGCCGGGCATTTTGATGTTGCCGATGAAAAGGCGCAGACGATCATGCAGGCACTGCGGGAATCACTGCCCGGGTACCTGGTGCCCCGACTGGTCAGGGAAGAGCCCGGCGAGGGGGCGAAGACCCCGGCGTAATCCCTGCAGCCGGTCACTACTGAAAAAGGATTTTCAGCCCTGGACAACAACACGCACAATCACCCTGCGCTGCAGCTCAATATAGTTGCCGGTAATGATCGCTACTGTAACCTCCTGCTCAGTGGCCTGCGCCGCAGCGGCATTCCCTTGTCCGCCAAACGCCTTGCCCCGGACTGTGACCCTGCCAGTGAAGACTGCGATCTCTGGTTACTGGTGGAAAACTCACAAAACAGGGATTTCCTTGCGCGCTACCAGGAAGCGCAACCTGGCACGCCACTGGTCATTGCCGGTTTCGGCAGCGGGCCGACGCCTGCTGTGCCTCTGCCAACCTGCACTCGAATACCGGCAAGGGACATCTTGCTGTTACTGGACTGTCTGAAACTCCAGCTCACCCTGCAGGGTGAACGACACCAGCGCCGTCGCCTTGGCAGGCACCTGAAAACAATGGAGCAACAATGGCTGGCCCTTGCCGACCGGGCCGCTGTCGGGATTGCCCTGGTCAGCCAGGAACGACTTGTTTACTGCAATCCTCCCTTTGCCTGCCTGTTTGGAGAACACGAGCCGGGCAAACTAAACGATAAATCCTTGCCGGCCCTGGTCAACCCGACTCAGCGCAGTGCACTGGCAACCACGTTGAAACAGGCACGTACCGGCAACAGCCAGATACAGATAACCCCAACACTGGCAACCGGAGCAGGCTCCCTGCAGCTGGAGTTTTCCACGGCAAGTCACCAGGGCCAGTCCTGTGTCCTGGTCCAGGCAAAGCCGGCCGGCAAGACAGTGGGCACCAGGCAACGCCAGGGACAGGTCGGCAAGGATCTGATTACGCGCCTGGACAACCTGCCCTTTTTCGAGTCGCGGGTGGAATCGGCAATCACCGCCGCCATCAATGAAAGCACTGACAGCATGTTGCTGGTCACCCGTATTGACCGTTTCAGGCATCTGCAGGAAACCATCGGCAAGGCGGCAACCCTGCAGGTATTGTCCGAAATCGCCGGCTTTCTCGACACCGCCATCAACAAGGCCTATGCCGCCACACGGCTTGCCGAGGATGAATTTGCCGTGCTCCTGTTCGACTGCCCAAGCGGTGAAGCTGCCAGGCTGGCGGACTTTATCGACAGCCGGGTCAATGTCTCCCTGCTGCCATCCACAGCCAATGATTTTGAACTCGAGGTCTCCACCGGCCTGGCGGTCATTAACCGCCATGCCAATGACGTCAACGGGATTATTGGTTGTGCACGCATGAATACGGGCAGAGGGCACGGCCAACGCCGGGCAATGAAAGCCGTGAAAGAAAAAGACAGCGACCTGTTGGACAGCCTCACGCAGGCACTGGACAACAACAGCCTGGCACTCACCTTTCAGCCGGTTCTGCCCTTCAACCCGGATGAGCTCAAGCGCTTTGTTGTCAGTTACCACCTGGCAGAGGCTGGCGACAATGCACTCTCGCCCGAGTCACTGGCCGCCTGCGCCAACGTGCATAACCTGGGTTTTGATATCGACCGCCAGGTCCTGGCGCGCCTGTTGGCCGGTCACGCTCCTGGCAAACAGCCACCGGAGCAAGGCAGGCGCCTGCAGTATAGGGTACCCCTGAACAGCAATACGCTGGCCAATGACGCTTTTCCTGCCTGGCTGAGCGCCGCCCTGCATGAGCACAGCTTCATGCCTGAGCAGTTGGCTTTCCTGGTCAGTGAAATCGACCTGTACAGTAATCGTGACCAGGTCAGCCGATGTTGCAGCAGTCTTGCCGGGCTTGGCTGCCAATGCCTGATCACTGATTTCGGCACTGCCATGGATCCCTTGCCGCTATTGTCGATGCTCAAGCCGGACGGTGTTCACCTTGATGCCCTCCTGGTCAGGGATCTACCCTTCAGCCACCAACAGCAGGAAACCCTGGGCAAACTCATTCCGGCGCTTCACCACCACCATGTAAGCGTCACCGTCGCCAACCTGGAGGACGCCGACCTGCTGCCGTTAGTGTTCGAACTGGGCGCGGATCTTGTCCATGGTAATTGCCTGGGACCGCGCCTGAACCAACCCCGTTTTGCATTTCCCCGGGAACAGGTATTGCAAATGACTGGTTAGACTCACGGCACAGAACACCGATGGCGTGGATTTTTTTCCAACGACAGGGCAAGACAAGCTAATATAGCGGCTGTACCAAGCAGTCAGCGAGCAGCAGGCATTGCCCGATTCAGCAAGCAACAATTACGACAACACACCTGGCATAGGTATTGAGGGCAAACTGCCCCTGCAAATCCGCCACAAGATTGCGCTGAGTTTTGCCCTGCTCCTGCTGGCAGTCACCGTTGCCTTCTGGCTGCTCTTCCAGAATGAGCTCAACCGCTCCCTGCAGGAATACCGTGACATTCTTGGCGCCTCTCTGGCCCAGCAGACCGCAGCGTCGGTCAGGGAACTGGTACTGGTCAACGACCTGTTGGGTCTCAACGTGGTACTGACCCAGCTCGTGCGCAATGAAAACATCCTTTATGCCAGTGTCCATGACGTGGATGACAACCAGTTGTCCAGTGTCGGTGAGCGCAGCAATATGGCCGATTCCCGGGATATTTACAGTGCCGACATCACTGTTCAGGAAGCCGTTGCCGGTTCCGTCAGTATCCAGCTCAGCACAGAGGCAGTGGCCGGTTACCAGGCCCGCATGCGCAACCTTTTCCTGCTGGTGGTAGCAGTCTCCCTGGTACTGGCTGTCACCACGGCTTTTGCCCTGGCCGGGCAAATCACCGCCCCCCTGCGCAAACTGGCCGGCACCATCGCAAACAGCTGTGGTGACGAAGAGGAACCGGATGACTCACTGAACGAAACCACCCGCCTGCAGCTTGTCACGGAAAACCTGCTGGCACGTTACCAGGAAATGGAATCACGCCTGCTTGAAACCAGCGTCTGGGAAAGCTCTCGCCAGGGGGATAACGGGGAGCCGGCGAGACTGTCGGCAAGCATCCTGGTCATCAAGGTAGTCAATATTCACACCGCCATTGAACTGCTGCATCCCGTCACACTTGCCGGCTTGCTCCAGGAATACCTGTTCTATCTCAAGCAGGCAGCACGCCTGTATGGTGGTGAATTCCAGCGGGTCAATGGTGAATCCATTGTCGTGTGCTTTGATGAAGACAACTGTGATGACAACCATGCGATCAATGCCCTTTACTGTGCCGGACTGTTCCAGTCCCTGATGGCACGTATCAATAACCGGCATCGCAAGAAAGGTGAGCAGATACTGGAATTCCGGATGGCAATTCACAGCGGCGACATCTTCAAGGCCGGCGGCATCGACAACACCGCCGACAACGACAGGGACACGATCCTTGGCAAGACTCTGGATATCACCTATTTCCTCAGCAAGCAGGGTGCTCCTGGTGAACTGGTGATCAGTGAGGCCACCAGTTCGCAGGCAAGCGAGTTCGAGGACTTTGATACCGACCGGCAGAAGGAAGTGAGCATGCCCGCTGACAATGTTTCTTTTATGGCTTATATTCTCTCCTATGGATTTGCCGAAGACATGGGCATGATCCGCAAACAGCGCCGGCATATCCTCGGTAACGACAACGCTGTTGGCACTAATAACGCTGTTGGCACAAACAACAGTGTTGGCACTGACAAAAAGGAAGCCTGAAAAATCAGGCTGTCACGAGGCAAGGATCACTTGTAAGGGATTACAGGCTGCCACCTGACTGGCAACCACCACATGGAAATCGCAATGGAAGATCATATCAACGTAGGACATCCCTTTTACTTTCCCACGCAGGTTGCCCTGGTGGATGACGACCCCGATTTCCTGGAGGGTGTCAGCCTCATGCTCGATAAATCGCTGAGCTACAGACTGTTTCATTCGGCCACCCAGGCGCTGGATTACGTCAATGAATCACATCGCCAGGTCAATTTTCTCCAGCGCTGCTACAACCATTACAAGACCGGACCGCAGGAATCCGACTCACTGTCTCACGTGGATATCGGCAAGCTGCATGAAGAAATCTTCAACAATTCCCGCTTCCAGACCTGTTCCACTGTCATCGTCGATTACTCCATGCCCGAGATGAATGGCCTGGAGTTTCTCATGGCCCTGAAAAACCCCTACATCAAGAAAGTACTGCTCACCGGACAGGCTGACATGGAGCTGGCCATCAAGGCTTTCAACAAGCAGCTCATTGACCAGTTCATCGACAAGCATGACCCGCGCCTGAAGCAAATTCTCAACTCGGCCATCCATACCTTTTCAGACCAGTATTTTCGCAGCAGCTTCAAGCTGGTCACCGACCCCATTGTTGCCAACAACCATGACGGCTTCCTTGCCGATGCCCGTTTCCAGGAGTATTTCGAGGAACTGCGCCGCAAGACCAACTGTGTCGAGTACTACATGATTGACCACCCCCATCACGGCTATCTGATGGTGGACAGTGCCGGCAAACGCCGCTGCCTGCTCGTTTACAGTGAAAGGGCCTTGCAGGACCATGTCAGCCGGCTCGAGGAAATAAAGGCGCCGACCCAGTTGATCCGGGAAGTCAAAAGCGGCGAGTACCTGCCCATTTTCGATGAGCAGGATGAGGCCCTGGACAAGAACCATCCCTGCATACAGAACTGGCAGCAATGCTACTACCCCGCCGTCAGAATCAATTCAGTAAGAAACCTGTATGCCACGGTCATCACGGACAATGATCTCCCGGGCTGTTACACCGGCAATATCATTCCCTACAATGATTTCATGGAAAGCAATTCCCTGGACCGGGAAATATTGCATTAGGCAGAACCAGGAAGGATTTTGCCTAGCGGATTGGAATCAGGTGGCCGGCAAACTGATGGCAAACTCGGCATAGACGCCGAGTTCGGAATCACAGGCAATATCCCCATCGAAACTGCGCATGGTACGGCGACAAAAAGCCAGGCCGACACCTGTACCCTCTTCCCGCATTGAGAAAAACTCATCAAAGATTTTTGCCAGCACATCGGGTGCTACACCCTCGCCGGTATCCCGAAACAGGATACTGTTCGCCCCCTTGCCCGGTTTCAGCGTGATAGTAACCTCTCCCTTGAGTGCCGAGTTGATGGAATACAGGGCATTCTTCAACAGGTTAAACACCACGTAGATAAACATGCTGTCGATACCCCGGAAGTAAAAATCCTGCTCCAGCTCTAGTTTTACCTTGTCGCGCTCACCGCGCCGAAAGGGATACCTGTCCACTGCCTGCTGTATACAATCGGCTGCCGAGTAGATACCAAACTGGCGTTTATCCACGGTGTTGTCACGCAGGTTCATCAGTAACATGTCGATCACGCTGTTGGCCTGGTCAACCATCAGGGTAATACGCTCGGGAGTCTTTTCCAGGAGCTGGAGATGGTCTTCCCGAATTACCGGTACACCATCGGGGTTCTCACGAAGTGCACTGCGGTATACCTCAACCAGGTGCGGCAGGTAATTCTCAACACCATCCATGCTGGCCCGGACACCCGACAGGGGTGTGCGCATTTCGTGGGCAATATTGGCCGACAGGCTTTGCATGACTTTGAGCCTGTCCGAATGATCCATTTCAGTCTGCTGCATCATGGCTTCGAAGTCACGATCCTCGTCAAGAATCGATGAAAGTTGCGCGGCAAAATAATCCAGTATCCTGAATTCATATTCTTTCACCGTGTGCTCCAGGTTGCCGAGCATCAGCAGCATCTGGTTAACGACGAAATAATGTACCGGCACAAAGCCGATACCCAGGCTCCACTTGAGGGATTCGCTGCTCACCGGTGTGCGCAGGAAAATATACTTGCTGTTGAATTCCCTGGCGCGGGCAAAAACGGGTGAACATAGCAGGGGGGAACGTATTTTCCGGTACTGGCGCAATACGCCCAGTTCACGAATGGACACCAGCTTTTCGCGACCACCCACCTGGCCGATCCAGTCCCTGGTGGCCTCCAGGTTTTCCCTGTTATTGAGTTTTGAAGAAGAGAAATGGGCCGCCAGGTTGCCGGGATTGGCTGCCGAGAAAACAAAGGCCCAGCAAAGGCCCACTACGGCGTCACCTTTCCAGGCAACACTGATCAGGTTGATACGGTCTTCATCCGCCTCGAAATAATTGACCAGGGTTTCGCGGGCCGATTCAGGATTCCAGTTTTCATGCCATTTTTCCCGTGCCAGCTGTGCATAGCATTCGGCAATGGCATCCAGGGTGGAGGCGGGCATTTGCCGTACCTCTTCGCCAGCGAAGACCTCGATCCTGAATTCGCTCCCGGCAAGCCGTGACAGCATGCGGTTCAGGCGCGTGAGATCCAGCGTGGAAGACGCCTGCGACATGCCCTGGCGGGCAGCGGGGTCCTGCGCCTTACCCAAGGTGTCCTGTTGCGCTATTTTGTCTTCAGCATCAGCCATCGGGGCCGGCTCCTGGACGTCATACTATTTACGACGGGAGCACTAGGATACTGAAAAGAATGGAATTTAGCCAAACTGCAGGTCGGAAATGGTCTGCAGGGCCATCTCCGGCATGAGTGAAAGCAGTAATTTCAAGATGCCGGAGATTGCTGCGCAATTTCCGGCCTACAACACTCAAGGACCACCCGTTGGTTTACCCGGATAAGTTATTTGTCCTGGACCTCGACGCTATCAACCTTGCGGAAGCCCTGGGGCAATTTATTGCCCCGGCGGCCACGTTCGCCGCGGTAATGTTCCAGGTCGTTCATGGTGAGGTTGAAATGCCGTTTGCCGGAATGAATGACCAGTATCTGATCTTCGCGGAGCACGGCAATGGCGGCGACAAACTCCACACGCTCGGCCACGCGGGCACCGGGAATACCAATGATCTTGTTGCCTTTGCCCTTGGCCAGTTCCGGCAACTCGGACAAACTGAACATCAGCATGCGACCCTCGTTGCTGATGGCCACTACTTCACTGTGCTCGATATCATCCACGGGTACGGGCGAGAGCACTTTCGCGCCCTTGGGCAGTGACAACATGGCCTTGCCGGCCTTGTTCTTGCTGACCAGGTTTTCCATTTTTGTGATAAAGCCGTAACCGGCATCGGAGGCAATCAGGCACAGGCTTGATGCCTCGCCAATCATCAGCCCCATGAACGAGGCACCCGACGGTGGTTTCACCCGGCCGGACAAAGGTTCACCCATGCCCCTGGCAGAAGGCAGTGTATGCGCGGCCAGGGTATAGGAGCGTCCCGTGGAGTCCAGGAAGACGGCATTCTGGTTGCTCTTGCCCCGGGCATACAGCTTGAGCTTGTCACCCGACTTGTAGGCCAGCGTTGCCGGATCCACCTCGTGTCCTTTGGCTGCACGTACCCAGCCACCTTCAGACAGGATAACCGTCACCGGTTCAGTGGAGATCAACTCCTCTTCCTTGAAGGCCACGGCCTCTTCCCTGACTACCAGTTCTGAGCGGCGATCATCACCAAAGGTTTCGGCATCTTCCTTGATTTCTTTCTTGATCAGCGTTTTCAGTCGCGCCTTGGACCCGAGCAGTTTTTCCAGGTCGGCACGTTCTGCCGCCAGTTCATCCTGCTCGCCCTTGATCTTCATTTCTTCAAGCTTGGCCAGGTTGCGCAGTTTCAGCTCAAGGATGGCTTCGGCCTGGCGATCCGATAACTTGAATTTCTTCATCAGCACCGGCTTGGGCTTGTCCTCGGTGCGGATGATGTGAATCACTTCATCGATATTCAGGTAGGCAATCAACAGGGCCTCAAGGATATGCATGCGATCCTTGATTTTTTCCAGGCGGTAATTCAGGCGCCGGGTAACGGTAGTTGTGCGGAACTCCAGCCATTCCTTCAACAGGGCCACCAGCGGCTTGACCTGGGGCTTGCCGTCGATACCAATCATGTTGAAGTTTGTGCGATAGCTTCTTTCCAGGTCAGTGGTAGAGAACAGGTGTGCCATCACGGCATCCACATCGACTCGGTTTGAGCGCGGCTCTATCACGATGCGCGTCGGGTTCTCGTGGTCTGACTCATCACGGATATCGGCAATCATCGGCAGTTTCTTTTTCTGCATCTGGGATGCAATCTGCTCCAATACTTTTGCGCCTGAAACCTGGTAGGGAATGGCCGTGATGACGATGTCGCCATTTTCCTTGGCGTAGACGGCCCGACTCTTGATCATGCCGCGCCCGGTTTCATAGATTTCCGCAATTTCACTGGCCGGTGTAATGATCTCGGCATACGTGGGAAAGTCTGGCCCCTTGATGAATTTCATCAGGTCCTTGGTTTTCGACTTGGGATTGTCCAGCAAATGTATACAGGCATCGGCCACTTCTTTTAGGTTGTGTGGCAGGATGTCTGTAGCCATACCCACGGCAATCCCGCTGCCACCATTGAGCAGGACATTGGGCAGGCGCGCTGGCAGGATCACCGGCTCCTTGAGCTCACCGTCAAAATTCAGTTTCCAGTCAACCGTATCCTGGCCCAGCTCTGCCAGCAGCACATCGGCGTAGGCGCGCATCTTGGATTCGGTGTAACGCATGGCGGCAAAGGACTTGGGATCATCGGGCGAACCCCAGTTGCCCTGGCCATCAATGATCGGGTAGCGATAGGAAAAAGGTTGGGCCATCAGCACCATGGCCTCGTAACAGGCCGAGTCGCCGTGGGGATGGTATTTACCAATCACGTCACCAATGGTGCGCGCGGATTTCTTGTACTTGGACGAGGATTTCAGGCCCAGTTCCGACATGGCATAAACGATGCGCCGCTGCACCGGTTTCAGGCCATCACCGATATGCGGCAATGCCCTGTCGTTGATGACGTACATGGAATAGTTCAGATAGGACTGTTCCACGAACTTTCGCAGGGGAATCTGCTCGTGACCGTCTTCGTTTAAGGTAATTGAATCTGTCATAATTAATTTCTAGGTTTCAGTAATTTTTCAAACTTGTCAGGAACAAGGGACAAGGTGTTCAGCGATTCGGAAAGTTTCATTCCTTGTTCCTTGTTCCTTGTCCCGCGTTTTTAAACTTCGATTTCTGCCAGATTCCCGTACTTCTCCAGCCAGGTTTTGCGATCGCCGGAGCGTTTCTTTGCCAGCAGCATGTCCATCAGGTCATCGGTTTTCTTGGCCTGGTCGATGGTCAGGCGAACCAGTCGACGGGTATCCTTGCTCATGGTGGTCTCACGTAACTGCAGGGGATTCATTTCACCCAGTCCCTTGAAGCGCTGGACGTTGGGCTTGCCCTTTTTCTTCTCGGCTTCAATCAGGTGTAACACGCCATTCTTTTCATCTTCATCCAGGGCGTAGAACACTTCCTTGCCCACATCAATACGGTACAGCGGAGGCATGGCAACATAGATATGGCCGGCTTCCACCAGGGCGGGAAAATGTTTCACGAACAGGGCGCTGAGCAGCGTGGCAATATGCAGCCCGTCAGAGTCCGCGTCAGCGAGAATACAGATCTTGCCATAGCGCAATCCTTTCAGGTCGATTGAACCCGGATCCACACCGATGGCAATGGAAATGTCATGGACTTCCTGCGAGGACAGGATATCGTTTGAGTCCACCTCCCAGGTATTGAGAATCTTGCCGCGCAGTGGCATCACGGCCTGGGTATTGCGATCCCGTGCCTGCTTGGCGGACCCACCCGCGGAATCCCCTTCCACCAGGAACAACTCGCCGGTATCCACATCCTGGGTAGTGCAGTCGGCCAGCTTGCCGGGAAGCGCCGGACCGGCGGTGACTTTCTTGCGCACCACTTTCTTGCCCTCGCGCATCCGGCTCTGGGCATGGTTGATGCACATCTCGGCAATCTGGACCGCCTCGTCCGTGTGCTGGTTCAGCCACAGTCCGAAGGCATCCTTGACCACGCCACCGATGAACACGGCGCTCTGGCGTGACGATAATTTTTCCTTGGTCTGGCCCGAAAACTGCGGGTCGAGCATTTT
>Ga0181557_1002302_pt1 | contig 19910 bp, 17 predicted proteins | sample 011ome_23_FD_148632 | JGI IMG/M metagenome (GOLD analysis project Ga0181557, IMG submission 148632) | Coastal salt marsh microbial communities from the Groves Creek Marsh, Skidaway Island, Georgia - 011506CT metaG (spades assembly) | ecosystem: Environmental > Aquatic > Marine > Intertidal zone...
TGGTGCCCGGGGCCGGAATCGAACCGGCACTCCCTAATGGGAACAAGATTTTAAGTCTTGCGTGTCTACCAATTTCACCACCCGGGCAGATGCCTCTAGTTTATCACGAATGTAACCTAATCAGCCCCTCTTGCATGCAACTGGCAATTAATTTTCCATCCGCGGTAAAAACTGACCCTCGGGTATAACCCCTCGCCCCTTCGGCAGCCGGACTATCAACACAATAGAGCAACCATTCGCTAACATTCACCGGCGCATGAAACCAAATGCTGTGGTCCAAGGAGGCAACCTGCATTTTTTCGCGCCGATATTGGCCCCTGTGAGGCATACGCGCGGTACCTAGCAAGGCCTCATCTGATTCATAAGCTAATAGCGCAAGATGGATTCTAGGGTCTTCTGGTACCTTTCCGTTTGCCTTAATCCACAACTGCTGTGATGGGTCCTGGGGCGTTTCCGATAACAGCCGCTTGTGATCTTCTCGAAAGCTTAGAAAGGGTCTTTGTTTTAAGCCCTCTACCATTTTCGCTTCGTCCGGAGGCGAAAAGTCCGGCATCGGATCTTGATGGGCTAATCCGGGCTCCTCTATATGGAAAGATACATCCATGTTAAAAATGGCTTTTCCCGACTGAACCACTTTGATTCGTCGGGTGGTAAAGCTCTTACCATCTCGAATTCGATCGACCTCAAAGATCGCCGGCACACTAGGATCACCGGGCCTCAGAAAATAGGCATGCAATGAATGAGGCAAACGGTCTAAGGGCGTTGACCGCATAGCCGCGACCAACGCTTGCGCAATGACTTGTCCTCCGAAAAGACGCCTATTACGATCCGGTGGATGAAAGCCTCTAAACAGATCTCGGTCAATAGGCTCTAAATCCAACAAGCGCAGTAAGCGCTCAAGCGGACCAAGACTCGAAAAAGAGGCTATCGTCGGCGGCGCGTAGGCCACCTTATTTACCTTGCCTGTCTAATCTAACGAGCAGAGGATCCACCATCGGCCATGTAAACGCCCCCCGTCATAAAGGCACCCTCATCGGAGGCTAGAAAAAGCATCATATTGGCAATATCAGTTGGATCCGCATAGCGACCAAGCGGAATGCTCGCACTCATCATGTCATGTGCCGCTTCAAGGTCATCGGGCATCATACCGGCCTCTAGGCTACGCATCATTCGTGTTTCAACGGGTGATGGGTGAACCGTATTGACCCGAATATTATGCTCAGCGCCGGCCAGCGCCGCCGAGCGCATCAGCCCGACCACCGCATGCTTACTGGTAACATATGGCGCTAACAGGCTCGCACCCTTTATACCGGCAACGGATGAAGTGATAATGATGCTACCGCCGCCTCGGGCCTGCATGGCTGGGAACATTGACTGAACTCCCAGCCAAACCCCTTTAACATTGACCGCCATCACTTTATCGAACATGGTCTCAGTCTGTTCAAGAAATGGAGTCACAGCGCCCTCAATACCCGCATTAGCAAGATAAATGTCCACTCCCCCAAATACCGAAACGGCCTGCTCGACATACCGGTCAGTGTCAGCTTTTTTGCTAACGTCGGCGACACAATAAGCGCTGACATTACTACCGACCTCATTACTGGCCTCTACCAAGGCTTGCTCATCTAGGTCCACTAAGAGGACTTTTGCTCCTTCGGCCACAAAGCGTTTAGCTGCCGCTATCCCAATGCCTCCAGCGCCACCTGTAATGACAGCTACTTTTCCTTCTAATCGCCCCATAAGTATTCTCCTTACCAGCGCAAAGGGTAACAGAGGTTAAGCAGGCTTGACCAACCCTGGTTTTGTAAGTGAAGAAACCATCTACTGGCGCACTCATAGCCAAGAAGTGATTTAGGTGATATCAATCTCTGGATGATTCTGCCTAGCAGATGCGATATCATGCGCTGCGTGAGGCTGGGTGGCAGAGTGGTCATGCAGCGGTCTGCAACACCGTTTACGCCGGTTCGATTCCGACCCCAGCCTCCATATCGCCTAGCTTTTCAGCAACCTCTCTAACTCGGCGTCGATGATCAACGGTCCGCACCTCTTCGCCTCAGAGGCATTGCAACAATTTACAAAATCTTTGCTAACTGTGTTTGATCAACTTGACCAACTAGTAGGCTTCGAGCAAATTCAGCATGGGTTAAGAGCGAATCGTCCTGGCGCCAGGGCGCTATCCGTCAACCCATGAATCGATAACCGACCCCTCGAATGGTTTGTATCCGCTCTGCGTAGTCACCAAGTTTTTTTCTAACCCTGCGGATGTGCACATCAATATTACGATCAACTACAATTACTCCATCGCGCATGACCCGCGACAACAATTGATCTCGAGACAGGGCCTTGCCGGGATTGGAGGCGAGTTGATACAACAATTTAAACTCCGTCGCAGTAAAGGGGATCGCGACACCTGCCATCGATACCTGGTGACGATCGACTTCAATTAGCAAGTCATCGATGGTGATTTTTTGTTGATCATGATTGACGCCAGCGTTCTCCGTCCTCCGCAGCAGTGAGCGGACTCTCGCCACCAGTTCCCGAGAACTGAACGGCTTCGTCATGTAATCATCCGCCCCCATGCCCAAACCGATGACAATGTCACTCTCCTCTTCCTTTGCTGAAAGAATAATCACAGGCATCGATTTTAAAGCTGGATCTAGGCGAATCTGTTGACATACGCTTAATCCATCTAAACCTGGCAACATAAGATCCAGAATCACTAAATCTGGATGTTTTGCCTTAATGGCTGAAAGGCCTTCTGAACCTGACTCAAAACCCAAGGCCTCATACCCTTCACGCCGCAAGTTATACAAAACAATCTCGCGAATATCTTCTTCATCTTCAACAACTACAATCAGCTGATTAGGCATTGCCCTGCTATCCTCGATGTACTTAATCCGAAATTGTGACGGCCCTTGGCAGGCCACCAATGGCTCGTTATTGCCGCCTTCACTCGACACCACCCCAAAAACTCTAAGAAAAAAGATGGGCTACGCGATGCGCTTGGGATGGCTAAGAATGTAACGCTTGAAATACTGAACATTACCGAAGTGATCCTCTGGCTCAGCGTTAGGACCTCCCAGCACATCAGCTTTTTCTCGATCGGTAAGTACAGCCCCAAACAATGGGCCCCATATGGCATCAGACGCGGTCGACGACAGGCTATGCCTCGCCTGCATGACAATGACAAGACAGAGACACAAAAGAGCGAACCCGAACTGATTCAACCAGTGCATTAAACTTTTCCGAAGCGCGTATTGCATGGAGGAATTTTAATAGATGCTAGAACCACCGCAACATTATGGGTAACGCTCTCGAGAGGTTTAACCTAACTTTAACTTGAAAGATGAATTTCTTAACAAATATTAAGTTTAGTTAAAGAAGTTTGCGGCGGTAACACCGGCTGGGGCGTAGAAACCGACCCTAGCATTGGGTATTACTGAGGCTTATCGACGAGATTGCTTAGACGAGATTGTTGGAAAGGAATTTGGAGCGCTCGGATTAATGGATAAAGCCGATTTAGACGGCTACCCAAGCCCCGAGAGCAAGGGAGCAGCAGCGATCTGCCTGCTATAACTGCTGATCGCTGCGCTATATTTTAAGCAACCTTTTGGCTATTCGATGTTCACTAAATTACGAGCATCAAAGATCGCCGCCTCTTGCTGTTGCTCGGCTAGGACTAAGACCGGCAAATCATTGCACTCGAGCTGCTTAAGTTTTCGCTTGGAAACCCCTAGCGTTCTAGCTTCTTGCTGCAATACCTCCGGAGAAACAATAGCAACTTGGCAGAGCTTTGCGGCTACATCTTGCTGATCTACCTGACGGGTCTCTGTGACAGCTGCTTCGGCATGCGCGCTGAGCCCAAATCCTGCAACCAACACCGACATCAATAGCGTTGTAAAACCTTTAGATAATGTCTTATTCATCATTTCATTCCTCCTTTATCGCAAAATCATTCTGGGTGTAACTTATCTTAGAATGCGTTCGCAGCTGATCAATTGTTTGCTACCTTAGGAACACATTTGCAAAACATTAGCACCAAGGTCAAGAAATCTTTAAAATCTTAACAAAAACTTAATATTTAGTTACGAAGCGAGAACTCCTTGGTCGCTTAAGGTTTATTGAAACCATTAGATATGAGGAGCGACGCTAAGATGAGAAAAGGCTAATAATGTTAAGCAACCTTAATAGCCAGTCGCAGGGACCTGCAACTGGCTTGACTGAAGCCTCTGGCGAACTTTAAAACTTTAGCTACCTTGAGTCAGTTAAGCTTGACCACCCCCTGCAAACCAACGCATCAAAAACCCTGTAACAGGGTAACGAAGCACAACTATTCGAAACCAGAGCGTTAAGAGCTAGAACGCAGAGAGATAAGGGCCAGAACGCAGAGAGATAAGGGCTAGAAGGCAGAAAGACAGTGAGATCGAGACTAGAGAGATCTAAGACAGCGCAGTACGCAAAGAGCCATTTAGACAAACGAACAACGTCTTGAGGCGAAACCATCGACACACTCATTACCCGCCCTCCACTTAAACCTAAGGGACTCCGCAGGGGCGTTCACCCCTGCGGGTCACTCGATCAAACTAGAGCTGATACTTTATTTTTACGCTGAGGCTAGACCCAGGGCTCCGCTCGTAAACTGTCACATTGCTCGCACTGATGGTAGTGATATCGTCCAACAGGTTTTGAGCTTTAACTTTGACACTCAACTGTTCTGTTGGGAACCAACTGTAAGTGAAGTCCAGCGAATGGAAAGGTTCTTCAAACTCGTCGGGTGCACCCAAACGCCCCGCCTTGTACAGACGCTCGCCAAAGACATTGTAAATTAATGATGCGGTGTGAGCACCATCATCAGAGTCAAACCCTAGCATGAGGTTCATGAGGAAATCAGAGGCACCTGCCGCGGCTCTGACTTGGTTGGTCGGAGCGTCTGCACGACTACCGGCAACCGTCTCAGAATCTTGGATGGTAGCGTTGCCTTGAATAAAGAACAGTTCACCCAGATCACCGAGAACACCTAATCTTAAGAGCCCCTCGAGCTCAACGCCCGTCATGGTTGATGACTCAGCATTTATAATACCCCTCGCACGATTGGTATCAGAAGCTGGCAACTCATAGAATTCGATAGGATTGTCGATTTCTTTGTGGAACACCCCAACGGTAAAGCTGTTACCGTCGTCCCATAGAAAGTCTAGTCGGATATCAAAATTGTCAATATCGCTGGGAACAACATCGGGGTTACCAAAGGTCAACTCGTCGGTTAAAGGGTCAACGTAACTCGTTTCCGAGACCTCTCGAAGGTCCGGCCGAATCGCTGTTCGACTCCAACCTACACGCGCTTGAAATTCATCCGCCCACCAGTTGCCGGTATACCCCAAAGTAAGAGAAGGAAACAATTCGCTGTCTTCGAAACTTGCGCGAGACAGAGCCTCTGGATCAGTGGTCACCATCGGTAACTGAACCGAATAACCGAAAAGATTCCAGGGAAGCGCAACCTGTGCATAATCTTCGCGCCGAACCCCCGCTGATATCCGATAAGTTTCGTCTAACCAAATATCAGCCATGGCAAAATAACTCGTGGTCATGGTCGCTGCTAGGTAGCTCCTAGATCCCGCACCTTGAGTCCGAAGCGTAAACTGATTTTCCGGATTCAAGATATTTTCAGTTGAAAAGACTTCGCCAAACCCACCATCAATGGATACATTCGATGATCCCAGACCAAACTCTCTTTGCGCATATTGCCGGGCTTTACGATCAAATTGGTACCCAAAAGCCAACTCAACCATCGTCCGCCCTGTCTCGAAAGGCAAAAGCGCCTTATAACCATAACTTAACGCATCATCTTCAAGCTGAGTGAAGCGAAAATCGGCTGCAGAGCTGTCACGTTGAATAGTTCGACTCAACACAGCAGCAGTTTCTGGATCTGTAACTGTGTCGGAGTTAAAGCTCACGGCATTCGGTATGTCTGTGGAGGCTTCCGACTCTGTATACTGCCAAGTCACAACCAGATCTGAAGGCAGATAATCGAGCACAGGTAACAAAGCACGTGAGTCATCACCCAGGGTGTGCTCCCCGACGAGTTGAATTAACGATAGCTCGCGCTGCTCGAACTCCACACTGGATCGACTAAAGCCAATACCGTCAGACTTGATGCGGTTTTCATTGAAAAAATCTTCGACAGCGGCTTCGTTGTCAGTGTCGCGAATGAACAAGTAAGCAGCACTGACCTCATGCTCACTACCATAGGCGACCCCTACGTTCGCAATACTATTAAGCCGCACAGAACGAGTGGTTCTAGACTCGGTCGAAAATCGCTCTCCCGGGTCGGCGAAGTTATACGTTTTTCGAGCGCGTTGGCGCCAACTTGAATCATACCCTCCGGACAACTGAACGCCCAATTCAAGGTCATCCGTAATCAACCAATTCGTGCCACCTGATACTCGAATGTTTTGATCAAGTTTATCCCCTGTTTCTCGAATATCCACATCGCGATTCAGCAACGTACCAAGCGAAGCATTAATCGCTTGTGCTTCAGCAAAAGAAGCATCAGCTTGGCCATTGGCGTAGAGCGCCGTGAGTATAGAAGCCGCACTTAAATTACCTCGATACTCGTCTGTCGCCTGTAACAGGCCAAGTGGAAGCGCCCGAGTTCCATCGTCTTTACCGAAGTCATCATCACTACCTTCAGGATAGGTAATAAGATTGCCACGGGATTCGGCATTGAAACCTGAACCCAACTCGATACTCAAATTGGCACCCTGGTCGGGAAAAGCAGTTGTACGTACGTCAATCGAACCGCCTGCAAAATTAGCGCGAATGTCGGGCGAAAACGTTTTTTGCACGGACAGACCAGAGACCACAGCGGCCGGGAAAATATCCAGTGGAATCACATTTCTAGTCAAATCAGGAGACGGGATGTAGGCACCGTTTAAGGTAGTTGACGAATATCTTTCGCCTAAACCCCTGACATAAACAAATTTATCAGAGACTAAAGATACACCCGTTATCCGTCGCATTGCGCCAGCGACGGTCGAGTCTCCTAACCGACTGATCGACTCGCTATCGAGTACGTCAACCACTGAATCGGAGTCTCTGCGCTCATTCAACAGCTGCTGGGCCGCATTTAAAAACCTGCCAACCACAACGACTTCTTCGACGCTGTTACTTGATCGCGCGTTCTGGCCTTGGTTCTCTTCCTCCAATGCTAGCGAACTTTTTGGAAAAAGTGCTATCACAATAAAAATAAAGCTTTGAGAATAAATCAACACTCGCGTCTTTAGATTAGACATCATTCCCTTACCTCAATAATTTAGTCGGACCGTTGTACGAACCTCGGCTTGAGGTTCGTACTTGCGGAATGTCGAATGTCTTACTGCTGAAACCAGAAAGTTTGGTCCAAACCGAAGGTCCATCCGGCTGTCCAATCACTGGTTTCGGCGACGGCGCCGAGAATTTCGCGCTCCACGGCTTGTTCAGGAAGCGATGCGTCATTAACTACCACCTCGCTGACGGGCACCGAGTAAAAACCGTTGCCGCCGAACAAAATCAAGTCTGTATTCGCAGCTTGAGTAGGGTCTACTGCCGCTGTTAGATCAGCAAAAACGGTATTGCTGTTAGCCTGCAACCAGTCCGACGCATCATCACCCCCAATGGATTTGTCCGACTTGGTTACCGCCGCAAAAACGGAATCCGAAATGGCAGCATTACCTAACACAAATCCGTCGGAAGCCACGGTATCATCAACTCGGATTGCCCAGTGATCGCCAGCACTCACCTCGTCGCCATAGCCGCCAAACACAACAGCACCGGAGATCGTTGGCCACAGACCTTCACGCAGTCGCAACCCTGCGCCAGGATCATGGGTTCCCTCGCTCGGAGAAAAGATACAAGTAAGACCGGTAATAGATGGGCGAGAATTGAGGCCCCGGGCAAACATATCTTGGATGAAGTCAGCAGACTTGCTGCTGTAAGAGCCGATACCATCAGCCTCTACACAGCGGTTACCATCTGTCTCCTGCTGGATAACCAGCGCATTGGTAACTGATCCGATGTAGCCTTCGTCTACATCAATAGAGTCATCCCTCACATAAACGGCGACAAAGTTTTCAAAATTAACCGCACCACCGAACATTTCTATTCCGTCATCGTAAGTGGAGTAGACCTGCAGATTTTTAATAATTGTATTTCGTCCAACCCCCCCAAAAGAGATGCCATTTAATTCGTCGCCATTGGCCACTTGGGCGCCTGTGTGCTTCACAACAACATACTCTAATCTTCCGGAGCTATCGTCGTCATTGGCGCCACCGTAATACGACTCATCTAGCCCTTCCGCACCCTCGGCAGCAATATTGCACTCACCTACTAGGGCTAAGTCATCACCGCGGGTACCGGTGTATTCACATTTATTGCTGACGCCAAAACCATTGATAACCATGCCGCCCCAGAGTTGCACCTCTTCGGGCCCGGCCGCGCCCTCAACGGCATCTTTGGTTGCGGTGAACGTAATAGGCTTTTCTTTAGTTCCAACGGCAAAAAGTTGGGAGCCTCGGTTAATGATGACGAACTTGGTGTTATCAGGCCATGCCAAGGTCGCGCCAGCTTCGATCGTCAATGTCGGTCCATCGCCACCCTCTGCTATACCAGCGGCAGCGAGTTCTGCTGAGTTTGAATGGGCCTCTCCCACGAACAGGCTTCCGCTAAACACGTGGACGCCACCAGCTGGTAATTCGGGAATCGTGATGTCAGTGGTGATGTTGTTGCCAGCATCAGCAAAAGCCGGCGAATAGGTACAATTTTTCCCGTCAAAATCTCCCTCGATGGTCTGGCCACCAGAATTGACATACGAGGCGCAGGGGTTTTCTTCAGCAACCGGAGCTGCAGTAGTATTGTTAGAATTTGAAACAGAGTTATCGGTCGAGTTGTCCGACGTCGAGGGATTTATATTGATGTCGCCGCTGTCACAGGCCGCAAGGGCCGCACAAAAGGTTAACGTTGCAACAAATCTAGATTTCATGGACTGATCCTAAGGCTCGTTTTAGATTCGGCGCATTATGAAGAGCCAGTACAGCAGCCCGATAAAGACAAAAATAAGAAAAATTAAAATCAGGTTCGAGATGTTAAACCTGGTTAAGAAATCTTTAATTTATTGATGGTTAACTCAGAATTTTCACCACAACTGACAGGCAAATCGGACTCGCCGTCACCGGCAAATGAGGGCAAGAGATGCGAAAACTGAGAAAGAGCGCTCAAAACTGCTTCGAGCAGCTGCAGGCTGTAAGCCCTTAATACGAGGTGCGGACCTTTGCGCCGCGGCGCCTCCAATCGGTTGGCTCGTGTAACCAATTGCCAATCAAAGCGCTACCGCAGCACAACTATTTGGAGCAAAACAGCTCATGCACTTGCTGGAGACTTTCAGCTTTGCAAGTCGCCGTTGAACCAGTCATCCACAAACCCCTTATTAGCCGTTGAGCTACGGTAAGGATCTCGAACCCAACCGAGAAACGGCCGAAACATCAGTCCCTGAACCACGCCGGTCCTACCGCGAAACTTTATTCTGCTCCCGAAGTCGCTCACAGCTTTGGTGCGGAGCTTATTGTCATAGCCGCAAAACCACCCACCAGCGAGGTTAGATCAGGTCTCTCAACTCGGGTCGGCAATTTTCAACAATTGTTTTCCAAGATTTTGACCGGTAAACAATCGCTGCAGCGTATCGGGAATGTTGTCAAACCCTTCCTGCAAGTCTATCTGGTATTTCAGATCACCTGAACCAATCCAACCCAACAATTCAGCGACAGCTTCACCGGCTTGAGCCATATAATCAAGGACGATGAATCCTTCCATTCTCGCTCGCAGGGTAATCAAGTTCATCAGGTTTGCAGGCCCTGGCGTAGGCTCGGTTGCGTTATAGCCAGAGATCCCACCGCACAGCACGATTCGAGCTTTCATATTCATATGATCTAGTGCAGATTCTAAAATATGACCGCCAACATTATCGAAAAACACATCAAACTTAGGGCAAGTTTCCGCGATCGCTGCCCCCACATCCTCCGATTTATAGTCGATTACCTCATCAAAGCCTGCTTCGTTTTTAAGCCAAGCGCACTTATCAGGCCCACCCGCTATACCCACAACCCGGCAGCCTTTAATCCGAGCAATTTGGCCCGCTACTGATCCGGTTGCGCCTGCGGCACCGGATACCAATACCGTTTCACCTGCTTTGGGTGTGCCTAAGTCCAGAAGTCCAAAGTATGCCGTCAGCCCAGTCACGCCCAATACCGATAGCATCATCTCGGGGCTTACACCTTGGGGTACCTTACTTAAGCCCATCGGCCCTTGATTGGGGGCTGCAATCACAAAATCTTGCCAACCACCCGTTGTTTGCACCAAATCACCCGGCGAAAAATCCGGATGATTAGACTGTGCTACCTGCCCTACCGAACCCGCTCGCATGGGTGCACCAATAGCGACAGGCGGCAAATAACTCTCGCGGTCAACCATCCAACCTCTCTGGGTTGGGTCAAAAGACAGAAAAAGATTTCGAACCAAGACCTCGCCGTCACCAGGCTCTGGAATGGGCGTCTCGGCATATTCAAAATTCTCGCGAGACACCATCCCATCAGGACGTCTTGCCAATAACCACTGTCTATTCGTATTCAATCTATTCTCCTCAACATTTTTTGTGTCAGTGTTTTTTTTCTGCACGGCTTGGACGATATCGCTGACAGTTAACGATCCTATTTAGCGGTTCGTGTTTGGCGTCTCTGTTTACCGTGTCTGTTTACCGTGTCTATTTAGGGTTTCTGTTTAACGTTTCTATTTTACGCTTCCGTTTACCGTTTCTATAACAAGGTACGCCAAGGCTCTCTGGTGCGGCCTCAGCTTGGCACCCTGCCTAGCTTATCGCATGATTAGCTCAACCTTAGCACTAACTCGCGCATGTATGTTCTCCGTACTCAACAAAGAGCACTGACTGCCGCTGCATTTAAGATCTGATAAGTTTCCCGTTTGTTGGTCCTTTTTAGCATTTTGCCCAACACCCTGATGCAAAGTCATATCTAAATCCTTAAAAGCTTCTATACTGCAGGCATGGCTCTTCATGCTCTCATTACCGGCGGATCATCCGGCATCGGCTTCGCTTATGCACAACACCTAAACCGATCAGGCTGGCAGTTATCCTTAGCCGCACAATCGGCACAAAGGCTGAGCGCGGCGAAAAAGCAATTGGGCCCTTCTGCACAAATCTACCCTGTGAACTTAGCAGCGCCTTTAGACGTTGGCCAATTAATTGAAATGGTCGAGGTACCAGATCTTTTGATTGCCAACGCTGGGATTACCCGCTCTGGTGCAGTTGGCAGTATCAGCCAACCGGAATCGGCAGCGCTGCAGTATCTTTTGTGCGGCGGCATCATTGATTTGGTTCAATGGGCAGCGCCAATCATGAAAGCCCGAGGGTCTGGCCGAATCGTGATCATTTCAAGTATCGCCGCCGAGACACCTATGCCAAAGTCATCGATCTATGCGAGCGCCAAAACCGGCGTCACCGCTTATGGCAGATCGATACATCGAGAGCTGAAACCCTTTGGAGTCAATGTCACCGTCAGTCTGCCAGGTTACGTGCGTACCAACCTTCATGCAAAGGCGGGTCTAGATCACTTGATTCGACAAATACCAAGTTGGATGTGGCTCGAACCGGATACGGTGGTGGCAGAGACCGAGAAGGCGTCTCTAGCGAATCGGGAAATCGTGATTCCTGGACGGGTCTATCGCATGACGCGACCATTTTTAGGCTCCCGTCTTGCGGACAATACTTGGCGGCGACTCACCCGGCGTCGCCCGCGAACGTGATCCACCTTTACCCAGAAGCTCTCAGCCGCGCTAAGCTCTAACCGCAACGCATGGTCCAGCCACAATGTCGCGGCGGGATCTGCTTTAAAAGCTCGGGCCTCATGACCTCGATCGATCACGCTGAGTGGCCCTTGGTAGTAAATGTGATCTGCTGGAACTTGATTTCTACGTATTAGGACGATTCTGAGTTAACCGTTCAGTGAAGCAACGGCTTTGACGGAAGACCAAAGGTTGGTCACGTCGCATCGCTCATAATGGTAAGCATATCCTGCACCAATATATCGGCGTGCAGGAACGATACCGAATAGACTTCGCGCAAGTTTTTCGCGTCGTCAATTAAGTACACGCGCAACAAGTGTGAAATACTACCAATAATATTCCCTTCAGAATCAACATCTTGTATTATAAACTGATTATAATCTTTAAGAACTTGTGCGAGCGCTTGATCGCTCGGCGTCGTCAAGAACTGCCAATGTTTCGTCTCACTTGCCTCAAATCGATCCGAGTATCGTGCCAATACCTCGGGCGTATCATTGATCCGATCGAAACTGAGCGACAGCAGCTGGACCTTTGTTTGCAAGCGTTCGTCGTTCGCCAATCTTTGCATCACACGATGCAGCACATAGCTCGCTAGCGGACAGCCATTGACATCGCTGCAGGAGGTATACATAAAACTCAACAAAGTCACTTTGCCTTGCATGAGCTGGTGCAAAGTTGTCTTGCGACCGAAACTGTCGATCACCTCAGCATCCGCAGCTCTGCCAATCACAGGCCGCTCGTAACTGCCAACCGGCGGCAATTCAAAACCTAGCGGCCCATAGCCAGGTGCTCGTGGGGCCACTGCGGCCTTGGCCTGATGCGCTTCATGATCGGCAGAAGCCCAAACCTGCCCGCCGACGGCCATCACCAAAAAACAAAGGGCCTGAAAGACCCTTTGGATTACCCCTTGCAGAAGGTTGGCTTTCATTCAAGCCCCACAAATTTGGGAGCGACCTGAGGGACATTCATACCATAAAGCGAATAGGCGCCAAATCGCATTTGATGTGGATAACCTAGTTTCTGATCAATAAAATCGATGGTGTGTTGCAGTGATAGCTCGCCGTCTTTGTGTTCGTAGATCTTAAAATATTGCAAATCTTTGCCAGTGCTTGTGGTCTTATCCCAATTCGCTAGTAACGACGAGGTATAGTACAGCCGTTTGCCGTCCCAGCTCTGAGATACCATATTGACCTGCTCTCCGATCGACACCTCATTGGCAAGGGTTGGCGCAAAAGGATCGCTTATATCAAATAATCGAGTCATGCCATCGTTCCAGGTATTAACCCAGAGCTGTTGATCATCGGCCGAGATGGAGATGTCCACTGGCAAAGGAATTTTTGAGGCATCAGCAATGTCGGCAACCTTCTTTGCATGCCAATCATTATCCTGCTCGTAGATTAACCAAATCTCGCTCGTGAGCGCAGTTGTGGTGAAGCAATAGTTGTTGTTCGACCCCCAGGCGCAGCGGATTTCAAGCGGTGCGCCGGGAACATCCAGGATTTTTTTAGGCTTCCTAGAATGTAGATCCCAAACCACAACGGTGTTGCCAAAGTTCGCCATCGCCTCTGGGCTTGCCATCATCTCACCCAGGTTCATCATGTAGTTGTTCCAACCCGTGAAAGACGACGTCATGAAAATATTCCGTCGAGGCAACGCCCGCACATCATAGCCATAGCCATCAGCATATTTTCCGGACTTCGTTGCGCCGTTCAAGGCACCATCTTTTGGCATCCAGTGGGTCGCGATGTAATCGCCCTCATTGGTGTATTCCACCAACCCGGTTACACCGCCCAAATCAGTGGCATTAGACAGCCCGGTAATAAGAATCCGGCCAGGCAGCGCGTAGGACGTGTGCGGCCCCACAACACCTCCGGATACCTCAACAAAATCCTCAATAGTTTTGTAAAGACTTGGCTTGCGCGGATCGGTATGAACATCAAATATAAAAATCTTATTACTATCCAAGCCACTGGCCCACAAATAGCGCCGATCATCGGTAAACCCTGAGTGGTGCGCTTCGTTGCGTGCCCCTACCGAGAAACTATTTACGACTTCGCCGTAGTCTTCTGCGTTAGGATTGACTGACACGGTGACCAATTTGTCTTGCTCATCGCCCAGACCTTCAACGCCCAATGTCCAGATATAAACGAAATCCTCCTGTCCCACGATTTTCGCCATATAGGGCGACATACAGGTCTCATCGGCTTTTGTCACAAGCGCACCCAGCAGCAAACTCATTACGAGGATTGTTTTCTTCATAGGATAGACTCCAGTTAAATTTCAGCCGTCAAGCGCTAGTCTGCCTGACACTGAGACAACAATAAACCCGGCTTTATGCGATTAGGATATAGGCTTATACCAGAAAAGCACCCGGCACAGCGTGACCACGGCGCCCATACACCAAGCGCGTTAATGTCCTATGGTATGCTCAAACTCCTGGAGGATAGAGCCGCTCTGATCTTATGACCCCTGTCGACTACAGCATCATCGGACTTTACCTTGCCGGCATGTTGGCCCTAGGCGTCTACGCCCAGCTCCAGCAGCGAACTGCCGAAGACTACTATGTTGGTGGCAGACGATTAGGCACCGGATCAATTGCCATCCTGTGGATGGCCTCTTGGATTGGCGGCGCTGTGGTGATTGGTAGTGCCGGACGAGCCCACGAACTTGGGGTTACTGCAATTTGGTACGGCCTCGCGCTCGCTACTGGATGCTTTTTATTTGCGGCTTTGTTTGCCGCCAGAATCAAACGGATTGGCGATATCAATCAACACGTCACTTATCCTGACCTAATTGAAACCAAATTTGACGCTCGGACTCGAGTCGTTGCGACCATTACCACGGCGCTGGCATTCATTGCTTTTGCCGCTGGTCAACTCTCAGCAGCAGCCAGCATCATGCAGGTCATGTTTGATTGGTCATTCGGGATCAGTCTGCTGCTGACGACCTTTGTGGTGGTGGTCTATACCGCCTTTGGAGGCTTTCTGGCCATTACTTATACCGATTGGTTGCAACTAATTTTGCTCGTGCTGGGTGTTGTGGTAATCGGTGTACCAACGGCTGTTATCAGCGGAGGCACCCCCGAGGCGTTATTGGTCTCACTTCCTGATCGGTTTTTCGATCTCGGTGAATGGGGTTGGCCAGCCGTCGCTGCGCTTGTGGTCTCGGTCAGCCTAAGTTTCGTGGTGTCAATGGACAGTTTCACCCGGTGCTACGCTGCCAAGGACGAAACCGCAGCCCGCCGAGGCCCAATGATTGCCGTTATTTTAATCATCGTGATCGCGGCTTCGGCAACCTGGATCGGTCTCACCGCCGCGCACCTTTACCCCGATATTGAGGGCGGCGATCAGGTGCTACCGCAGTTTATCGAAGCGCTGTTTCCCGTCGGATTGAAGGGGCTGATCCTGGTGGGTTTGCTGGCTGCCGTCATGTCGACCGCCGACATTTGCATATTAACGGTCTCGGCAAACGTTTCTCGGGATTTGTATCAGCGATTCGTCAATCCAAGTGTTAGTAACCGAACTTTGCTGAAAATGAGCATCGCCACCTCGCTCGTTGTCGGAGTCTTGGCCGGACTGATGGCTTGGCGCCTGCAGGATGTGATCGATATTCTCTTGATCGGATTTACCATCAATGGCGCTGCCCTGGTGATACCGACCGTCGCTGCACTTTCTTGTCAGTATACCGATGCCACTGCAGCGTTTTGGAGTATGGTCGTAGGCTTGTTGACCGTGCTCTGCTGGCAAGTGATCAATCAAACAAGTCTATTCGACTATAACCTTGACCCGCTTTGGCCAGGTCTTACCGCCGCCTTTACCGTTTTTGTTTTGGGTCATCGTGGTCGTCCACCTTGGCAGCCGCCAACGGGGGTCGTGTGACCACACCTCTCACTTTCGAACGTGCCGACGATGCCAATCTGATTAACTTAGCGGTTGGTCAACCGTCCCCCGACCTAATTCCTCGAGCAGAGCTACAACGTCTGGCTTCTAACGCCCTTTTGCAAGCTCCTGACAGAGCGTTTAATTACGGAGAGCCCCAGGGTGAGCAGCACTTTCGTGATACCCTGGCAGTGTTTCTTAATAGTTTGGGACAGACAAGTTCCCGCCCAGACCGCCTATTTCTCACTGCGGGTTCGTCTCAAGGCTTGGAACTGATCTGCGAACGCTTTACCCGACCTGGCGACGTCATTTTTGTGGAAGATCGTTCCTACTTCCTCGCGCTGCAAATTTTCAAAGATCATCAACTCAACGTCGTCGGAATAAAAACCGACCAAGACGGCATGGATATCGATGCCCTAACAGAAGCGCTCCGACAATCATCACCGCGTCTGCTCTATACCATCCCAACTTATGCAAACCCGACTGGCGCCTGCTTAAGTCTCGAGCGCCGGCGAGCAATTGCAAAACTCAGTCTTACTCATGACTTTTTAGTGCTCGCTGACGAAGCCTACCAATACTTACATTTTGACGATTCACCGCCCCCTGCTTTTAGCGAGCTATTAGAAGAAGGTCACATTGTCTGTCTCGGCACTTTCTCAAAAATATTGGCACCGGGACTGCGTGCGGGTTGGATCGAAACTAGCCCTAGCATTCTGGCTCGGTTACTTGAGTCTGGCTGGGTGAACAGTGGAGGCGCGATCAATCAATTGACGTCCTATATGGTCGCAGAATGGTTAGATACCGGCGCTCTCGGGCGTCATCTACCTAAGCTACGAGCAACTTTGGAAAGTCGGCAAGTGGCGATGCAGGCTGCCCTCAACCAACACCTTGGGGATCTTGCTGCCTGGACTCCCCCGAAAGGAGGGTATTTTTTCTGGCTAACCCTAAACAAAACACAAGACACGTTAGCACTGTTACCCACTGCCAGAGCTCAAGGGGTCGGCTATCAACCTGGCAGTTTTGCGGGAGACACCTCGGCGCACGGGCATTGCTTACGGCTGAGCTTTGCGGCCTATCCGCCGGAGGCTATTCATCTTGGCGTTGCCCGTCTTCGGGACACCTTATTAGCAACATCGCCCTAGCTTCAAATATGGATGCTGTCTGCGCCCCGAGCTAGCTTACCCAATGTGGGTCACCGACAGATAACGACCAGGTCCTTTTAGCCTCTTTATACCTATCAGCCGACATCGTAGCCACCAAAACCATGAGCCCGATGCTTGCCAAGCTAAGGCTGCCATGCCCAGCACCCCTTTAAAGCCTGGCGCCGTTTTGTTAGCCTTTGTTTTTTCCGCAAAGTGTCACTTATGAACGCACTAAAATTTATCGGCTTACTGTTTTCTCCCGTCGTCTTTGGTTTGGCCTTTTTTGGACCGTTGATTGCAGAAATGATCGTTTTGCTGGAGCTGTCACTGCCCGTCGGTATACCGCTGTACTGGGGTCTGGCAATGGGCGGGTTGCTCGGGGCCATCGCCCAATGGCGAGGGTCATGGATTTGGGTGAAACCCTCATGAGTCGCGTGACCCTAAGTCGAGCCGAACTCGAGGCGATGTCACCCGACGCCCTCGACGCCCTTGAGCGTCAAATTGCTGGGCGTTATATGCACAGGATCCCCTGGGGCGCTGTTGCTTGGGGCCTCGGCAATCTCGCCCTTTGGCTCGCGCTCTGGCCACTGGTTTTGTTCGATTACCTATCAATCTGGCTTGCTTTTCCCATCGCAACCCTGTCGATCTCCCTGAGTTACCTGCCGTCCCATGAGGCGCAGCACAACATCATCGCCCGAGAAGGCCATCGACTTCGGTGGCTAAACGAATTGGTCGGCCATTTGTCACCGATTCCATTGGCCCAGCCCTATCGAGTATTGCGGGCCACCCACATGGAGCATCACGCACATAGCAACCATCCTGACCTAGATCCTGATTATCCCGTCCATGCACCCAATGATTGGGCTTTTTTAAAAAATAGCCTACTCAGACGTCAACCGGGCGGCAGCTCACAAAAGTCCTATGGTGAGGCGTTAGAAAGAACTGGCAATTCCGCTTTGATGATCGATGCACTTGTCATGAACACCCTATTTGTCGGGGTACTGTTCAGTATGGCCTGGACCGGTCATGCGATAGAAGCAGCGTTGCTATGGTGGCTACCTCGACACATCGCACTAACCTATATTCAGTACTACTTGAGCTGGGCGCCACACCACCCCGGTATTCGCCAAGAACGCTATGGCCAGACCCGTGCCTTTAAAAGCCAGCTAGGCAATCTTTTGAGTATGGGTATGCAATATCACATAGTGCACCATCTCTACCCGAGAATCCCGCTCAGCAGCACGCCTGCAGCCTTCCGCGATCTAAAGGACATCCTTGCGCTTAAGGGCTGCGATATTGGTGGCTGGGAGACAACAGAGGCGAAAAGAGACGGCGGCAAATAAATCACTGCCTTTCGCACGATGTGACAGACCAAAACTGCCATCGATTCCTGTTTAAAAAAGGAACAGCCGCCCAGCTCGGTGCGCCTAACTATATCTACTTCGCCCATAGGCGCTGGTCGCTTGGCGATGTATACCACCCGACAAAAGATCGTCTTTAAGAGAAGCTAATTGAGAGAAACTAAGTGAAAGAAACTAAGTGAGAGAAGCTAACTGTGTTGAAGGCATCTTCGGGCACGTTAGTAACTTTATCTCGTTTGTGACAACTTATAGACCAAAAGCATCCGCCAACGCCGCGGTAACGCCTTGCGCTAGACGTTGACTCACCCGCGCCTCGGGGAAAAACCCCTCCGCAGCGTGATAGACGCCAGGCCAAACAGCAAGTGTACAGGCGACTCCCGCGGCATTTAATCGCATCGCGTAAGCAACGTCTTCATCAAAAAATAAGTCCTCTGTACCTACACAAATATAGCTTTTGGGTAGACCTTCCAAAGACTTAGCTCGCGTAGCCGCTGCATAGGGCGAGGCGTTAGCGCCCGGGATTCCATCTAAATACATCTCCCAGGCGGCAAATGAGGTATCTCGCTTCCAGACGGGATGATTTTCGATCGTGCCTGAAGCGGTTGCGTGTAAATTATCGATCATCGGATAGAGCAATAACTGTAACTTTAACGGCGGGCCACCAGCATCTCGAGATTTCAAGGCGAGCCCAGCTGCTAAACCTGCACCAGCGCTGGCACCCCCAATGGCCAACTGCTCAGTATCGATCCCCAACGCTGCAGCTGCTGTTGGCAACCATTTTAGTACTTGCCAACAGTCCTCTAGCCCGGCAGGAAACGGATACTCCGGCGCTAGCCGATAGTCCACCGATACCACGGTGATGTCGAGATCCCGTGCAAAACGCTTGGCCCTGACATCTTCAGCCCGACCCAAAATATAACCTCCGCCGTGAATCCAAAGAAGACAGGGCTGATTCGGCCGGTTGCTTTTACGATAAATCATAACCCGAGTTTTAAGCGACGGTGATTCAACCCATTGCTCTGCTTCTAAAACGGGCACATCAATAATCGGGACCAATCCCTCTTTAAGCAGCGCTCTAATCTTCTCGATGTTATCCCGGCGAATATCTAGTGCGTTGTGTTCCGTTTTACCGTCTTTGAGCTCTGGATCTATGCGATCTAAATCAAGCTTCACCTTGGCCTCCTTGATTTACCTGTATCGGGCGCAGGGCCCATCAATTCATTGTTTTTGAATCTGCCGCGATTACCGGCTGGTCATCAACGAGTGATTGTCTATCAAGCCTACCAAACCCATCGCCTTGTGTTAGCGCTTGCGGGTTGGAAACTGCAACACTTTCGCAGCCAGCTGCTTTAGACCTCGCTTGGGCGCTGCCAAAGCACGCAATGACTGACTCATTTTGGGTAACAGTTCATCAAACAACTGCCAATCCTGTACTTGGCTATCCGCAACCATGGCAACTAATTCAGCACCGGCCTCTCCTTGAAGATTGGCTTTACAAAAAGCGCGACCCAATTCATTGCAATGTTCTGCGCAGAGCTCTCCGTCCAGCACAGTCGTCAAGAATTCAGCACCTTTCAGGTCTTGCATTTTTAGACGCGCTACCGCCGAACCGTGTCTAGCAACAAGCACATTGTCGAGCAGATCTC
>Ga0181557_1002318_pt1 | contig 19832 bp, 18 predicted proteins | sample 011ome_23_FD_148632 | JGI IMG/M metagenome (GOLD analysis project Ga0181557, IMG submission 148632) | Coastal salt marsh microbial communities from the Groves Creek Marsh, Skidaway Island, Georgia - 011506CT metaG (spades assembly) | ecosystem: Environmental > Aquatic > Marine > Intertidal zone...
CATGTAGAAGGCATCGAAACCAAAACCGACTATCTGACCGCTTGCGAAACCAATCGGGACTCCGCAGGCAAGCAAGAAGGCGTAGACGGCCACTTTCAGAGCAACGATCCATTCAATTTGGCCGTCGCCTTCAATAAACCAGGCAAGTGTCAGCGGGGCAACAATGATGCCGACCACCGTGGCAATGATAATCAGTGCCTGCAGCGCGGCTATGGCGAAACTAAGCCCCCGATTCACGGCTCGCTATAGGTTTGCGATGATATCGCGCATCAAGCTGGCGGTCTCTGAAGGAGTCTTTCCAACCTTTACGCCAACGGCCTCAAATGCTTCCTTCTTTGCCTGAGCAGTTCCAGCAGACCCAGAAACAATCGCACCGGCGTGACCCATGGTCTTGCCCTCCGGAGCTGTGAACCCGGCAACGTATGCAACGACTGGCTTGGTAACGTGCTTGGAAATATACTCGGCAGCCTTTTCCTCGCTGTCACCACCGATTTCACCAATCAACACAATCGCCTTGGTCTCTGGATCATTCTCAAAGGCCTCAAGCGCGTCGATGTGGGTGGTACCGATGACTGGGTCGCCACCGATTCCAATACCGGTTGTGAATCCGATGTCGCGAAGCTCAAACATCATCTGATAGGTCAGAGTTCCGGACTTGGAAACAAGCCCAATTGGACCCTGTCCGGTGATGTTCCATGGAGTAATTCCAGCATTTGACTGGCCCGGGCTGATGATTCCAGGGCAGTTAGGGCCGATAAGCCTGGTCTTTAGACCCTTCTCAACGTTGTATGCCCAAGCAGATGCTGAGTCGTGAACTGGAATGCCCTCGGTGATTGCAACGGCCAACGGAATCTCGGCATCAATTGCTTCGATAATCGCAGCCTTTGCAAAAGCTGGTGGCACGAAAATAACAGAAACGTTTGCCCCGGTTTCAGCCATTGCCTCTTGAACGGTGCCGAATACCGGCAGCGACTTACCTTCAACTTCTACGGTCTCTCCCGCTTTTCTTGGGTTTACACCGCCAACGATGTTTGAGCCACCTGCCAGCATGCGCTGGGTGTGCTTCATTCCCTCAGCACCAGTCATGCCCTGAACGATGATGCGGGAATCTGAGTTTAGAAAAATTGCCATGATTTACTTTCTTACCTGTTCGCCAGCTCGGCTGCGGTGCTCGCGCCACCATCCATGGTGTCTGCCAGCGCCACCAGTGGGTGGTTGAATTCCTTCAGGATGGTTCGACCTTCGTCGACATTGTTGCCGTCTAGCCGCACGACCAATGGCTTGGATGCCTTTGAACCAAGCGTGTTCAGCGCACCAACGATTCCGTTTGCAACGGCGTCACAGGCAGTGATTCCACCGAATACGTTTACGAACACGCTCTTGACCTGTGGGTCATTCAAGATCACGTCTAGTCCTGCTGCCATGACCTCGGCTGATGCTCCACCACCGATGTCAAGGAAGTTAGCTGGCTTTACGCCACCGTGGCTTTCGCCGGCATAGGCAACGACATCCAAGGTCGACATAACAAGTCCGGCACCGTTTCCAATGATTCCAACTTCGCCATCGAGCTTCACGTAGTTCAGGTCCATTGCCTTGGCCTTGGCCTCCAATGGATCCAAAGCATCGCGCTCCATCTGATCGCGCTCGTGACGGAAGTCAGCGTTCTCATCCAGAGTGACCTTGCCATCAAGGGCAAGAATCTGGCCGTCCTCGGTTAGAACCAGTGGGTTCACCTCGACTAGAGTCGCGTCTTCTTTTTCAAAGACTTCGTAAAGCTTCACGATCACATCGCTCACGGCATCAACCAGTTCGTCTGGGAAGCCGCCGGCTTTGGTGATCTCGACGGCCTTGGCCTTGTCGATTCCACTTACCGCAGAAACTGGAATCCGAGCCAGCGCCTCTGGGCGCTCAACTGCCAGCTGCTCAATCTCCATGCCACCCTCTACAGAGCAGAGCGACAGGAAGGTTCGGTTTGAGCGGTCTAGCAAGACTGAAAAGTAGAACTCCTGAGCAATCTTCGCTCCCTGAGCAATCATCACGCGCTTGACGACGTGACCCTTAATGTCCAGCCCGAGGATTTCCTCGGCCTTTTCCTTTGCTTCCTGGGGACTGTGAGCGACTTTAACGCCACCGGCCTTGCCGCGCCCTCCAGTTTTTACCTGGGCTTTGACAACAACAGTGCCGCCAATTGCGGCCGCTGCAGCTTCAGCTTCTTCAGGTGTATCGGCGATTCGACCTTGTAAAACTGGAACTCCGTAGTTTTCAAAAAGGTCGCGGGCTTGGTATTCAAATAGATCCACAGTGGTCTTTCAGTTCTTGAGCCAACGTTCAACCAGACAAGTCTAGCGATTCAAAAAACCCAATTTGAACTTAGAGCTTGGTTATTGGTGCCATTTTCACCAAGAGCCGCTTGGTCACGCCAGAATCAAACCTAACCTCGGCTGTCTGTCTAGGGTTTGTACCAGAAACGGTGATGACTTGACCGTTGCCAAAAGTGTCGTGATTGACTTTGTCACCGACCGCCAATTCAAGGTCCTTGTTATCTCGAAGCGCACTTGGGGTGTTGATGGCACCCTTCCAACTGGGTGAGGGACGATCCGGACGGCTCGCGGTGCTGGAAATCGAACGCTCAGTTCCTTCAGCCTCCACAAGCTCTTGGGGAATGTCCGCCAAGAACATTGAGGCCATGAACCCGGAGGTGTTGCCAAAAAGAGTGCGCTGCAGCGCGTGAGAGATGAACAGCTGCTCCCTGGCCCTGGTCATTCCCACGTACATCAGCCTGCGCTCTTCCTGCAGTCCACCCGGTTCATCAAATGCGCGAATGTGAGGCAGTGTTCCCTGCTCAAGGCCAATCATGAACACGACCTGGTATTCAAGTCCCTTTGCCGTGTGCAGGGTCATCAGAGACAAGCTTCCGGATTCGTCTTCAATCTCATCTGCGGCGGCGGCCAGCGTCACCTCAGCCAAGTAGTCGGCTACGGTTCCCTCCGGATACATCGCCTGCCATTCGTAGAGTTGCCCCAGCAGTGCATCAAGGTTTTCGACCCGGGCCTCGTCTTGCGGGTCCCTAGAAATCTCCAATTCATTTCGATAGCCAGACCTGGTCAGAGCAACCTTCAACACGTCAGCCGGTCCATCGGTGGCAGTCATTGCCTCGAGCTCATTCAGTAGCTCGCCAAACCCCTGCACCGCTGCAGTGAGCTTTGGCCCAAGACCCATGTCGCTTGAGTAGAGCAGCGCCTGCCTGAAACTAATTTCGTTGTCGCGCGCTAGCTGGGCAATCTTCAGCTCTGTTTTTTGCCCAATGCCGCGGGCTGGGGTGTTTATGACTCGCCTGACCGCTTCATCATCTCGGCCGTTTGAAATCGCCGAAAGGTAGCCAAGCGCGTCCTTGATTTCCTTGCGCTCAAAGAACTTCAAGCCACCGATCACGGCATAGGGAATTAGCTGGCTCTTTAGCTCGGCTTCCAGAGGTGGCGTCAATGAGTTGGTTCGGTAGAGCACCGCCATGTCTCGATAGTTCACACCCTCTTCGTGGAGCTTTTTGACTCTATCCACAACAAAAGCTGCCTCATTGCGCTCGTCGTAGCCAGTGAATAAGACAACTTTGTTGCCCGCCCCAGAGTCGGTCCACAGGTTCTTTGCCGGACGATACGGGTTCTGGGAAATGACAGAGTTTGCAGCCGACAGAATGTTCTGGGTTGACCTATAGTTTTGCTCCAACAGAATCGTCTTGGCCCCAGGAAAATCACGCTCAAATTCGGTGATGTTTCTGATGTCCGCACCACGGAATGCGTAGATCGACTGATCCGAATCGCCAACGACCGTCAGGTCTGATGGCCCCAACTGCTCACCGGTCTTGTCGTCGTAATTCGCGTATTCGTCAGGCAGTGGCTTCGTAAACTCCCGAATCAGCGCATATTGGGCGTGGTTGGTGTCCTGGTACTCATCAACCAGAATGTGCCGAAAGCGCTTTTGGTACCTTGCCCTCAGCTCTGGGAAAGCCTGTAGCAACCCCACCGTCTCTGATATCAGGTCATCGAAATCGAATGCGTTATTGCGGCGCAGTTCATTGGTGTATGCCTGAAACACATCGGCAACGATGCGTTCCTTGGGGTTGGATCGATCGGCATTGCGAGCGAAGTCCTCTGCATCCTTGAGTTCATTCTTCGCATTCGAGATGATGGCTGCTGCTTGCGCTGGCTTGATGTCAGCATCCTCGGCCCCTGCCTCGCGAAGCAGCCGCCTGAGTAGTGCTCTGGTGTCACCGGTGTCATAAACGCTGAAGTTGGAATCGTGGCCGAGCCGGTCAGCTTCGCGCCGCAAAATCTGCAAACAGGCCGAGTGGAAGGTCTTCAGCCACATCCCCTGGCCTGCCTGCCCAATCAACTGCTCGACTCGCTCGCGCATCTCAGCCGCAGCCTTATTGGTAAACGTGATTGCCAAAATCTGCGAGGGCCAGATTTCCCTATTGGCCAAGAGGTGAGCCATGCGGTGGGTCAGCACTCTGGTTTTTCCGGATCCCGCTCCAGCAACTATCAGAAGTGCTCGACCGCGGTACTGAACCGCCTCCTGCTGCTGCGGATTCAACCCAATCAGCAAGTCGTCTGGGTTCGTATTATCAAAAATCTCTAGGGACATCGCCTCGTAGCCTAGGTGAGGTCTGCGACTGTTTTGAGTAGCAAATCGGGCTGGTCGGCAAAGATTCCGTCAACTCCGGTTGCAACCAAGCGCTCAAACCACTTTTCTAAATTGCCCTCAGCTGTCTCGGCCCTAGCAGTGAAGGCATAGAGAGGCAGTCCGGTTGCGCGAACCCGCTGAACTAGATCACCGGATAAAACCATCGACATTGCAACCGAAAGACCATCAAACTCCCTGGCAATTTCTGCAAGAAGCTCGTCGGTGAGGTTTGACTCACCGGCTGGAAGAGTGTCTCGTGCGCTTAGGAAGACACAGTCGACCGACTGAGGCAGCTGCTTTCGAACCCTAGCCAGAAAGTCAAACTCAAAGCACTCCAGGGTTATCTTCATTCCGCGTTCAACAAAGTTGCTATCGGCAAGCAACTTGGAGACGACACCAATCGGATCCAGGCCAAGCTTTTCAAAGTGAGCCCCGTGCTTGAATTCAATGATCAGGTGCCTGTTATCGAAAGCGGGGTTCTGAAGAACTTGCTTCAAGGTTGGAATAAAGAATCTGCCATCGAAGGCGGCCGACTCGGTCCTGCCATCTGGGTAACGCTCCTTGGCACGAAGCCGCTGCAGGTCTTCAAGTGTTAGTTCATCAACTTTGGTCGAAAGAAAACTGTGATTACCGATGTCGGTAGTGCTCACTAGGTCTAGATCATGACGAATGACTGGGTGTCCGTCTTTTGTAAAGACCACGTCAAACTCAACCGCATCCGCACCTTGATCAAAAGCTAATTCCAGTGACTCCATGGTGTTTTCCGGCAGGTAGCCGCACGCCCCACGGTGGCCAAAAACTAACACGCTATTCCCATTCAATCGTGCCGGGAGGCTTCGAAGTTATATCCAGCACAACTCGGTTCACATCGTGAACCTCATTTGTGATTCGGTTTGAAATCTTTGCGAGCAAGTCGTATGGAAGCCTTGACCAGTCAGCGGTCATCGCATCCTCAGACGAAACTGGTCGAAGCACGATTGGGTGCCCATAGCTGCGGCCGTCGCCCTGAACGCCAACCGACCTCACCTCTGCCAAGAGCACAACTGGGCACTGCCAAATCTCTTGATCCTGGCCAGCCTTTGTTAGCTCCTCGCGGGCAATCGCATCTGCCTGCCTCAAAAGATCCAGGCGTTCCTTGGTTACCTCACCAACAATTCTGATTCCAAGGCCGGGTCCGGGAAACGGCTGCCTAGAAACAATTTCGTCTGGCAGTCCCAGCTCAGCCCCGATTGCTCTGACCTCGTCTTTGAAAAGCTCGCGGAGCGGTTCGACCAACTCAAACTGCAAGTCCTCCGGCAGCCCTCCGACGTTGTGGTGACTCTTGATTCCGGCGGTTGCACCGCCGCCAGATTCAACAACGTCCGGGTAAAGAGTTCCCTGCACCAAGAACTTGATTGGCCTGTTATCCGCCTCGGCCTCGGCCACAAGTTTTGCCTCAGCTTGCTCGAAACTGCGAATAAATTCGCGACCGATAATTTTGCGCTTTTGCTCCGGGTCACTTACTCCCTTGAGTGCCTCAAGGAAAACATCCTCGGCACTCTCGGTCACCAGCCTGATTCCTGTGGCAGCTACATAGTCGCGCTCCACCTGCTCTTTTTCACCCTCGCGCAACAGACCGTGATCCACAAACACGGCAGTCAGTTGGTCGCCAACGGCTTTGTGAACAAGCGCAGCAGCCACTGCCGAGTCAACGCCACCGGAGAGCCCACAGATCACCCGAGCATCACCAACCTGCGCGCGTATCTTCTCAACCTGTTCGGCAATTACGTTTCCTGAGTTCCAGGTCGGTGAAATTCCTGCACCCTCATAAAGGAAGTTCTTCAGAACCTGTTGCCCCTGCTCGGAGTGCTTGACTTCCGGGTGCCACTGCACGCCGTAAATGCGCTTTTCCTTAGACTCGAAAGCGGCAACTGGGGTGGTTTGGGTGGAGGCTAGGACTTCAAATCCAGACGGCGCCTCCATAACCTGGTCACCGTGGCTCATCCAGCAAATCTGAGTAACGGGCTGGTCACCCAGCAGTGTGCCGTTGACCGAAACGCTTAGCTCGGTAGCTCCGTACTCCCGCTTGCCGGTTTTATCCACTCGGCCGCCAAGGGCTGCAGCCAAAACCTGAAAGCCGTAGCAGATGCCGAGGATTGGGATTCCTAGCTTCAGAATGTCCGGGTCCAGCGAAGGCGACCCTGGTTCGTAAACACTTGATGGCCCTCCCGACAAAATGATTGCCGCTGGGTCCTTGGCTGAAACTTCGCTTGCGGTTGCAGTGTGATGAATTATCTCGGAGTAGACGTTGGCCTCTCGGACCCGTCTGGCTATCAGCTGGGCATACTGAGCGCCAAAATCAACCACCAAAACCGGCTTCATTACTTACCTAACTTTTCGAGTTCAAGCTGGGCTAGCTTCGCGTAGCGAGCCTCCGTATAGAAACTAAGTAGCGGCACTACGCCGCCCAGAGCAATCAACAAGAACCTAATAAATGACCAACGCATCAGAGTCCATACTCTGAAGTCAGCAAACAGGTAAACCACATAGAGCCAGCCATGGATGACCAGGATCCAGACAGTCAGGTTGATTCCAACATCCGGCAATCCTTCGCCATCAACTCCATACTGCTCAAAAGTCAGAAACCCGTTCGGCCCAAACAGCCACAGGTCGAAGCCCAGAAACGGCAGTCGCCTAATTCCCCAAGTGATCATGAGCAGAATTAGGAATGTTCCGGTTACGTAGGACGAGACCTTGTAGAACTTAAGGACCTTCTGGATTTGTGGAACTTGGCTTGGATTCACACCTGACATGCCAACAAGTTTAGTTCTCGGAAAAGGCAGTCAGGACCTTGAGCGCTGCCGATTTTGCCTCATCGGCACTCTTACCGGTTAGGGCAGCCTCAAAAACCTCTTTGGCTTGGTCTTGGGTCACCGCACTCAGCGCCGTTCTCACTGCACCAACCTGGGAGCGTGAGGAAGAAACCGAGTGAAAGCCCATGCCGGCCAGCACCACAGCGAAGGCCGGATCCGAGGCTGATTCACCACAGACTCCAGAGTAGATTTCCGCATCAGCACAGTTCACGGCTATTTGCTCCAGCGCGCGAATCAAAGCAGGCTGCCATGGGTTCAGCATCGCACCCAGAGCCGGGTTCATTCGGTCCGAAGCAAACAAATACTGCGATAGGTCATTAGTTCCAACGGAGATGAAGTCGAGCTTGCCGGCCAGCTGCGGAATTTCATAAACGAGGCTTGGCGTCTCCACCATCACACCAACCTTGAAATCGCCTGCGCTTCTGGCTAGTTCTGCAAACTCAATGGCCTCCGAGTAGGTGGCGACCATAGGCGCCATGACCCACACCTCGCGGCCGGACTCCACTCTTGCAAGCTCCAGGCTTGCAAGCTGATCCAGAATGAAGTCTCGGTGCTGGTTGATAAGTCGGTATCCTCTGACCCCAAGCGCTGGGTTCTCTTCATGACCCATGTCTAAAAAGGGCACCGGCTTATCGCTACCAGCATCGATGGTTCTGACGACAATTGGGCCCTGAGGGGCTGCGGAGAGAATCTCTGAGTAGGACTTTGCCTGAGCCTCTCGCGAGGGCTGTGTTTTTGCAGAAAGGTACAGCAGCTCGGTCCTGAATAAGCCAACCCCCTCCGCAGCTGAGGCTGCGGACGCAATGGCGTCCTCTAGTGACCCGATGTTGGCTCGCACTGGAATGATCGGATCTTGGCTCTTGGCAATAAATGAGATTGGTCTGGTGGCATCAGAGGCTTGACCCCCAACCACGACCCGGTCCCCGACTGGGTCAACCAAAACCTGCATGCCGTCAACCAGTTCGGCTGCTTGCGAGCAGGAGACAACGGCAGGAATGGATTTTGAGCGACAAATGATTGCGGTGTGGGAGGTTGGACCACCCTGGATGGTGACAACCCCAACCACAGCCTGGGTGAATTGCGCGGTGTCTGCAGGAGAGAAATCTTCTCCAACAATTACAAACCTGCCCTCGGTGGGAAGCTTTAGCCCGACAGAAATGCCAGCGATACTCGCCGCCACCCGCTTGGCTAAATCGCGGATGTCATTTAGTCGCTCCTCGAAAGTTGCGTCACCGGCAAACATTTCTGCATACTGCTCAACCGCATTTACAAATGCGGTTGCTGCATTCCAGCCAGATTCGATTTCGCCAACTGCAGTTTCAAAAAGTTCCTCGTCTTCCAGCAGCATCACTAGCGCTTCAAAAATCTCCGCTGAGGTCTCTCCGGCCTTTTCGGCCAACTGGTTCATCTCCTCAGCCACGTCAGCAATGGCCTTTTTTAGCTGCTGGGTCTGTGCGTCTTGGTCTCCTGAGTGCTTGGCAGGCGCTGGTAGTTCGGCGCTTGGCTTGACTCGAAACACTTCTGCGGCAACGGCCTCAAGGCCGACGCCCATACCGCTAAGGACCGCTCCGTTTGACAGCAAACCCTAGCCCTTTAGGAAATCTTGAATCTGCGAAATGATGGCCTGCGCTGTGGCGTCATCCTCGGCGTCAACTTCAACGGCGAGCTCCTCGCCGGTCTTTGCCTTCATTGCCATCATTCTCAGTGGTGAGTTTGCCTTCACTAGGTCCTCGCCAGGCTTGCCCATGCGAACCTCTAGACCGGAGTCTTTGACTAGTTTCACGATCTGACCGGCTGGCCTAGCGTGTAGGCCGATCGGATCTAAAACGGTGACTGAGCCTTTGATTGTTGGCATGTTTCCTCCTGGATTTCTAGTGAAATACTAACTAACGCTTGTGGCGCAGTTGGTTGGTCATTTGTGACTAAGTGTCCCCTGATGCTTCGCAACGGCTTCGGTTAGTTGCTGCTGGAGCGGATGGTCAATTGCAATGCCACAAACCTCCAGAGCAAACTCTTCCGGTGACAAACTGGCTAGCTTCTGGGCCAACATCGCCACCTCGGGATCCTCATCGTTGCGGAAGTCTAGGGCTGCCTCAATGACTTCCAGGAGTGCTGTTGGAGCCTCACCGTATTCAGCCAATTGGGCAGCTGGACCTATGAGTCGTTCATGGCGCGAGAGCTTGCGCAGTGGTTGGCGTCCGACCCGTTCGACCTGATCATCAAGTGCGGGGTTGGCAAGGCGTTCAAGTGTCTTGCGCACATACTGAGCGTGCTCATTGGGATCAAAACCGTGCCTGGTTACCAAGACCATTGAAGTCTCTTCCATCACCCTGGCGGTCACATCTCGGACGATTGGGTCAGTCAGCGCTTCGGCAATTGTCTTGTGTCCGTGGATCTGGCCGAGGTAGGAAATTGTTAGGTGAGCGGTGTTTACCGTGTAGAGCTTGCGCTCGATAAATGGCGTCAAGTCCGCTACAAGGTGGGCAGCAGGAATCTTCAGATCGTGACCGCCGAGGCTGCTGACGTCAATAACCCATTCGCAGAAGCTCTCCGCAAACACGTTTGGCTCTTCGCCTTCCGGTTGCCGCGGGACGATTCTGTCAACGGCAGTATTGGCGAAATAAACCCCCGCTATTGGCAGAGTGGTCAATTCAGCAATTTTCGCCTGCAAGATATCGGTTGCATTGATGGCGTTTTCGCAAGCCATTATTACCAGCGGCGCTTTGCTCTTACGGGCCTTCAGGCCCTCAGCAATTGCCGGTGCGATAAACGGCAGAATGTTTGTGCCGACGGAGGCGGTAATGATGTCCGCCTGACCAATTGCTTCTCGAAGTCGGTCTTGCTCGAGAGCCGAATTTAGAACTTCAAAGTTTCCGTAGTGGGTGCGCTTCTTTCCTTCGCCCAGCTCAACCAAGTCGTAGCCGTCGGAGGATCTAAGTTTCTCGATTAGGTCTTGATTTACATCAGCGAAGGTTACGAAGTAGCCGGCATCCTGGAGCACTGCACCAATAAAGCCGCGGCCGATGTTGCCAGCACCGAAGTGGATTGCTCGCATAAATTACTTCCCGATCTCTGACTGCCGCGGTGCCCGGATTATTCGCCGGTGCCAAGCAGCAGCTCTGCTATTTCGGCAGCACTCTTAGAGTTTTGCAAAATAGCAAGTTTGTCTTCTTCTTGAATCAGCTCAGCCAAGTTGCCAAGGAGTTCAACGTGCCCGTCGCCCTGAGAGGCAATTCCAAGAACGCAAGTTACCTCGTCATCGCCCCAAGCTATTGGGGCAGCCAGCCTTACGAAAGCCAGCTGATCAAAAATCACATGCTTCCGAGACTCGTCGGTTCCGTGAGGAATCGCAAAACCCATGCCGATGGCTGAGGGGAAGATCTGTTCCCGCTCCCACATCGCGTCGGCATATTCCTGAGTTATAGCGCCGAGCTCAACAAGTAGTTGGCCGCAGATGTGCACAGCCTCCTCCGGAGAGGAGGCTGTGACATCTAGCTTTATTCCGGCCTGTTGGACGAGATTAGTCATCGCTAATGTCATCCCCGGACTGAATGAGGGATACGACCTTGGCGATGTTTAGATCACCAATGAACATATCGAACATCACTACGACCGATCCAGGCACCGCCTGCTTGGCCCTAGAGCCAAGCCCGCGGTGGCAGAGAACTAGATCGTGTTCAGTGTCAGCCAGTTGATTCACAGGAGCGTGGGTCACCGAGACTCCTTGAGCCTTGAGCTGCTTAGCAAGCTGCTTAGCAACCATCACCGATGAACCCATGCCAGCCTCGCAAGCAACAACAATGCTCTTTACTGAGGCACCAGATACTGTCGCCATGAGTCTTAGTTACCTGACTTCATGGAAGCGCTCTTTGCCTTTGCGGCATCTAGGTCTGCAGCGTCATCAGACTTTGAGGCCTTCAGGATGAAGAATGCAACAACGAATGAAACAGCCGCTGATAGCAAAATTCCAAGAAGAACACCGAAGTGGTTACCCGGAGGGGTCATCGCCATGTAGGCGAAGATTGATCCAGGAGATGGGGTAGCAACAAGGCCTACTCCAGTAACCAAGAAGGTTGCAACACCAGTTGCACCACCAGCGATGGCTGCAAGAACAACCAATGGCTTTAGTAGTACGTATGGGAAGTAGATCTCGTGGATTCCACCAAGGAAGTGGATAACGATTGCTCCCGGAGCAGAACCACGAAGGATCTTCGGTCCTGCCAACCAGAATGCAAGCAGGATTCCAAGACCAGGTCCTGGGTTTGACTCAAGCATGAACATGATTGACTTGCCAGCCTCTTCTGCCTCAACAACACCGATAGGTGCAAGAACACCGTGGTTAATAGCGTTGTTTAGGAACAGAATCTTTGCTGGCTCAACCAAGATTGATGCAAGTGGCAACAATCCAGTGTCAACTAGCACCTTCACGCCGTTTCCAAGAATGTCGGAAAGTGTGTTTACAGCTGGTCCGATTCCTAGGTAACCAAGGATTGCCATTAGCATTCCGGCGATACCAAGTGAGAAGTTACCAATCAACATCTCGAAGCCTGGAGGGGTCACTGGGTCAAGAACGCCGTCGATCTTCTTCAGTACCCAAGCTGCTAGAGGACCAATAAGCATCGCACCTAGGAACATTGGGATTGAAGTTCCAACGATCACACCAACGGTTGCAACAGCACCGATAACGGCACCGCGCTGACCGTGTACCAAACGTCCACCGGTGTAACCGATGAGGATTGGTAGCAGGTTGATGATCATTGGGCCAACCATTGAGCTCAGCTGCTCATTTGGCAACCAACCGGTTGGGATAAACAATGCAGTTAGCAAGCCCCATGCGATGAACGCACCGATGTTTGGGATTACCATTCCTGCAAGGCTGCCACCGATCTTCTGTAATGAAGCTCGCCAGCCCGAGTGACCTCCGTCACCCGCGGGGATAAAATTAGCCATTGGGTACTACCTTCCTAATAAGGGGTTGTATTTATTGATAGAAACCAATTGATTCGCCAGCAACTGCGCGGGAGACTCAATTGATTCCGTTTTTCTTCCATTGACCTCGGCAACGAGCCAATGAAACCTAGTGTCTTGCAAGAGCGACCTCCACCCCTGCCGAAACCATTGCATCGGTGAAGTTTTCATCCACATCGATGTTGGTCACGATTCGATCAAAGTCTTTTAAGGCAGCGAACTTCGCTGGATAGGTGGAGCCGAACTTGCTGCTGTCAGCTAGCAATATGCGCTCTTGGGAATTGGCCATCATGGTTTTTTTAACCAGCGCCTCGTCGGTATCAAATGCCGTGACTCCGGCGGCCAGTGAAAACCCGTTGGCTCCGATGAAACTCACGACCGCGTTCAATTCCTTCAGGTCCTCGCAAGTCTTTGCCCCAACGGCACTCAGGGTCGCGGGCCGAATCTTGCCCCCTAGGACATAGGTCTGAGTTGTTGAGTCCGCGATCAGCCCGGCAAGTGTGAGGTTGTTGGTCACAACCAGCAAGCCCGGCTTGTCGCGCAGATGAGGAGCAAGGGTCTCGGTGGTGGTTCCACCATCAACGAAGATACAGCCCTCCTGAGGGATGAAGCTGGCAGCGACGTTTCCAACCAGTTTCTTCTTGTCAGGGTTGTGGCCGTAGCGCTCCGGGATTGTGTACTCGTGTGCAAAACGCTCCAGCGCAATTGCTCCGCCGTGAACTCTCCTGAGAACCCCGCGGCGCTGGAGTACATCTAGGTCTCTTCTGACGGTTTCAACGGCTACATCCAGAGAATTGGCAGCGACGTTTGCGTCTAGGCGACCCTCAGTGCGAGTCCACTCGCTCAACTTGAGTCTGCGCTCTTCTGCCAACATCGTTGTTGTCTCCGAAACTGTCTGGTTTACACGTTACTTTGACAAATTAGCAGGGTTTTCTCAGCTAAAAAGATAGAAACGGACAAAAAACCACATAAAAAGGTAACAATTCGGTTACGTGGCTAGTCGCTCTCGCTCGTCTTGGACCAAGCGCCACCACAGATAAAAAGCAACCAGCGCAAAGAATGCCCACTCCAGCGCGTAAAACCCGGTGAGCCAGTTAATCTCTATGGATTGATTTCGAATCTCGATCAGAATCGGCTCGGCACCGAGGCTAATTCCATCGGTCACAATCACATAAACCGGGTAGCTGACAAACTCTTGAGCCTGATAGAGATTTACCAGTTGAGCAAGGGCAACCGAGCCCAGGATTGGCTCGCCCTCGTAGACAAGCTCGGAGTCGGCAACCGGGTCACTTGGCTCCACATAACCGGTGATGCTGAGGCTTTTTTCGGGCAACCCCTGCCGGATTTGAATTAGGTCATCGATCTCAGTGGAAAAGGCAAGTGCCAGGGTCAGACTGGCAGGGCCTTGCTCTAGCTGAACCAAGCTGTTTGTTATCAGCCAGTAACCCTCAACTAAACCGTCATCCCGAAACTGAAGCCGGTTATCGACGATAAAAGTCTGGCTTGGGTTCAGCGTCACCTCAACTGTTGCGAGCCTGTCAAAGGATCCAGGCTGAATGTAACCGGGGCCGGCAAGTTCTGAAAGGGCAACCGGGGCCGCCTGCTCTTGGCTCACCCCGACATAGCTAAAGGTTCTGGAGAGTTGCCACTGCATCAACAGCGAAAACACAATTGCCACCAAGGCTGCTAGCGCTAGCCCCCCGATCCATTTCGGTTGCCTGGCAACTGAGAAAAAGCTTGGCTTCATCTATTGATAGTTATTCACGACTACATCAACGCGTTGGAATTCCTTGACATCGGAATAACCGGTGGTGGCCATTGATCGTCTTAGTGCACCCATGATGTTGACGGTTCCGTCTGCAGAATTGCTAGGGCCATTTAGGACCTGCTCCAAAGGAGCGTGGGTTCCCACGAACACGCGCCTGCCCCTTGGCAAAGATTCGTTCACCGCTTCTGGGCCCCAGTGCCAACCCTGACCTGGTGCCTGACTAGCGCGAGCCAAAACAGTTCCCAGCATCACGGCATCCGCTCCACAAGAAATCGCCTTGACCATATCCCCTGAGGTTCCAAGCCCACCGTCAGCAATAACGTGGACATAGCGACCGCCGGATTCATCCATGTAGTCGCGCCTTGCCGCCGCCACATCTGCAACGGCGGTTGCCATTGGTGCGTGAATTCCAAGAACTTTTCTGGTTGCGCTAGCCGCGCCTCCACCAAAGCCAACCAGCACTCCGGCTGCTCCGGTTCTCATCAGGTGCAATGCCGCGGTGTAGGTTGCTGCCCCGCCAACAATCACCGGCACGTCTAGCTTGTAGATGAATTCCTTCAGGTTCAAAGGCTCCGACTGCTGTGAAACATGCTCGGCGGAGACGGTGTTGCCGCGAATAACAAACATGTCCACCCCGGAGCGAAGCACCGCATCAGCAAACTCTGCAGTTCGCTGTGGCGAAAGCGCTCCAGCTACTGTCACTCCTGCCGCGCGGATTTCACCAAGTCGCGCTTCAATAAGCTCTGCCTGAACTGGCTTTGAGTAGACACGCTGCAAAACGGCAGTCGCTTCCTCATCCTTGGCAGCTGCTATTTCCGCAAGCTGCTGGGTTGGGTCTTCATATCTGGTCCAAAGACCTTCTAGGTCCAGCACCCCAAGTCCACCGAGTTTGCCCAACTCAATTGCCGTGGCTGGGCTCATTGCCGAGTCTGCTGGCGCAGCAATAACGGGCATTTCAAACTGGAAGGCGTCAATGCTCCAACTGGTGGAAACATCCCTGGGGTCACGGGTTCTTCTGGTTGGAACAATGGCAATGTCATCAAAAGCAAAGCCGTTGATTGCGCGCTTGGAGCGGCCGATCTCTATTTCAGTCATTTATCTGCCTAACGAGTTCCGTAATTTGGCGCTTCAATGGTCATTTGAATATCATGCGGGTGCGATTCGCGCAGACCAGCGGCTGTGATGCGCACAAACTTACCGTTCTGCTGAAGTTCCGGGATAGTAGCCGCACCAACATAGCCCATCGAAGCTCGAAGGCCTCCCACTAACTGATGAACAACCGTTGGGACTGTTCCGCGATAGGGAACTCTTCCCTCAATTCCCTCAGGCACAAGCTTGTCTTCTCGAAGCACGTCGTCTTGGAAGTAGCGGTCCTTGGAATAGGACTGGGCCTTGCCTCTTGACTGCATCGCACCCAGAGAACCCATTCCTCTATATGTCTTGAATTGCTTGCCGCCGACATAGGTGATGTCGCCGGGAGCCTCATCGGTTCCTGCTAGCAACGAGCCAAGCATGACCGCATTAGCTCCCGCGACCAACGCCTTGGCAATGTCGCCGGAATACTGCAGACCACCGTCTGCAATCACGGGGATGCCGGCCTCCTTGGCTGCGAGCGCCGCCATGTGTACAGCGGTGACCTGTGGCACGCCAACTCCTGCAACGACCCGAGTGGTGCAAATCGAACCTGGTCCAACTCCAACCTTCACGCCATCGGCACCGGCGTCAACGATTGCTTTGGCGCCTTCACCGGTTGCCACGTTTCCGCCCAGGATGTCGGTGTTCTTGGCAAACGGTTCACTCTTTAGCTTTTTGATCATGTCCAAGACTGCCGAGTTGTGGCCATGAGCTGTATCGACAACCAGAATGTCCACCCCAGTCTCAACAAGGGCCATTGCTCGCTCCCAAGCATCTGGTCCTACACCAACTGCCGCACCGACTAGCAATCGGCCCGCCCCATCCTTGGAGGCGTTTGGATACTTTTCACTCTTGTCGAAGTCTTTGACGGTAATCAGGCCCTTGAGCTTTCCGGCATCATCGACCAGCGGCAGCTTCTCGATGCGGTGCTGAGCCAGTAAGGCCATCGCTTCGTCTGGATTGATGCCGGTTTTGCCGACGATTAGTGGCATTGGAGTCATGACGTCTTTGACCAACGTGGTGGTTCGCTGAACCTCCAAAACAAATCGCATGTCTCGGTTGGTAACGATTCCAACCAGTTTTCCGTCTTCGTCTATAACCGGCAGTCCCGAGACTCGATAGCGTCCGCACAGATCGTCTACCTCTTGAATGGTTGCATAAGGAGTTGTGGTCACAGGATGAGAAACCATGCCCGCTTCACTGCGCTTAACTAGATCAACCTGGTCCGCCTGCTGCTCTATCGAAAGATTGCGGTGCAGAATGCCGAGGCCACCCTGCCTGGCCATGGCAATTGCCATTCTGGCTTCGGTCACCGTGTCCATCGCCGATGAGATCAATGGGATGTTGATGCTGATGTTTCTAGAGATCCGCGAGGCCGTGTCCACTCCGGATGGAACCACATCTGATTTGCCAGGCAGCAGCAGGACATCGTCGTAGGTGAGTCCAATCAGGGAAAAAGGGTCTGACAGCTCCAAAATAACCTCGCAACGGCTCGGGATAAGTGTTCTCCAATCCTACAGAGCGATTGGCACCTGAACCCAGGCAAAGTTTTTTATTACATATAGCTACACGAATTTTGTGTATGGTTGAGCGCTGGTATTGTTTTTCAATACCCATTATTGGGACAAACGTGAGCAGAGACGCTCACCCAGATTTGGAGGACAGGTGAATTTCCTCTCCGTGGGCAATCCAAGAAGATTGCTGAAGCTCTTAATTGTCGTATTTACCTCACTGATTATCGGTCTTGGGCTGCTCACGCCAGCCAATGCCGACACCGTCGGTGAAGAGTATGACTACGCCGTTCTCGGAAACGTGAAGATTGAAGGTGTGGCAGTCGGTGGCGTCCGCATGGTGGTAGAGGGTGCCGGCTACTCAGCCGAGACTCTCACCTCCGATGATGGCAGCTGGTTGATTGGCGTTCCGACAAAGGACGTTTACTCGGTGACCCTAGATGAGAGCACACTGCCGGCAGGTGTTGTTGTTCTGGAGGGCGAGCCCACCCAGGAAGTTGAGCTTGGCCTGTCGGGCCGAGTGGTAATGAACTTCTTCATTGGTGAGGGAGAGCGCAACGAGGTTTCCTTTGTTGACCAATTCATTTCTAGATTTATTTACGGCATCAACTTTGGTTTGATGTTGGGCCTTGCCTCCGTTGGCCTATCGCTGGTATTTGGAACAACAGGCCTTTCCAACTTTGCCCACGGTGAGATGGTTACCTTTGGTGCCGTTGCAGCCTTAGTTTTTGGCGTGTTCATGCAGCTGCCGATCTGGGTCGCAATTCCGCTGGCCGTTATTGCTTCAGCTGGCATGGGGTGGTCGTTGGATGCCGGGCTTTGGAAACCACTTCGAAAGAAGGGGCTGGGAATAGTTCAGCTCATGATTGTTTCGATTGGTCTGTCGCTAACCATGCGCTACATCATTCAGTTCTTCATCGGTGGCGGCACCGAGCAGCTGCCAGGCTTTGACTCCCCAAAGATTTCGTTGTTTGGTGCGGTAGCACTTTCAAGCAACGACCTTTACTCAATGGGGATCTCGATTGCAGTGATCATCGGATTTGCTGTTTGGCTCATCAAAACCAAGACCGGTAAGGCCACCCGAGCAATCTCAGACAACCCTGACCTAGCTGCAGCCTCCGGTATTGATGTGGACAAAGTTATTCGCATTGTCTGGATTGTGGCGGCGTCACTCGCTGGACTTTCCGGTGTGCTGTGGGCCTACTTCCGACCTGGAATCAAGTGGGACATGGGAACCCAGATTCTGCTACTAATCTTTGCCGCTGTGACCCTGGGTGGTCTCGGAACCGCATTCGGTGCTCTAATTGGTGCCCTGATCGTGGGTATCTTGGTGGAGACCTCGGGAATGTTCATTCCATCAGATTTGAAATATGTTGGTGCGCTGGTCGTGCTAATTGGTGTCCTAATGTTCAGACCGCAGGGCATCATGGGTCGAAAACAGAGAATTGGATAGGAGGTAGCTCATGGACTGGGGAACAATCATAAATAACACCTTGGCTGGGCTGCTAACGCCCACCACAATCGCTTTCGCACTTGCAGCTCTCGGGCTTGCGATGCACTTCGGTTTCGCCGGGCTTTTGAACTTCGGTATTGCCGGCTTCATGGCCATTGGTGCCTACGGCTACGCCATCTCGGTGCTCACCTTTGGCTTGCCGTGGTGGCTGGGCATGATCATCGGTGTACTTGGATCAATCGCTTTCGCAATTTTATTGGGAGTCCCGACCCTGAGGCTTCGTGGCGACTACCTAGCAATTGTGACCATTGCGGCTGCTGAAATTGCCCGACTGCTGTTCCTAACCACCGCCTTCACTGATGTGACCGGTAGTGCCGACGGACTCTTCGGTTACAACTCGGCTGGTGGCTTCACCGCTGCCAACCCATTCCCTCCAGGCAGCTATGGCTTTGGCCCATGGACCTACAACTCAGAAACCCTTTGGGTGCTGACCTTCGGTCTTGGAGTGCTAGCACTCTGCATTTGGTTCCTATGGGCTCTAATGCGCTCTCCTTGGGGACGAGTTATCAAGGGAATTCGTGAGGACGAGGACGCAGTGCGCGCACTCGGTAAGAACGTTTTCGCCTACAAGATGCAGGCGCTAATCATCGGTGGTGTCTTCGGTGGCCTGGGTGGAATTGTTTACGCCGCCTTCGCAAACGTCTCCCCTGGTGTTTACGTGACCTCAATCACATTCTTTATCTGGACCGCGTTGTTGCTCGGTGGAGCAGCAACCATCTTTGGTCCAGTTATCGGTTCCGTAATCTTCTGGGTGCTGCAGGCGTTCCTGTCGAACATTCTGCCGGAGCTTGCCATCAACGGCATCCTGCCAGTGGATGGAACACAGGCTGCAACCCTAAGGTTCGTGCTGGTGGGTATCGGACTGATGCTGCTGGTTATCTACCGACCACAAGGTATTTTTGGAGACAAGAGGGAGATGACCTTTGTCAAGTAACGAGACTCCACAAAAAGCAATCGGGCTTCACGTCGGCAAGGCGGAGCCTGGCTGCAAGAAGACCGACCCAATGTTGGTAATCGACCATGTCAAAAAAAGCTTCGGTGGTCTGACTGCCGTTGACGTCGAGCACTTAGAGATCCCAAAGAATGCAATCACTGCATTGATTGGACCTAACGGTGCCGGTAAGACAACTCTGTTCAACCTATTGACAGGCTTTGACACCCCAGACACCGGAACCTGGAGCTTTGAGGGCAAGTCACTTTCTGGAGTTCCCAGCTTCAAGGTTGCTCAAATGGGACAGGTTCGAACCTTCCAGCTAACCAAGGCACTGAGCCTGTTGACCGTTTTGGACAACATGAAGCTTGGCGCAAAGGACCAGGCTGGCGAGGGGATCTTCAAGTCACTATTCCCAAGGTTCTGGAAGAAGCAGGACGCGGAAATTGAAGTCAAGGCAATGGAGCTTCTTAAG
>Ga0181557_1002338_pt1 | contig 19743 bp, 20 predicted proteins | sample 011ome_23_FD_148632 | JGI IMG/M metagenome (GOLD analysis project Ga0181557, IMG submission 148632) | Coastal salt marsh microbial communities from the Groves Creek Marsh, Skidaway Island, Georgia - 011506CT metaG (spades assembly) | ecosystem: Environmental > Aquatic > Marine > Intertidal zone...
TTCTTGGGTTTGGGTCATAACATCATCGCCGAAGTTCTCGTTTCTTTCTCTTTCTCTTTCTCTCTCTCTCTCTCTCTCTGTATCCAGAAAGAACTTTCCCGAGGACACAGAGATACAAAAAAAAACGCTCCCTCCCTCTCTCTTTTTCTTCTGGCTCAGACGGTTTCTTTAAATCATATTTTAAATCATATCGAGTCTGATTATGATATGTATTGTTATCATCGCCATCTCCGCGGGCTCGCGGGTTCTCGCGCGCGTGTTTTCCGCGCCCGAAAAACGCGCATTCCGCGCGCGCAATCTCTTTTTTTTTGTATCTCTTTCACGGGAAATGTTTGGCTCAAAGTGATATCGAATCGGCTGATATTTTTTTGTGTAATCATAAACACATCCAATCATTCGTAAACAGTGTTCTCATCATCGCCAAAACTCTCTCTCTCTCTCCTTCTCTCGCGCGCGCGTTTATCATCGAGGCATCGGCGAAAGAGAGAGAGAGAGAAAGAAAGAAAGAGAAAAAGAGATACAATATTATTATTATTTTTTTCTTGCGAGGAAAAAAAGGCGTTCAAGGCGAAAAAAAGAAGGGAAGGAAAAAGACTTGAAAAGAGACCGAGAAAACCCTGGCAGAAAAGACGACACAAAATCATCATCTTCGCTCGTCCTCTTTCTCTTTCTCTTTCGATATTGTAACGAAGAAGAAGAGCAAATCGTCTCGAAAAGACTTCGACGGAGAAGAGATCGATAAAGAAAGGCAGCGAGTGAGTGTGATATCGAGAGCTCTCGAACATGCCGCCGAAAAAGAAGCAAGACAAAGACGACGACAACGAACGGTTGGATCGCATCGCCATCGTGGAAGCGGAACGATGTCGGCCGAAAAAGTGCAAACAGGAGTGCAAAAAACAGTGCCCGGTGGTGAAAATCGGGAAACATTGCATCGAAGTGACGGAGAAGAGTAAGATTGCAAACATCGACGAGTTGTTGTGCATCGGGTGCGGGATTTGCGTGAAGAAATGTCCGTTCGAAGCTATCCAGATTATCAACTTACCGAAGAATTTGGAGAAGGAAACGACGCACAGGTACGGGCCGAACACGTTTAAGTTGCATCGATTACCGACGCCGAAATCTGGACAGGTGTTAGGTTTAGTCGGGACGAACGGGATCGGGAAATCTACCGCGCTTAAAATTTTAGCCGGGAAGTTGAAACCAAACTTGGGGAAATTCGCAAACCCTCCGGATTGGTCTGACATTTTGCTTCACTTTCGCGGGTCGGAGTTGCAGAATTATTTGACGAGGATTTTAGAGGATAACTTGAAGGCGTTGATTAAACCGCAATACGTCGATCACGTGCCGAAAGCGGTGAAAGGGATGGTAGGGACGATTTTGGAGGATAAAGATGGAGGCCCGGACGGCGGCGCGGATAGAGAGTATTTGATTGATATTTTGGAGTTGACGCACGTGATGGACAGAGACGTGGCAAAGTTAAGTGGTGGGGAGTTGCAACGATTTGCAATCGCTATTGTCGCGGTGCAAGACGCGGATATTTACATGTTCGACGAGCCGTCCTCGTATTTGGACGTGAAGCAAAGGTTGAAAGCGAGTCGCGTGATTCGATCGCTCTTGGCGATTAATAAGTACATCATCGTCGTCGAACACGATTTGTCTGTTCTCGATTACTTATCCGATTTCATTTGTTGTTTGTATGGGAAACCAGGGGCGTATGGGGTCGTGACCATGCCGTTTGGTGTGAGAGAAGGAATCAACATTTTCTTGGCCGGTTTCGTGCCGACGGAAAACTTAAGGTTCAGACCGGAAGAGTTGACGTTTAAAGTGTCCGAGAACGAAGACGAACGGTTAGCGCACGTGAACGATGAAGCGTTTAGCATGTACGAGTACCCGTCGATGGTGAAAACGCAAGGTGGATTTACTTTGAGCGTCGACGGCGGCAGTTTTACGGATTCGGAAATTGTCGTCTTGTTGGGCGAAAACGGCACCGGGAAAACGACGTTTATTCGTTTAATCGCCGGTTTAATTAAACCCGACGACGAGACCATCGAGTTGCCCGAGTTTAACGTATCCTATAAACCGCAAAAGATTGCGCCAAAGTTTGAAAAAACCGTTCGCGATTTGTTGATGATGAAAATCCGAGACGCGTTTTTGCACCCGCAGTTCATCTCGGACGTCGTGAAACCGATGAACATTGACCCGTTGTTGGACCAATACGTGAAGAACTTGTCCGGTGGTGAATTGCAAAGAGTCGCGTTGACGTTGTGCATGGGCACTCCCGCAGATATTTACCTCATCGATGAACCGTCGGCGTATTTGGACTCCGAACAAAGAGTCTGGACGTCCAAAGTTATCAAAAGGTTTATTTTGCACGCGAAGAAGGCGGCGTTTATTGTCGAGCACGATTTCATCATGGCGACATATCTAGCGGATAAGGTTATCGTGTACACCGGCCAACCAGCGGTAAACGCGACGGCGACGAAACCCCAAGGATTAGTTACTGGTTTGAACCAGTTTTTGAAGGCGTTGGAGATCACCTTTCGCAGAGATCCGACCAATTATCGGCCGAGGATTAATAAAATGGAATCCGTCAAGGATAGAGAACAGAAACAAGCCGGCGATTTCTACTACGTCGGTGAATAAAAGTCAACAACGACAAGAATAGAATTTATATTGATAATAATAGAAAGATATATACCCAGGTACTGGTATTATATGCGGTATATATGAATGCAGTGTATTCGCTCTATCTATTCAAAACTAATCTGCTCTATATAGTATCATTAAGAAGAAGACTTCAACGCTAAGCTGACTTGCGTAGCTTTGGCTGCTATCTTTCGAGAAATTTCATCTATTCTTTCAACCATTTTTTCTAAATCTTTTCCGTTTTCGCTCGTCGTTAACGCTTCAATGGACTCCTCGTGAGCCGATTTTAACTGCTCCAACTCTTTCGCCAACGTTTCCGCCAGCTGCTTCGGTCCTTTATTGTATTGGTGATGACGATGAACGTTGCTCGGTATCTTTGTAAACGCCGCGCGTTTTTGTTGTTGTTTCGCGAGACCTTCTTCACCTAACCCACCACCACCCGTCGCGCTCGCGTTGTCCATTGCTCTTTTTGTCAACTGCGCGTTCATTTCCCCGGCTCTTTGTAACGCTCTACGCAACTCGTCTCTTTCTTCCTCCAAGGATTCTTTCTCGTTCGCCAACTCCAACAACGCGTCCCGGACTTTCAAACAGTGCTTTTCCACGGACGCCATTCTCGTGTTCGCCTCTGACTCCTTCGCGAGAACTCGTGCAATTTCCTCGTCTTTTCTGCTTAAACTCGCTCTCGCTTCTTCCTTCACGTCCTCGATGGCGTTCCCGAACGCTACTCTCAACGCCTCGACTCGTTTCGCCATCCCTTTCTCCGTCTCCAACCGTTGTTGCTTTAATTCCACGTTCAACTTCTTCACGGCCAAAGCCATATCCGCGCTCCGTTCTCTCACAGCCGCGTTCGCTTTCCTACACTCTTCCTCTAAACTTTTGATTTGGTCTTTTCTCTTTTCATTCTCGCTCGTCAGCTGCTCGTTCTCTCTCGTCAGTTTTCCTTCCTTTGCGTCCCTCTCTCTCCTCTCCTTCTCCCATTTCCGTTCCTTCTCCTCCAACGCATTCAAGCACTTCTCTCGTTCGTTTTCCACCTCCAATCGTCGCTCTATGTGTCTTCTCATCTCATCGTCCGCGTCTCTCCGCTCCCCGCTAAACGCCACCGCGGCGTCGTCCAGCGCCCGTTCCGCCCGCTCCGCTCGTCTCGACTCTTTCGCTCGCGACTCTCTCTCCCTCCGTAACTCCGCGTGTACTTCCGAAGTGCTCTGTTCCATCGTCAACTGCCGTATCCGCCTCTCCGTTTCCTCTTTCACCGAATACAGCTCCGACTGCGTCTCTTTCACCACTAATTCGAGCGCATCTCGGTTTGATTCCAACGTTTTCGTTTTCTCGTTCGTTCTTTCCATCTCCTCTTGCATAACTCTCACTTCGCTTCCCATTTTTTCAATCTCTCGAACACATTCATCGTTCTTGATTTTCAAACCTTTCGCGATCGATTCCGCTTTTGACAAATCTCTTTGCAGCAGTTTGTTTCTCTGTTCGGATCGCTCGAAATCCGAGTGTAATTTCACCGCGCGCAATTTGAACAGGTGCGTTTGCCGCGCGAGCATTGATGCGGACTCATCGTTGGATTCGCCTCTCATTTTTGAATTTTCCCTCTGATTTACTCTCAGCACGTAACGTACGTTGCTCTGTTCAAATCGACGACATCACGCGCATACTTTGCAGAGCGTGCAAAAAGTGTGCCCTCGATTTTCTTCTGCGATTTACCTTACAGAAAACACACACACACGCGTGCGCTCCTTTTCTTAATCGTTTTTACACGAAGGCCTTTTCTTTGTTGTTGTTGTTGTTGTTGTTGTGTCAAGTTTGTTATGTGCGGTTTTTAAAGAGCTTTTCCCTTTTGTGTCCTTTTGTCTCCCTTGTTTTTTGGTCACTCCTTTGGTCCATTTTTTTTTTAATTTTTTTCAAATTTCTGCCCAAAAAGCAACTTTGGAGGAGAAAAGACACACAAAAACACCTCTTTGGGATTCCTTTATTCTCATTCTAAATTCTCTCTTTTGTTCTGCGTTTAGGCGCCCTTTGCTTGCGGTGAATTTGAGATTGAACGCACATATATATACACACACACACATATAAGATGATGCGCTGCGTTTTTGCGTCTTCTTCTTTTTCTTCTTCCACATGTCTGACGAGTGGTCGTTTTTCCAACGATTCTTCGACGACGACTGTTGTTCACAAAAACAATCGGAACGTGTTCTCTTCCTCGAATGCGAATCAGAGACGTTTAAGACGAGGAGGAAGAGGTGTGTTGGCGTTTCAAAAAGGAGCAGTGGTCTCGTCCTCGTCTGCGAAAGAGCAAGAAGATTACGATCGAAGATTCCAGGAATCCACCAACGCCGGTTTGATGTTAAACGGGAACCGAGCGCCGAGAGGCGGCGATTCCCCACCGGAAGGGAGGTGGAGTTGGACTTTGAACTGGGATTACATGACGTTTGATCGAGAGACGGAGGTACCGATTGAAAACCCATCCGAACAGGAGTTAAAGGAGTGCTCGATGCTTATTGGCTCTTGTCCGAGATCTCCGGGAGATATCGATCGGTTGATCGATGAAGCCGGGGTGGAAGCCATCGTCTGTTTGCAGTGCGAGTTGTGCCACGAGGCGATGGAAATCGATTGGGAACCGATTCGGAAGCGGTGTTTAGAACGGAACGTGGTTATTTTAAGAGTTTCGGTGAGAGATTTTGACCGGTTGGACCAGTCCAGACGGCTGGCGGATATGACCAGGGCGTTCAATTTGTTACACGATGGATTAGGGAGGAAGACGTACGTCCATTGCACGGCGGGGATTAATCGAGCGAGTTTGACTGTTTTGGGGTATTTAACTTTTTGTCGAGGGATGGAGTTGCAAAAAGCGATGAACATTATTCGAACGTGTCGACCTCAGTCGAACCCGTACGAGGTTTCTTGGCAACGCGCGAGGAAGATGCTTTTGAGCGAACGCGTCGAGGACTTATACTTGTACGCGAACACGGACGGCGGAGGGTGTTCGAAAGAGGAAGGAGGGGATTGGATCGCGAGAGATATGGATAAAGCGGAGAGAGGAATTATTCAGCAAATGTTTCAGAGGAGTCTGGAGGTGGATAAAGGTCTCTCACACGCGCTTTTGAATTTGAACCAAGACGGGAAGTGATGATTTAAAAGGATGGACGAATGATGATATGTGGGGACGTTTGAGAGGAGGAAAGACGAATTTTTTGTACAAGAAGAAGCGCGCGTTGTTATTTTGTAAAAGTGTAGCACTCGTTGTAATATCCGAGTGTATTTATGTTGCATTGAATGTTACCGTAAAGCAACTCTCATGAAGTCTCTATGTGCGTGTAGGTATGTTAACGTTTTCAATTAAAATATTATCCTAGCATCGACTCTAAGTCGATATCTTTCGCCGAGAGTACTTTTTTGGCGCCCAACTTTAGAGGTTTCGCGCCGAGTTTCTTCGCGCCTAGACTGACGTGCCCGCCACTGTTCATCGGTCGTCTTTGCGCTGCCGGAGCAGGCGCGGCGAAGGCTTCGTCCATGTCTTCGCTCCCCCATCCATCGCTCGTGGCGCTCGCGTTGCTCATTTTCTTCGCTCCCATGCCGGCAAGAGAACCTCCCGGTCGGGCAGCCGTCGCCGGTCGCGACGACGTGGTGGACATTTTACTCAAACGCGCTCTCGCTTCTTCTTCTTCTTTATCGAATCCAGAGTAGTCGTCGTCGTCGTCGTCCATATCACCCCATCCGTCCGAAGGATTTTTTGTTGTCCCTGCTGGTGCTTGTTCTCGGCTATTAAAATTATTATTGTTATGACTAAGATCTTCCTCACTTCCGAAATTCTTCAACGACGGAGGCGGCTGTTCTTCGTAAATCGGACTGGAGTTGTTGACGTACCCACCGCCTCGAGATTTTACCGCTTGCGCTGGACTCGGGTTTGGCGACGGGTTCGGACTCGCGTTTGGAGTTAAACCGTACAATCTTGGCGGCGGTGCCGAGGACCCGAAACTTTTCGCCGCAAACACCTCGCTGTTCAAATCGATGTTATCGCCGTTGTTTACGCTATCGCTATCGTTGCTACCGACTTGACCAACTGCATTGGCCATCTTGTCAACCGCCCACGATAACATCGATCCAGCTTTGCTCGCCTTTTTCTTCGCTTTCTCGTGCGCTTCGGCTTGTTCCGCTTCTAACATTCTTTGCGCTTCTTCCGGGCCTAATTTCATCGCGTTTGAGTTTCTTCGAAGAATTTCCATAAAGACATTCATAGTCTCAAACGCCTCCTCTCGGACTGATTGCTCGACATCAGTCATTAAAGGCGCAATGGACGGTACGATTCTCGAGGAAAGTTCAACTGGTTCATAATATTGCGTGGTATATTTTAACGCCATCAAACCAGCCTGTCGCGCGTTTGGAAACGCGTCTCTCAACGCCCTCGTAAACGCATTACACAAAACTCTCTTCGCCGTGGATTCCGATAAATACGTCGCCACGTTTCCTAGACAAATCGTCGTGTTTGCTCGAATAGCCGGTTGTTCGTCCACTTGTAACTTAGATAAGTGCTTCAACAAACTCGACCCTAACGTTCGTTGCGTTAATTTCGGCGCCAACAATAACACCGTGCGTAAAGTCAACTCTCTCACAAACGGATCTTGATCGTTAAATCCAGTCGATATCTTATCGTAGATGATTTCATCCGTCATCTTTTCGTCCATCGCGTGGACGTATTTTTGCAGGTGCTCCAACAATGCCACGCGAATTGCTCGGTCTGTTTTGTCGTACAACTTCACGATGGTTGGGATAATTTTCTTCTCGAAGACTTCAACCGGTAAATTTTTCGCCGCTTGCAACATCGGGGTGATGGCTAACGCCGGCGCAGCGCCGAATTCGAGAGCGGAGCATAGTTTTGGTAAGATTTTTCTTTCAACCGTGACCGTTGCCAAACCTTCCATAACTCTCGGTAAGTGTCTGAAAAAATATTCTTTCTCGATGGCGTCTTTCAAGCTCAAGTTGTCGATGAAGGCAATCGTTTCAACCAATTTGTTCTCGAACAAGGTTGAGTTTTCAATCAACTTTTTAGGATTGTATCGTCTCGCCGGTTGACTCCCCAACAACTTTTGATACTCTTTCAATAACACCTTCGGTATGTGTTGAATGTCTCTCAACTGTTCCGCGCTCGTCATCGCCCCGCCGCCGTAAACTTCTCGAATCAAACATCCCAACCCCCACGAGTCGATGGCCCACGGCGGCCCTTCCGGAACGGACTGCCAATCGCCTCTGCGATACTCGTCCGGTTTATACTGATCTGGAACCATATACGCGCCGTGCACGATAGACGCCTGCCCGTTCACCCCTCGTCCAATCTCGTTCAATTCGGAGACTAAATCGAACCCGGCGATTTTCCACTCTAAATTTTCCGTCACGACAATCGAGGACAACCCTATCGCGCCGTGGACTAATCCAACCGCGTTGTTCAAGAACGCAATCCCAGTCGCGACTTCGCGAATGCCCAACGCAAAATATTCGTCTCTCTGATGCGTCCCCTTCGGCACATCTTTCAAGTGATCTTCTAACTGCACGCATTTTTCCTGTTGTTGTTTTTGTTGTCAAGTAGATACCAAAATGAAAATTTTACGACGCCGGGTGAGCGGAAAGTTCGTACCACATCGAGCGCGGGAAGCGAGTACGTCCAACGATCGATTTACGGAATCCTTTTTTCCGTAACAATACAATATTTGGATGATCGAAGAAAAGAGAGCAGAAATCAAAAGAAGAAGATGTTATCGAACGCCGTTCTCGAAAAACAAACAAACATACCGTGACCACGTGAATGGTAATCTCGTTCCCACTCTCGATCTCTAACGTTTCTTTCACTTGCAACACGTTCGGGTGTTTGCACAATTTCAAACGTTTCGCCCCGTTCCTGGCTAACTCTAACGCCACTCGTTCTTTCTCCTTGTCTTTAATCTTGCACGTGAATACAGTCACCACCTCGCCGGTTTCCTGCGATTTGCCCTCGAACGTTTTCCAATGCGAGCCGAACAAAGTTCGCGAGGAGGAGATGATTTCGCCGCCGACGATATCGTGCGCGAGCTTTGGACCGGATTGGAAGAGAGAGCCGATCGCTGATCCGAAGTACGAACTCATCGGTATTGTTTTACGCGTTCTTCTGTTTTTGTGCTCTCTCTCTCGCGCGCGTTGTTCTTCGTGTAAGAGTCGTCGAAGAGTGGAGCAAAAAGGAGTGGAGGAGAAAGGAGAATTTTGCGTCGATATTTTAGGGTTTCATACCCTAATAACAAGGTGAGAAGAAAACAGCATCTCACATGTGATTGAATATTACTCTTCATACTACTGCTCTCTGATACGTTTAAACGCGTGGCAAGAATAGAACGCTAACAATGAGCAGACGAAGAAAGAACCCACACCCTCAGCGCGCGGTGAACGCGAGGACGGTTTTGAAGGCAGAGAAAGAGGAGGAACCTTTGGTGTTGCGTTCGAGGATGATGATTCCTGACGCCGAGGACGACGAGGACGAGGAGGCAAATCGTCAGAGACGACGAAAAGGTAAAAAAGGGGAGAAAAATTCAAAATCAGCAGAGAGAAGTGTAGCGCGAGGAGAGAGGGAAAATAGAGCAAAGACGATGATACCGCCGAACGCGAACCAAAAACCAGATGAACCTGCACCACGAAAACCAGCGCTCGATGCGACGACGACGACGATTTCACCTCCTGCTTTGATGCAACAAAAAGTGTCACCCAAAGGAGGAATGCAACTCCCCCCGATACCGCCGCTCCCGGAACACCTCAAAAACGCGGACACGGAAACAAAGTTACTCTATTTCCGGGAGGCAAAACGCGTCTTAATTGAAAAGTGCCGAGAGAATCGGTGCGGGAACGACGAGGTGACCAGGGAGACGCATGGTTTAGGAGAATTCACATCGGGTTGGAAAAGGCCTGGATTACGCGAGTGCACGGCGCAGGAATTCGCGTACGATTTCTTCAAGTTTCACGAGCAACGAGGCGAGTTTGATTACGAAAACGTGTGGGAGTACGTCCTCGTTCGTTCACGTTTGATGTTTTTTATGATTATATACGGTGGTCGACATCGAGAGATGAGATCTTTCTTCTTTGCCCGCGCGTCGTCTCGGCGTCGTCGGCGTCGCCGATGACGCCGCTTGGCGGCATCCAGTTGTCGTCGTCTCGGCGTCGTTTTACTGTTTTCTATGATTTAAAACTGACCAAAAGCGCGTTCTCTCGCGTTCTTCTTTCTCTCTCTCTTTCGCTTAACAGTAAACTGGACCGACTCATCTCGCGCTCCGGGAAACCGTTCGATTTGTTAACCTTTTACGGCGAAGTCTGTCGAAGAGGTGGTTTTGGTCGAAACAGGGTCGAGGCAAAGTGCAGATTTTCAATCTCTAAGATCTTTAAAGTCATGTTTAACTACTTCGATCAGCACTCGTACACGGACATCGGGAATAAGCTGTTTGACGTGTACGAGCTCTTTTTTTTACCGTACGAAAGAGCGCACTCACAGGAAGACGTGGCGGAGAAGTGGGAAAACAGAGAAGGCGTGCCGAGAGTGCAAGATATTGCGAATCAGTTTTACTATTTGAGAGAACGGAAGGAGGTGGAGAAGGCGCAAATCGCGATGCATTTGAGACGCGGGAAGAAGTACGATCCGAATTTCGTGCCGATGTTTAGAATGAGCGTCCATCGAAGTTTGTTGTTGGAGGGGGTAGAACAAGAGAAAAACGCAACAAATTGAGCGAGATTTTTGTAAGTCTTGCAATCATCAATATTAGCATAAGAAATTATTAGCGCGGAAATTAGAAGTAGCGTATTTGGGGGAAGCGATGTAAAACTGAGAATCATTTCATACATGTACCTGTGTATGTGCAATAATACTTTTTCTTTTATAAAACAAATCTCGCTAAATCTTTCTTCTTGAGCAAATCTCCAATCGCTTCTTCCACCTCTTTTACATCGATCGTTACCGTACACTTACCGTCCAATCCTTTTTCTTTGTGCTTCCTCGCCTCCTCCGGCGCGTCGAAGCTAATCTTTTCGCATATGCGTTCGACGATGGCGTGTAACCGTCGAGCGCCAATGTTATCGACGTTCGAGTTGATTTCCTCGGACAATTCCGCCATTCTCAAGACTGATTCTTTAGTGAACTCTAAGTTTATGTCCTCAGTTTCCATCAGCGCTCTTTGTTGTCTCAAAATGTTCGCTTTCGGTTCGGTTAAAATCCGATGTAAATCGTCCTTGGTTAAACCTTTCAATTCCACGCGAATGGGTAATCGGCCTTGTAACTCTGCCAACATATCGCTCGGTTTGTTTTGGCTGAACGCACCGGACGCGATGAACAAAATATGGTCTGTAGAAACGTTCCCGTATTTCGTAGAAACAACCGACCCTTCAATGATTGGAAGTAAGTCCCGCTGCACGCCTTCCGAAGAGGCGTCGGCGCCGTGTCGAGAATCCGAACTGGAAACAATCTTATCGATTTCGTCGATGAAGACAATCCCATCGGACTCGACCGCAATCACCGCCTCTTTCGCGATGGCTTCCTGGGTTAGCAATTTATCAAATTCAGCTTCTTCGATGACTGGTTTACACTCGCGCACGGTCATTTTTCTCTTGTTCATGGACGGATGGGAACCTCCCGCGCCTCCCTTCTTGGAAAACATCTTGTCTACTTTAATGACTAACTCGTGGATCGGTAACGGACCAGCCGACGGATCAAACCGAACGCCATCGGGATTTCCACCGGCGCCTTCCGGTAACTCCACTTCAATCAACCGATCGTCTAACGCGCCTTCACGATATAACGCTCGAAACGCCTCCCTCGTTTCCTCCGACGCGCTCTCTCCGCAAACGAAATCCAAAATCTTGTTTTCAATCATCTCCGCCACTCTCGATTTAAATCGTTGCTTAAGTTTCGTCTTCGTCAACGTGATCGCGTTATCCATCAAATCTCGAATAATTTGATCCACGTCTCGGCCGTGAAATCCAACCTCCGTAAACTTCGTCGCCTCGACTTTCACGAACGGCGACTCGGTGATCTTCGCCAACCGTCTGGCGATTTCCGTCTTCCCGCATCCCGTCGGCCCAATCATCAAAATATTCTTCGGCACGATTTCGTCTCTCAAATCTTCCGGACACCGGTGTCTACGCCATCGGTTTCTCAGCGCGACCGCCACGGCTCTTTTCGCCGCGTTTTGGCCGACGATGTAATCGTCCAAAAGTTTCACCACTTTCGTCGGCGTCAAGTCGTCCGCCTCCGCGCCGGCGCCGAAAGATAAGTCTCCGGTTAACGATTGTAACGTGATCGGTTCTAAATCGCTCGTTTTCTTCGATTTGATGATTGAATTTGCTGCTGGTGGTGGTTCTGTTGTACTCGTCGTCGTCGCGCTGCTACTGCTATTACTTCCTTTCGCTTTCCCTTCTTTCCCTTTCTTCCTTTCCTCCTCTCCCTCGTCGTCGTCACCGAAATCATCGTCGTCGTCCCCGCTTTTCACCGTATCCGCGCTCGCGCTCGCGAACCCTCTCGATGTCGTTCGAATCGTCCTCTTTTTCGTCCTCGCCGAAGAAGGAAAAGTACTAAGGTTTTCCACGAATCTTGTTGATAACGGTCTCACCCCCGAGACGACGTTTTGATCCAATCTCGTCCTTTGCGACGACGACGATGAAAACGAGGACGCGAAACTACTCACGGGAGAAGAATACGAAGAAGAAACGGACCGAACGACATTTTCGTTTACGATGCGTGCGGTGGTCGCTCGAAAAGGACGAGGACAACTTTTTACGCTCCTTCTTTTCGCGAGAGAAGAGACGAACGCTTTTCTCATTTTTATCTCTTCTTTATGAGGGAAAGTTTCCCCATTTTCGAGTGCTCGAAATGTATCCATTTTCTGGCAATGAAGGATCAAAAACGAGAGCGGGGAGGAAGAGGAAACGTTTTTTGGGTTGCTTCGACGACGACGACGTGTGTGCGAGAGTTTTAGATGAGTCGTCTCCGTCTCCGAAATCTTCTTTGTGGGAGGTGATCGTGAAGTGGGACGATGTGAGTTTTAAACATGTGCTTCCGAGATTGCATTCGAACGATTTGAAATTCTTACACGGAGTGAATAGTGAAACGAGAAAGTTGATTAAGAGATCCTCTCGCGCGGGTGATATTGCGAGGAAGTTTTGGATTGAAGAGATGTCGTCGATATCGACTTTGGAAGTTGCGTGGGAGCATTATCCGTGGGGCACGTATAACCATGAGCTGGAAGAAGAGATGGACGAACCATATTTCTGCTGGAGAGTTGCTCAAACGAATAAACTCGAGTTGCTCAAGTGGGCGCGAGAGGAGAAAAAGTGTAGGTGGGATGATAGGACGATTCATGCGGCCGCACATAATGGTAATCTGGAAATGGTGAAGTATTGCGTTGCAAATGAGTGTCCTATCAATGAGTGGGCGTGTACAGAAGCTGCCCGAAACGGTCATCTCGAGGTACTCAAATACTTACGCGAAGAAGTCAAAGCTCCTTGGATTTGGACAACTGCCTCATGGGCGGCTGAAAATGGTCATCTCCACATACTTGAATATCTTGTTGAGCGTAAGTACGATAAATTTCACGTATTTGCGTGTTGGTGGGCGGCCAAGAACGGTCACTTAGACTGTTTGAAGTACTTACACGAAACCGCCAAAGCGCCTTGGGACGAGGACGCCGTACGAGAAGCGCACAAGAATAACCAAACCGAATGTGTACAATACCTCCTCGACAACGACTGCCCTCTCCCACTTGCATGGCGATACGAACGCGGAGAGTTACGCGTACCAGAATAATAAAATCGCATTTTGACTGAAAGAAGACAAACAAAAGCAGTAGTAAAAGTAGTGTAATAAATTGTTGACGACGCTCTGTATAACTCCACATTTTCATTTTGTTTTACCACACGAGTCGAAAGGGAAATGGCGACGTTCACGACGTTGCAGCGAGAGTACCGCCGAACGGACGGCACCGTCGTCTCCCTTCCTCCGGGGACGATAAAACTGCTGGAGAAAAAGAAGTCTGACGTTCACGTTTTTTTAAACAAAGACCGAACGAAGACGAAACTCGTGAAGTTGTTCCTGCTTGTAATGCTCGCGTGGATGGTGTTCGCGATGCAATCGCATCCGGATGTAAAGAAGACGAGAGGAGTTATATCCGGACCGAAAGCGTTCTCACTGTTCGGTGGTAGGAAAGATTTAAGGCACACGTCTTTAGAACAAAGAGATATGCTCAGAAAACAAAAGGCGGAGGAAAGAGAGCGGAGAGATGTAGAGAGGTACGGCGCGACCAACCCGGCGTTACGAGGCTCGAGCGAGTTAGAGATGACCGGAAAGAGGAAAGACAATCGAATCGATTGGAAGGAGAAAGTAAACGAGTTAGGGCGAGAGTACAAGGAAAATAGAAGAAGAGCCGAACGAGAAAATAGGTGGGACGGCAAAGCGCAGAAATACGGGATGTTGTCCTCGAGAGGAGGAGGTGGAGACGCTTCGTAGCGTTTACTCGTGCGCGCTTTTCGCGTACGAGTTCGATGATGTACTATATGTGTATATACAACACTTTAGCAAAATGGTGTCGTCCTTTTCGATGCTTTTATTAGAACCTTGAATAGATAGCAGAACTACATCGATTATATGTGTCTCTGATAGCCCCGAGATGCGTTTTGGGATGATGCTGATGATGCGCCAAGAGAGCATCTCTTCGGTGAAAAGTTCGTTACATCTCCTCATTTTTCAACCCACATCAGACGCGCGCAAAAACAACAATGCCTTCTTCTCCTTCTCCTCCTCCTCCGAAGAAAAACAAATCTCTCCTCGTAATCCTTTGTTCGTTCTGTTTCTTCTTCTGGTTCAAACCGTCCGAACCGTTTTTAGTTCCGTATTTAGTCCACACGAAAGGCTTCTCGATTCGAGAAATCAACGAAGAGATTTTCCCGGTGTACGTGTACGCGTTCTTCGCGTGGACACTTCTGAGCGGACCGATTGCGGCGAAATACGGGTCGAGATTTATGCTCAGAGTGGGGGTTTTGTCTGAATTTGTCGTCAGATGGGTGCTGATATACGGGGAAAGCTTGCATGCTATGCGGTTTATGCAAGTGTGTTTTGGAGCGACGATCGCGAGCTTTCCGTTTGCGTTTAGTTACGGGGTGGAGATTTTTAGCAGCGCGACGAATACGGAGCTAGAGGAGGAGGATTTTGAAGATGACGACGTAAGCGATACTATTGACAACAACAACAACACGTATCATTGCGACGAAAAGAAGGAGAACGAAAAGCACAACGGGGACCAAACCGGGTACATCAGCGCGACGTTTGCGACGAGTTACGCGTTCGCCGGAATCGTCGGCCAACTGGCGGTGTCGTTCGGCAACCGGCCGGCGAAAGCGGAGGATCGAATAGCCGAGTTGTTTTGGGTGAGTTTAACGAGCGTAGGTTTGGCAGTTTTGGTGGCGTTTTTCGTGTTGCCGGATGTTAGTGGTCGGAAGAGTCAGAGGGAGAGGAATTTTAGCGAGAGGAGAGGTAGCGATGGTAGATTTTCGGCGATAGGGGAGACCGTGGAGACGATGAGACTGGCGTACTCGGAACTGGGGACGAGGTGTTTGTCCATTTACTGGGTCGTCGCTTCAGCTGGGCTTAACTTCGTGCAAACGTACGGTTCGAATTCGTGGTATGAAACTGACGCAGATTCTGGTGTAGATAACGGGTACTTTGTTTTCATCGCGCAAATTTCTATCGCCACCGTCTCTTTGTTCGCTCGCGCGAGAGTGGTGAGCGAAGATTTCGGCAATCGACCTGGATTCTATTCTTTGTGTTCAATTTTCGGATTTGTTGCGGCGCTCTTGTCGGGGCATTGGGGGAGTGGACCAACGAAAAATCTTGGGTCTAAAGTTATAGCCATGTTCGTTTTCTACGTAATTTTAACGTCCGCGGTGAATTTAGGATTACTCGTGTGCTACGCGAGAGCGAGCGCGTGTATTTCCGACGGGTTTGAACGGAGGCGAGAGGAAGAAAAGAAGAAACGAGCACTCACAACTCCAGAGGCGATCAATAATAGTAATAATAACAATAGTAGTAGTAACGATCGTGAGCTTGATGAACAGTTCTCCTCCGTGAAAGAAAAAGCTTCCATCCGAATGCTTTTCGGCATGAACGGCATCTTCGCCGCGTTTACGTTGTGCATTCTTCAAGCGGCGACGACAGGCGATTCCGCGAAAACGATCGTCAGGGTGGGCGCCGCGTTTATACAGATTGGAGCGGTTATAAACGCAATCACAACTAGACTCGTTGGCTTGAAGAACGGGTACACGTGTTCTAAGTTTGAAGAAAACGAGAGGAGACGGAAAGGAGAAATAGGAGGCAGGGACAGTCATGAAATTGAGCTCCACCACGCGCGAGTGTAAAAAACTATATGTATGCATACCTTCATTCGTCATCGCTATCAAAGTCTACGTAGTTGACAATCACGTCTTCATTCGTCTTCTTCTTTTTCTTTTTCTTCGCTTTTCTCAAAGAGGCTTCGTCAAGATCGTCAAAATCAGACGATTTCGACTTCTTCTTCTTCCGTTTCTTCGGCAAAATATCGTTGTCGTTTTCCTCGTCATCCTCGTCATCGTTATCGCTATCGTCGCTATTATCTGCATCTACCCTTTTACCTTTTTTCTTCTTTCTATTTCCATCTCTATCTTGGAACGCGTCCCAGGCGACGCACGTCAAATTTTGCTTCGCGTACGCCGCACCTAGACATTTCCTACTGGAGCCGTTATACACTCGAACGTATCTATCTAACCCAACCGTGGCTACTAAATCTAAAGTCGGGTGCGCTTCGATTTCGCGAACGCTCCCCGAATTGCCCCGAATTGCGCCGCACGCTTTACTCGTTCTCAAATCGATGGCGCAACATTTACCTCGACTGTCCGCGGCAAACATCCGGTGTTCGTCGACGGAACTAAAAGCGACTGAATTCACCGGCGCTTCGCCGTATTCCACTTCCATCGTCGCGCGTTTATTCGCCCTAGTATCGTACAACCTCACTTTCTTCTCCCCCGTCCCGACGGCAAAAACGCAACTTTCGTTGCCTCCGTTTGCTTCCCCGCGATCTTTAAACCGCGCGCATTTCACCCACGGCGGCGCTCGATAATTCAACCTATTCACCGGCGGAGGTTTCGCTTTCCACACCAACTTCCCTTCCTGCTCTACATCCACAATCTTCACGTCGTTTCCTTGCCCTTTCCCTCCGTAAAGTAACCGCTTCCCATCTTTACTCGCTCGCGCGCACAACACCACCCCTTCTTCTTCTCTCCTCGCGACGTCCTCTTTCAACAACGCGAACGAACGCGCGTCCGCGCCGCCGCTTTTCCACGTCCCCTCGCCATCCTCTTTCACTCGCAACACGGTCACCGTCCCGTCCTCCGCGGCCACGGTGAGCTGTTTCCCGTCTTCCGTAAAATCTAATCCAACGCATTTCGGGACCGAAACTGCCGCTACTCCTCCTACCGTTTTGTCATATAAAGGCTGAAAAAATCCACCGTTCCCAGCCCGAAAGATTTCCACCTTCCCGTTCCTTCTCGCGACGGCGTACAGGTTGCACCCCATCTGGCGGTGAAAACTCGAGCACAGTTTCTCAATCCCAAAAGTTTCTTTATTCTTCTTATTCTCGTAAGTGTTTGATACGCAATAAGAAGAATCGAATCGATGGAGAATGGCGCCGTACGCGTTCGAGGACGACGCGAAGCGCAGGTATCCGAGCTCGTCCGCGCAGAGCAGAGAGATTTCTTTCGACGAATTGGAAGATGATTTTTTACTCTTCCCGTTTTTGCTCGTCATCTCTCCTCCTTTTCCTCCTCCTTCTCCTTATCCGCGTTTGCTTTTAACGCTGCTTTCGTTGGAGACGACACTACTTTGCCGTCGTCGTCTGAATCGTCTTTTGAATCGTCGCGATTTTGACGCGCAGATGATGAAAAGAGAGAGAAAGAGAGAGAGAAAGAGAGGGAGAGAGTGCGTTATTTTTTTGTGGAGGTGGCGGCTCGTTTTGAAGATGCGTGATATAAAAAGTGTAAGAAGTTGTTTAAATAAAATCAATCAATCCTCTTCGTCTCTGTGAATGGTCTTAAACCGGTACCCTTCCACGCGTTCCTTCATCCTCTTCTTGTACTCTTTATCGTGTTTCTTCCCACTTCTGGCTAAATCTTCTAACGAGTGCTGCTTCCCTTCTCTCTCTTCCAACGCCATGCGTTTTTTGAAGAGCTCGTCTTCGTGGTGCTTATCGGCCAACTCGGCGGCTTCGAGCAATTCTTTGACGTCCATTCGGTGCGGTTTGACGAAGGTTGTGTCCACGCCCAAATAGTCCATGTGTTTGACGACTTTCTTTGCCGCGTGTTCTTTCAACAAATCGTGGTCGTTTTTGCACTTTTCGTGTTTCCCGGTCAACTGTTCGTTTTCCTTCTCGTAAAACTTTTGCGTGTCTTCTAAATTTTCAACCTTGTAGAAGAGCATTTTCATCTCTTGCGAACAGTTGGTGGCTAATTTCCCCAACGCCGCGGCTAATTTATTCCTCTCTTTCGTCATCGTCACCAATTCCGCTCTCAGTTGACTTGAATCCATAAACGACCATCTCCGTTTCTCCTCCGCGGTGACTTCGTTCTCGCTCGAACGCAACGTCGTTCCGAGCAACTCTAAATCCCCATTCGTCGCTTCCTCTACCGCCTCCTTCGCTTCCTCTTCGATTTCATTCTCCATGTTTTTAAACGCAATCGCGGTTTTGTCTCCTTTTGCCACCTCTTCCGCTTGCATTTTCGAAGCTCGTTCCACTTTCGCTTTATCTTGCGTCGGGTTCGTGCTCGTGAATTTAGGCCGGGCGTTTTTGTTCACGTTTCCGTACATCCGCGCTAACGCGTCGTCCGCCGCGTACTTGTTCGAATCGAAGTAATTGTTATTATTATTGTTATTATTATTAGTATTGCTTCTCTCGTTCGAATCTGCGTCCTCGTCTTCCGTCCTCGTCAAAGCGAATTTGGATCGCTTCAAGAGCGCTCGCCGGTGCGGATTTGAAAACGAATTCATTTCCCCGGCTTTCGAAGAAGACGAAGACGAAGACGAAGAATCCTCCTCCTCGAATAAAAACCCGTTCGCTTTGAACGACGACGAAGAGAACACGAAGACGAGCACGAAGAAGACAAAGGTCGGTGACGCGAACGGAAGGCGTTGATGTATCATCTCGGGAGTCTTTCAGAGGGGCAAAATGCGTCTCGAGGAGTGACGAATTTCGTGTGGCTGAAAAAGACGAGAAAGACTTTGCGAAGACTTGTGGATATAGTAGGTGTTTGAAAGGAAACGCGGATGACGCGGATAACGCATTAAGCAGAGGCGCGCGTAAAGGTACCGGTATTATTACACGAGGACTATAAAAGAGCAGCTAATGTTGAGTACGCTTGTGGACGTTCAATTGACCAGATGTACGAAAACGCTTCTCGCACACATCACACTCGTACGGTCTCTCGTTCGTGTGAATACGCATGTGGGTTTTCAAATCACTAGATTGACGAAAAGCTTTATCACAAACATCGCATTCATACGGTTTCTCGTTCGTGTGAATACGCACGTGGATTTTCAAAGCACCAGATTGAGTAAAACGCTTCTGACACACATCGCATTCAAACATCTCGTTCGTGTGAATACGCATGTGCGCTTTCAAAGTACCAGATTGAGTAAAACGCTTCTCGCACACATCACATTTATACGGTTTCTCTTTCGTGTGCTTACGCATGTGTGTGGCCAAATGTGATGGTGAAGTAAACACCTTCTCGCACACGCCACACTCGTGCCCTCTCTTTCTCTTCGCTCCTTTCCTAACAGTCATTTCTTCATCGTCTTCTTCATCATCGTCTTCGTCTTCATCATCGTCTTCGTCTTCCTCCTCTTCTTCCTCCTCCCTTTCCCTTTCCCGCTCCACATCACACCACACCATCAACAAAGCCTGTTGTTCTCTCTGTCTTCTTCTTCGTCTCTCCTCTTCTCGTTCTCTCTCCTCTCTGTCACTCGTCACCACCGTTTTCGCGTGCATCGCGCGCTGCGGATGCTCGTTCTTTCGTCTC
>Ga0181557_1002344_pt1 | contig 19728 bp, 16 predicted proteins | sample 011ome_23_FD_148632 | JGI IMG/M metagenome (GOLD analysis project Ga0181557, IMG submission 148632) | Coastal salt marsh microbial communities from the Groves Creek Marsh, Skidaway Island, Georgia - 011506CT metaG (spades assembly) | ecosystem: Environmental > Aquatic > Marine > Intertidal zone...
GTTTTCTGTTTTGGGCCAAGCATTTGTGCTGACTGTCCCGCTGCTGCCAGCGCAGAGGCCTCAGCAACACTATGCGTGCCAATTTCATCAAAGACTACCGTTGAAGGGTGTTCAACCCGCGGCGTTTCTTTTTCAAGCCTAGAGGCAGGATAAAACCTAACAGGCCGATTAAGGTGCCCCTCTAATGCTATGACCGCAGGTTCATCTGATTTCAGATCAACGCTAAATACCGTGTCAATCACCATTGGGCTTAAATCATGATCCGATAACAAATCATCCACCAAAGCTTTTAATTCCTCAGGCGGGCAGTTTCGTGATGCCCCTACCCCGAGACACCCCACACGCGGATAATAAACCAGCTGATGGGTTGAGGTATCAAGCGGCCGTAAGGTTAAATGCAAAGTGATATTCGCGGCATCATCATGCTGAACGGATAATGGCTTCAGCCAGTCGCGCCATTGGCGTTCTAGGGCAGATAAAGCATCCGGCAGATCAGAAATCAGCCGCACCCCTGCGCCATCATTCAAGGCCGCCATCACACCGCGTGCGCGATCAGCATCAGCCAAAACGAAAGGAGCCGGCGGTTCATCCAGGCTCACCCCAAGGCGCAGATCCCCTGTCGTGGATATCGCCGTAACAGCATCAGTGATGTTAGCCAGATCACGAGCCAGAGCATTAGCCCCATGATGCCCGCCAAGCAAAGGGATAACCACACTGCCATCATCAGCCATCGCCAGAACAGGTGGTTCTTGCCATTTATCTGCTAAAAGTCCAGACAATGACCGCATGATGATACCTGCGGAACAGATTCCAATGATTGGCCGCCGAGCAGAAAAAAGGTCTTGAAAATATGGCATTGTCTGATCAAAAACCGCATCAGGCTTTTGATCTGATTTTGCTTGGCCTTGATCAAAGCTGTCTTTTCGAGCGTGCCATTCAAATCCTTTTTTTACCGCAATTTCGCGTGCCAAGGCAGCACCATGACGGGTTAAGGTAACAATCACGGGGCGTCCTAATTGATCCATGGGTCGCTCCCTTTATACAAAAGTATCATAGAAAAATAGGGCGCATCATCTGGTGCTTCACCCAGTGGCATAACCTTTTGATGCGGTAAGCTAGCATGGCTGATATAGATCGCCTGATCCATTAGACCTAGCCGCCGGATCAACGCCCGCATACGATCAAGATGACGACCAAGTTTAATGATTGCCACAGCCTCAGCCCCATGGATTGCCGCCTCAAGTTTATCATCACTAAGAGGGGCAGCAAGAACTGTCAAAATATCTGACCGAGCCGCTAAGGGGCGTAACGCTGCTGAAGCCGAGGCCACCAATGAAGACACCCCCGGGATCATTTCCACCGCCACATCATCCCGAAGTCGTGCCAGCAAATACATAAATGAGCCATAAAAAAGAGGATCACCTTCACATAGCACCGCCACATCATGACCTGCATTCAGATAGGCCAAAATCTGTTCTGCCGCTTCATCATATATTGCCTGCGCTGGGGCACGACCCGAAATCATGGGAATGATGATGGGCAATTCAATAGCATCCGGAGAAATGGCATCGGCCATGATCTGACGCGAGAAACTGGTGCCATGATCTGGCGCAGGATAGGCGACAACATCCGCCTCACTAACCACACGCCATGCCTTACGAGTGACTAACTCTGGATCACCGGGGCCAGTGCCAACACCAAATAACCTACCTATTGTCTTAGCCACGAAATGTCTCCTTCGTCCAAACCCATTGGGTCACAGGCATAGCGCTTCGCCACCCATGATATGGTCCCACCGGTTCAGCATGACTCACCGCTATACGCACTAACCGCCCCCCATGAGCTTGCCGCATAGCCAAAAGGATGGCTTCGCTTTCCAGCGTCACCGCGTTAACCACCAAACGCCCAGATGGACGAAGACGCGCCATCACCCTATCCACCAGATCCGCGCTCAGGCCGCCGCCAATAAACACCGCGTCCGGATCATCCAGACCATCCAGAACCGATATATTTTCACCGCATATGCCTTGCCATTCTGGGACACCAAGCCGTTTTGCATTCTGTGTTGCTACTGCCAATCGATCTTGGCGGCTATCGACCCCCACCGCACCGGCAAAGGCGGCCGCCCTTATCCATTCAATACCAACCGCCCCAGACCCACAGCCCAAATCCCATAAGAGCTGACCTGCCACAGGTTGAAGCCGAGCTAAAGTGATGGCGCGAATATCGGATTTCGTCAGTTTGCCATCATGATCATAGGCGTCATCCGGTAGCCCCGGTAGAGTAGACAGAAATCCAATGCTATGATCAGGGCACGCCACCGCCAGCATGTGAAAATCTGCGATCTCAGGTGGCTGTTTTGCCCAAGACATTGCATCACCATCAACGCGCTTTTCCGATGCCCCACCAATATGCGCTATCGCGGTCATAGCCGCCGACCCAATCCCCATTTCCATGAGGTGATCAGCAACCTGTTTTGGGGTTGCTGCGCTATCGGCAAGGATTAGCAGCTTTGCCCCCGGGGCAACAGCACGGCGTATCATCTCAACCGGTCGCCCATGAAGCGTTAACGTCACCACCTTCGCCATTGGCCATCCCATGCGACTAGCAGCCATTTGAAACCCTGATGGGGCTGGCTCTATTGTCATTTCATCAATGGGGAAATGGCTTATGATGCTGCTTCCAGCGCCATACCAGAGTGGATCACCTGTTGCTAGTATCACGCATGGTTCACCGCGCCATTGGTCCAGTTTTTTATAAATATCCCGAAATGGGCTTGGCCAAATTTCAACACCATCATGGATACCCATCTGATGCAAATCTTCAATCCAGCGATCAGCGGTAATGATATGTTTTGCCGCCTTGAGCCGTTTTATTTGGTCTTCAGTCAATCCCGTTAAGCCGGTTTCATCTACCCCGATGATGCTGAGCCAGATCATCACGCCTCTCCCTTGGCGATAATAGCTAGCGCATTAACCGCCGCCGCCGCCATGGCTGATCCGCCGCGGCGACCCTTTAAGGTGATAAAATCAACGCTATGATCGGCTTTAATCAGAGCATCTTTAGATTCGGCAGCGCCAACAAAACCAACTGGAAACCCTAGAATGGCTGAAGGCATAGGCCAGCCTTTATCTAAGCCTTCTAATAAGTGAAATAAGGCTGTCGGAGCATTACCAAATACCGCGACTGCCCCATCAAGATGCGGTAACCAATGGTTAACCGCCGCTGCCGATCGTGTGGTTCCTAGGGCGGCGGCCTCATCCCTAATGGCCTCATCATTTAAGGTGACCACCACCGCATTATCCGCTGGCAGAAAGCTTCGGGTAATTCCTGATGCGACCATCTGGCAATCACAAAGGATCGGAGCCCCTTTTCGCAAAGCCTCAACCGCACGCGGAACAATATGATCACTCCAGACCAGATCATCCATCACATCAGGCATCGCTGAGGCATGGATGACCCGCCCTGCTAGTTGGGCAAGCTCTGGTTCCATCGCTTGAAGTTTTGGCACCGCCTCACGCACGCGAGCAAATGACAGCGCATAAATAGCCCCCGGGTCTTTGAGATAATCGTAAGCTGGAGGCATCCGAGTTAATCTTTACGCCTGTTAAGCACAGAGCGTGGCCCTAATGGGTGATCTGCCTGTGGATAAGGATGATGATGGTGACCGTGATCATGATCATGATCATGACTATGACTGTGGCCATGGTCATGATGGTGGTCGTGGCTATGATCATGATGGTGATGATGATCATGTTCTGCCACCAGACGGCATTCGCCAGTACAGAAAGTGGTGCAAAGCGTACAATCTTCGACATTACTGCCAGGGGCAGATACGCCTTTACCTTCCACATGGTGATGGTGACTTTCCTGCGGCAGACCCACCTCTTCTTCAAAGCCTAGAACTGCTGAGCGATATTTGCACATCGAACAATTCATATTGTTAGACCCGTTGAGGATTTCATGCACCCTTTCAACAAAGGTCTCAATCACTTGATCATGATCGTTAAGGTATCCAGCTTTAACAAAAGCAGTTTCCGGATGCCGCGCCGCCACTTCATCCGTGAACCCATAGATGCGGTCAATCAAGATGCCTGAAAACAGGAAATAAGGGAACACAACAATCCGCTTGAACCCAAGCTTAGTCACCTTTTCTAAACAAGGTTCAACCAATGGAAAAGTGACGCCAGAAAACCCAACTTCACACCAGCCAAGCCCAAGACTTTCCACCAGCATCCTTGCCACTTTAGCAACATTGGAATTAGCATCAGGGTCTGATGACCCTCGACCAATAACCACTAAGCAAGTGTCATGGCGAGCAACCTCACCATCAGCTTTATCTGCCGCATCAAGAGCTTCACTGACCCTGTCTCCTGCGGCTTTCAGCATCTTGAGGTCAATGGCTAATTCGCGGCCATATTGTATCTTGATATCATGCTGTGCGGCATAGGTGTTCAGCACGGACGGAATATCATTCTTGGCATGACCCGCAGCGAACAGCATCCCCGGCACTGCAAGAACATGGTTTACCCCTTGTTCACGCAATTTATCTAGACCAGTTTTGATCACAGGCGTGGCGAATTCCAGATACCCATATTCTACTGGCCAATCTGGAAAATAGGCTGGCAGTTTTTCTGACAACACCGCAAACTCTTTGACCGCTGATGCTGATCTGCTGCCATGGCCGCAAATCATAACACCATATTTCGGTTGAACCTGACCTGACATGGGAAACCTCTCAAAAAATGAAACTAGGCGGGAACTTCGCTATCTTCGGCATCATCAGTGGCATCATCTTCATCAACTGAGGTTTGCTTGCCGTCTTTTAACGCACCCCAAAGCATGGCACCAGCCCCAGCCGCTGCCAAACCAGCCAGACCAATCCAATGGCTATGCCCTGCCAGATCACCAAAATGCCCCCAATGAGCAAGCGCCAGATTAGGCATAAGAATCGCCCCCACTGTTGCCGTAATTAAAACCGTTTTTGGAAATCTCAACATGGCTATCATCCTTTGCATATTTTCATGCCCATTCCCAGATCACCCACAGGGGGATTGAGCACGTTATCTATGGGCATAAAAGGATAAGGCGGAAAGTCCAATGTCTTCAGCGTTATCACAATCCCATCTTGGTGCAGCCTATTGCCAACCGCGATAGATTATGATCAGCCACTATTGGCGCGGGCCCCGGATATGATTTCCATTGTTTTATGGATCTACCGCACCGAGATCATTCCACCTTGTTTTCACAAGGAACCCATCCCTTGCGTATAATATGGATTGGCATTATCAGCAATCAAATTATAAACATAAAGATATGATGACCACATTATCCACTATGACCGAATATCTCATCCCCCTTTCTATCGGCAGTCGTGCCGGCATTCTGGCGCTGGCATTAATCGGTGATGCTATTATTGGGGAACCAGAGATATTATGGCGGCGGCTTCCGCATCCTGTGGTGCTATTCGGGCGCGGCATCACCGCCACTAGCCGTATCCTGAACCGTCATCCGCGCCATGGCCGAACACGGCGAATGCTTGGTATTTTGGGCATCACATTTCTGGTTATACTTGCGCTGGCTACTGGGGGTGCTATCAGCAGTATAGCCCTAAGCATAAGCCATCAGACAACAACGCTTTGGCCTCTCTTTTTAATCGAAGGCGTGGTGGTAACTGTCCTTGTAGCAGGCCGTAGTCTGGATCATCATGTTCGCGCCGTTGCCACCGCGCTCCGCGATCATGGCCTAGACGCCGCCCGTACCGCTGTTTCCATGATAGTGGGCCGCAACCCTGCCGCCCTTAACCAAGGAGCAATTTGCCGGGCGAGCATTGAAACCACAGCTGAAAATCTTTCTGATGGGGTGGTGGCACCAGCCTTTTATTATCTGATCCTTGGTCTGCCAGGCATCGTAGCCTATAAAATGATCAATACCGCCGACAGCATGATCGGATATAAATCTGCTCGCTGGCTGGCCTTTGGTTGGGGGGCGGCACGGCTTGATGATCTGGTTAATCTGATCCCTGCGCGATTAACCGGAGTATTAATCATTATTGCGGCGATACTGCCTCGCCCTGCCCAAGCCTTTCGCGGGGGTCGAGTGATGTGGCGTGATGCTGGCAAACACCGTTCCCCTAATGCTGGCTGGCCCGAAGCAGCGATGGCTGGGGTTTTAGAGATACAACTAGCAGGGCCAAGACAATATGGCGTGCGGCTTAGCACGGATCAGCCCCTCAACCCTGAGGGAAGACAAGCGGAAGGAAAAGATATTCTGGCGGCGCTTAGCTATCTGTGGAAGACCATTGGCCTGATGGTTGTTTTGCTAACCCTGATTTGGGCGGTATGTGCTGGGCTATTTTAATCCTGCGATCATGGCTATGGCATCCATATCCAGATGCTCTGCCAGATGATCTGCTAATTGATCTAGCGTGGCTTCTATCTGATCTTCAAACACCAAATTGCTCGCTTGATGACCCTGCCGCGCCAGCCATTTTGCCCTAAACCCGTCACTAGCAAAAAGCCCGTGCATATAGCATCCCGCCACTTGCCCATCAGCACTCATGGCGCCATCATGATGCTTGGTATTTATGTTCAGCATGGGACGGGCACAATCTGGCCCGTTCGTTTGACCTAAATGAATTTCATACCCTGTCACTTCTTCGCCAGTCGAAACCTCAATTCCGGTGGTGGTGGTTAATGTCTTATCGTCAGTCAGCGTAGTTTCAATATCTAGCAAGCCTAGCCCCTCAACGCTTCCTTTATGCCCTTCAATTCCATTTGGATCATGGATCATCCGCCCCAGCATCTGATACCCTCCACAAAGCCCAATGATAGCTTTACCGTGACGCCGCAAGGTTAGCACATCACTATCCCAGCCTTGTTCTCGGAAAAAGGCCAAATCCGTCATGGTTGCCTTTGACCCTGGCAACAAAACCATATCCGCATCTAGGGGCAACGGCTCGCCTGGATTGACTAGTGTCACCCGAAAGGCTGGATCTTGGCTAAGAGGATCAAGATCATCAAAATTTGCAATCCGCCGCATCACTGGCACCACAACATGACAGGCATCTTTGCTTATGCTTCGGCTGGATTTTGATTGCAGATCAAGAATATCCTCTGCAGGAAGCCGCGCCGCATCAGAAAACCAAGGAAGTATTCCTAATCCTTGCCAACTTGTCCGGTCAGTAATAATCCTCATCCCATCCGCAAAGAGACTGGTATCACCGCGGAATTTGTTGATCAAAAACCCTTTGATGCGCTGTTTTTCTGTCTCTTCTAGAACCGCATGAGTTCCCACTAGTGAGGCAATCACACCGCCTCGATCAATGTCCCCTACCAAAATCACTGGCACATCTGCCTCTTCGGCAAACCCCATATTGGCCAGATCACCATGGCGCAAGTTTACTTCGGCTGGGCTGCCTGCCCCTTCGACAATCACCAGATCAGCGGCATTCTTTAGGCGATCATAGCTTTCCAACACTTTAGGCATAAGACTAGCCTTATGGCGACCATATTCAGCGGCACGCATGGTCCCAAAACGTTGCCCCTGAACGATAATCTGGGCACCAGTATCCGTTTCAGGTTTCAACAAAACGGGGTTCATATCTGATAATGGTTGAGCCCCTGCGGCACGCGCCTGCAACGCCTGCGCCCTACCAATTTCCCCTCCATCCACAGTAACGGCGGCATTGTTTGACATATTTTGAGGCTTAAACGGTAAGACCTTAAGCCCCTGGCGATGAAAATACCGGCAAAGCCCAGCGACTAGCACCGATTTTCCAACATTCGAGCCGGCGCCTTGCACCATAATGCTGGCGGTCATGATTAATATTCCACGCCAATCTGGGCCTTAATCCCGGAACGGAACGGATGCTTGATCAGGGTCATTTCTGTCACCAGATCAGCAATCTCTATGACATCATTACTGGCGTTTCTTCCGGTCAGAACCACATGGGTCATCGGCGGCTTTTCCGCCGCAAGAAAGGCGATAACCTCTGCCTCATCAATATAGCCATAACGCATTGCGATATTGATCTCATCCAACAGCACCATGCGATATTTGCTATCACGGATTAATTCTTTGGCTTTTTGCCATGCGGCCTGTGCGGCGGCAATATCGCGTTCTTTATCTTGAGTTTCCCATGTAAAGCCCTCACCCATCGTGTGAAATGCGCAAATATCGCTGAAATTCGCTATGATTAAATCACGCTCACCTGTGGATAGGCCGCCTTTGATAAATTGTACCACCGCACAAGGCAGATCATGGGCGATCATCCGAAAAATCATGCCAAACGCCGCCGATGATTTGCCCTTACCCTTACCGGTATGCACAATGACTAACCCTTTTTCCTCAGTCTTTGTTGCCATGATGCGGTCGCGCGCGGCCTTCTTTTTTGCCATCTTGCTGTTATGTCTGGCGATGTCATTCTCTTGATCGGTCATAATATCCTCTAGGGCTAGATGGCCTGTTGTTATCGTTGGGTATTGTGACTGTTTTTTTGCAGTCGCGCCAGTGTTTCTGGGGTTATATTCCGCCGCGGTTGCCATAATCCTCGGTCAAGCGCCTCTTGAAAACGGTTCAGAATATCCTGCCAAGCGTGGGGATTGTGGGTTTGGATAAATGTTGCCACGTCATCTGCCTCCACCCAATGTTCAAAAAGCGCATCAAAATGATGGTTTTCAACCTGCCTAGTGGTTGCAGCAAAGGCAAAGAGATAATCTAGCGTAGCCGCCATCTCAAACGCCCCTTTATAACCATGACGCATGACACCATTGATCCATTTCGGATTAGAAGCCCGGCCACGCACAACGCGAGAAATCTCCTCACCAAGTGTACGAATGCGAGGTTGTTCTGCCAGCGCATGATCCCCCATATAAACGGGAACATCTTGGCCTTTTAATACCGCCACTGTTGCCGCCAATCCGCCAGCAAATTGATAATAGTCATCCGAATCGAGGATATCATGTTCACGATTATCCTGATTGTGTATGACTGCATCCGTGGCTTTAAGGCGGCGGCTTAAACCGTCTTTATCAGCAACACCTTCGACTCCTTCGCCGGCACCACCAGTATCGCCATAAGCGTAACTGCCCCATGCCAGAAATGTTTCGGCAAAATCCTTACGGTCTGACCAGATGCCTTCATCAATCAAGGTTTGCATACCTGCCCCATATGCCCCTGGCATGGCACTAAAAACCCGAAAACCGGCAAAGCGCTCTGCTTCATCAACTGATTTTCCCTTTGCCATCAGATCGTCTCGATCACGCCGCCACCGCGCTGCTAAGGGATTATGCTGTTCAGGTTCATCCAGCCTAGCTACCGCCTGCACCGCTTTATCAAAAAGCGCAATTTGGGCAGGAAACGCATCACGGAAAAACCCTGATGCTCGTAAAGTAACATCTACTCGCGGCCGCCCAAGAACACCAACAGGCATGACATTAAATCCGGTGACGCGGCGGCTGGCGCTGTCCCATTTTGGCTCCACCCCTATCAGCGCTAATGCCTGTGCCAGATCATCACCTCCTGTGCGCATATTAGCGGTACCCCATACGGACAAGACCATGGCCTCAGGGTAGTTACCATGATCTTGCAGATAACGATCAATCAACACCGATGCCGAAGCCCAGCCCAGTCGCCATGCCGCTGGGGTTGGCACTGCGCGCGTATCCACAGAAAAGAAATTCCGCCCTGTTGGTAAAACTTCTGGCCGCCCCCGCGTCGGGGCACCAGAAGGACCCGCCGGAATATATTTTCCCTCAAGACCTCTTAATAAAAACCGCAATTCATATTCTGGTGATTGTTCCACCGCCAAACGAATTGTCGGCAGAGCATTTTCCAAGACTTGCCGTGTTTGGTGCCAATTTGGTTCAGGCTGACTGCGGCCTGCGACTAGATTTGCCGCCAGCAGATTTAAACGCTCCACCGTATCGGCATGGCTTCTCCAAGTATCGCTATGGATCGCATCCAACACCTTTGGTCTTGCCCCAAGCCAAGGCAATGCGCGTTCTGTGGTCAAAGGGTCAAATTGCTCATCCTCTGGGGCATCTTGTGGCAAGAGATCGCGTGCCAATGCCCGAAGGATAGACTGGTTTTCTGCCGTGCCATCACCGCGTGGTATGCGAAGAATAGCGGTCAGCAAATCAGCCAATTGCTCCTCTGGGGCGGAAACACCGTAAATATGCAGCCCTGACCTAATCTGCATTTCTTTGATATCACATAAAAAATTATCTAGTTTTTGAAGCTTTTCATCATTGCTGTCACCGTCCAAAATGCCGCAATCATTTGCCAGACCTGCAATATCTGCTTGTGACAGGATATCATCCACCAACATCGCTCCACGCCGCTGATCTACCCCTGCAGCTTCATAATATTCGTCCATGCTGGCTTCGAGTTCTGCCATGATGCCGTGGCTGTCTGCTAGGGTCATAGGCGGCGTTAAATGATCTAGAATTACTGCCGCGGCACGCCGTTTCGCTTGGCTTCCCTCCCCCGGATCATTCACAATGAAGGGATAAAAATGTGGCATTGGGCCTAGACAGATTTCGGGCAAACAGGTCGCATCAAGGGCCAAGGCCTTTCCCGGCAGCCATTCCAAATTGCCATGTTTGCCTAAATGAATGATGGCATCAGCCTGATGGTGATGGCGGTACCAGAAATAAAACGCCAGATAGTTATGCGGCGGCGGCAAATCCGGCGAATGGTAACTGGCTTTCGGATCAATGTTATAGCCGCGAGAAGGTTGAATAGCTATAGACACGCCGCCGCGCATCACCACCGGAAGCGCAAAGGCCAATTCGTTATCCAAAGCCGTCACCATGGGGTCATCTTGTGGTTTACCCCAACGCTTGGTGATGATGTCCTGTACCGATTCTGGCAAAGCTTTAAAATGGCTTATATAATCGCTAACCGGCAACCACGCATCAACCACTCGGCCATCATGACCGCTATTGGTGGGGCGCGAGGTGATAAGATCCATTAGTGCCATGGTGTTATCTGGTATTTCACCAATCTGATATCCTGCATCATCTAAGGCTCTCAAGACCGACAATGCGCTTGCTGGGGTATCAAGCCCAACCCCATTTGCCAATCGCCCATCTCGATTAGGATAATTTGCCATGATGATAGCCAACTTAACCTTGTCACGCGGCTTTCCTGCCAGCTTAAGCCAATGTGCTGATAAATCCGCCACCCACGCGGCACGGTCAGGATGCGCGGTATAACCGCTAACCATTGCCTGGGTAAGGGGGTCCTTACGCGGAGGCGTCTTGAAGCCAATTGCACGGCTGATGATCCGGCCATCAAGTTCAGGAAGAACCACATTCATAGCCAGATCACGAGCATTCAATCCCGCTGTCCCATCTTGCCACTGGGCCATGGTAGATGAGCTAAACATAATCTGAATAACTGGAGCCTCAATAACGCCAAAAGGCCCCGGTGAACGTGTGCTCAACTGGGCCTTACCCCCCGGATCAGAAACCGCAAAACTGGTGGCATTAAGGATAAGCCCTGCTTTAGCCTGTTCAAGCAAACTTGCGGTGATGCCTGCGGATTCAGGGTCTTTAAGGCTAGCCGTAAAGATTGGTAAGGCACGAATGCCTCGCTCTGATAAAGCGGCAATCAAGGCATCTACTGGCGCCGTTTGCCCAGATTGCATCAATGCCCGATAACAAACAATCGCGGCAATGGGTGCGGTGATAGAGCCTATTCCCTTATCTTTCCAGATAGCCTTCATATCCGACATATCCAAAGGGGATTGCCCCGGCCAATACAAACCTGCCTTCATCAGAGGTTTAGGTGGCGGCGCTGTATCCATTCCAGAAATAATGTCGTCTAAGCTTGCTAACAATGCCTGTGCATTGCTGAGGCCGCCTTGATCAAGATACGCTGCAAGGCGTGCCAGCATCCCCTGAGGCAGAGTAGAAAGGCGTTCCAATTCAGGGTCAGGGCGACCGTCACCAGGTATGATGGCAAGGGGGATTTTCTTCTCACGCGCTAACAATGACAACTGTTCCACCCCATAAGACCAGTATGCCGTCCCGCCAAGAAGCCGCACCATGATCATGTCCGCTTTAGCAAGGGTGTTTTCTATATAGAGATCAATTGAATATGGATGACTAAGGCTTAGCAGATTGGCAAGCCGCAAATCACCAGCCTTTAACCCAGATGTTCTGGCCGCTTCAGCCAACAGACTAATTTCACTATCTGCGGCTGTGAGAATAGCGATCCGCCCCGGGGTCTGGCCTAAATCTACTGCCTCACCACTTGCGTATAGATCACCTGATTGCTCAATCTTGAGAAGATGCATCTCAACCCCTGAAATGGCATGGTGAGGTGGTCTGTCTCATCATTAGGTAATATGGCCGCCAATGCGTTCTGCCAACCCTGACACATCCATATCAGCATAGCCAATCACCACAAGACGGCCTAAACCTGCAGCCATATCCGAGTCTTGGCTATCCCCTGTCATATCTGCCTGCGCATAATAATGATCCACTCGGCTTCCTACCGCTTGGATCACCAAAGGCGCCACTTTGCCTTGGACAGCCAGAAACCCCTTGGCGCGAAGCATCCCGCCAGGACCAGCCAAATCCCTAATAGCGTTAACAATATCAACAGAATTGCCTAATGGCGGCAAGGTCATGATCACAGTCTTAAAGGCATCATGCCCATGGTCATGGTCATGGTCGTGGTGATGGTCGTCATGATCATCGTCATCGTCATGGTCATCGTCATGATGATGGTGATCATGAAGGGAATGTGCGCTTCGGGCAAAGGCTTCATCCTCCAGCCCAAGACCAAAGATAGCCCCCATCGGGGCATTACCCGCATTTGTCTCAATAACCGGAGTATCATTCGCCATGAGACGCCCTAATTTCTCTCTCACCTTAATTTTATCAGCATCCGTCATCAAATCAGTTTTCGCCATCACCAAAATATTAGCGGCAGAAAGCTGATCGTGGAAAAGCTCATTAATAGGGGTATCGTGATCAAGTTCAGGGTCTAACTGACGCTGGGCTTCGAGAGCGCCCATATCATTTGCTACCTGTCCCATGGCTAAGGCTGGCCCATCAACCACGGTCACCACACCGTCAAGCATGGCTCTGGTGCGAATGCTGGGCCATTGAAACGCCTGAACAAGAGGCTGCGGCAACGCCAGACCAGAGGTTTCAATAATAATGCGGTCAGGTGGCGGTGATTGGTTCAAAAGCGCTTCCATGCTAGGCATGAAATCATCCGCAACCGTGCAACAGATACAGCCATTCGCCAATTCAATAATGCTATCCGCATCGCATGATGCCGCCCCACATTCTTTGGCCAGACTCGCATCAACACCAACGTCCCCAAACTCGTTGATAATCAGGGCAAGACGTTCACCATCCGCTTTCATCAAAAGATTTCTGATAAGTGTTGTTTTACCAGCGCCAAGAAACCCCGTAATTACGGTAGCTGGAATCCGTTGTTGCAGCATTTTGCCCCCTTTATACGAAAGTCTAGACTGAATTCCCGATTCGGACTTTGGTCGTTTTCATTATCATTCTGGATAATTTATAACCTTTGCTAGGGCAACCAAAGAAATCAATATGATGAAATGCCGCAAAATTGCAGTCCTGTAAAAGATATTCTTTCATTTTATCTAATTTAATTGCGAAATTTGCCTCATGCTTTTATTAATGACGTAATATTTTTTGATTGGAGGATACAAATGAAAAAAATTCTTATGGCGGCTGCAGTCAGCATGGCTGTTGCTAGCCCAGCCTTTTCCGATGATGTCAAAATTGGTGTCATCCTTGGCTACACTGGCCCTATTGAATCTCTGACCCCGGATATGGCTGCTGGTGCTGAGCTAGCGATGAAAGAAGTCAATGATTCGGGAAAATTCATGAATGGCATGAATGTGGTTTCTGTACGTGGTGATTCGACCTGTATCGATGCCGCAGCAGCAACATCAACAGCCGAACGCCTGATCACCTCTGATGGTGTATCCGCTATTGTTGGCGCAGACTGTTCTGGTGTGACCACAGCCATTCTTCAAAATGTGGCAATGGCCAATGGTATTGTGATGATTTCACCATCCGCTACCTCACCTGCCCTGACAACAGTTGAAGATGACGGTCTGTTTTTCCGTACCGCACCATCTGATGCGCGTCAGGGTAAAATCGTTGCTGATATCCTGATGGAACGCGGCTTCAAAACTGCGGCTATGACTTATACCAACAACGACTATGGTAAAGGCTTGGCAGATAGCATTGCAGCCAATTACACCGCAGCAGGCGGTACCATCACCATCAGCACCCCTCACGAAGATGGCAAAGCAGACTATAACGCCGAAGTGGGATCACTGGCACAGGCCGGTGGTGATATTCTGATCGTTGCTGGATATCTTGACCAAGGTGGTCGCGGCATTATTCAAGCATCACTTGATAATGGGGCATTTGACATTTTCTATATGCCTGATGGCATGATCGGTGACAGCCTGCCTGAGGCAATTGGCCCAGCGCTAAATGGCTCTATTGGTGATGTTCCTGGCACTGACAGCCCAGGTGCAGCTACCTTTGAAACCATGGCAAGCGATGCTGGTTTCAAAGCAGGCCCATTTGCCCCAGAATCTTATGATGCTGCGGCACTGATCATGATGGCGATGCAGAAAGCTGGCTCAACAAACAGCCAAGATTTCAAATCCCATATTGAATCTATTGCTAACGCCCCTGGTGAGAAAATCTATCCAGGTGAATTGGGCAAAGCCCTTGACCTGATCGCATCTGGCAAAGATGTTGATTATGTTGGTGCTTCTGCGGTTGAGCTTGTTAACGGCGGTGAATCTGCTGGTAACTATCGCGAAATCGAAGTCCAGAACGGCAAAAACGTTACCGTTAATTTCCGTTAATTACTGATCCTTGGCGGACAGCTTGTCTTTATGACAGGTTGTCCGCTGATGCGGCACTATTTTCTTTTTCTTATGATTAGCGTTAAAAACATAGTCAAAACTTTCGGTGGTGTTAGGGCTGTTAATGGGGCCTCTTTGACCATTGCTGAGGGGTCTATCACAGGTCTGATCGGGCCAAATGGGGCCGGCAAGACCACGCTTTTTAATGTCATTGCAGGCGTTTATAAACCTAATTCCGGCACCGTGATGCTTGGGGATCAGGATATTACTGGTATGCCGCCGCATGATCTTTTCCATCGCGGCGTTTTGCGTACCTTTCAGATCGCTCATGAGTTTAGCTCGTTAACGGTTCGTGAAAACTTAATGATGGTTCCTGACCATCAGTCTGGTGAAACCCTGTTTAATGTCTGGTTTCGCAGCGCTAAAATCCACGAAGAAGAAGCAGAAATTGGCCGTAAGGCTGATGAGGTGATTGATTTTCTTCAACTATCAGCCGTACGCAATGAATATGCTGGCAACCTTTCTGGTGGCCAAAAAAAATTACTGGAATTAGGGCGTACCATGATGGTGGATGCCAGGATTGTGTTTCTGGATGAAGTTGGGGCAGGCGTAAATCGCACCCTACTAAAAACCATTGGTGATGCCATTTTGCGGCTTAATCGCGAACGCGGTTATACCTTTTGCATGATTGAACATGATATGGATTTTATTGGCCGTTTATGCGACCCGGTGATAGTTATGGCAGAAGGGGATGTTCTGGCCACAGGCACGGTTGATGAGGTCAAAGCAAATCCACAAGTCATTGAGGCCTATCTTGGTACTGGGCTGAAGAATAAAAACCGCAAACCCAAACCCACCCCGAAAACAAAGAAAACGAGACCCGCATGAGTTTTCTGATTGGCAAAGATATGGTTGGTGGCTATGGCGGGGCAAATATCCTCAATGGCTGTACCATTGGGGTCGATAAAGGTGAGATCGCTGTTATTGTTGGGCCAAATGGCGCTGGCAAATCCACCGCCATGAAAGCGCTTTTTGGAATGCTAGCTTTGTCATCTGGCGAGGTGCTGATGGATGGTCAAAATATTATGCATCTCAAGCCACAGGAACGCGTCAAACTGGGCATGGGCTTTGTTCCACAGACGGCGAATATTTTCACTGAAATGTCCGTTGAAGAAAACCTCGAGATGGGGGCGTTTATTCGGCGTGATGATTTTTCCGACACTATGGATCAGGTGTTTACCCTGTTTCCCATTCTCAAAGAAAAGCGCCGCCAATTAGCAGGCGAATTATCAGGTGGCCAACGCCAACAGGTCGCCGTTGGACGCGCACTAATGACACAGCCACAATTGCTAATGCTGGATGAACCCACCGCTGGGGTTTCGCCCATTGTGATGGATGAATTGTTTGACCGTATTATTGAAATTGCGCGCACTGGCATTGCGATTTTGATGGTTGAGCAAAACGCAAGGCAGGCGCTTGAGATCGCTGATAAAGGCTATGTTCTGGTACAAGGTGAGAACCGTTTTACCGATACCGGTAAAGCGCTTTTGGCTGATCCGGAAGTGCGGCAGGCATTTTTAGGAGGCTAACAGAATGATGACCGATCTGATAAATGCCCTTGTTCTGATAGCCAATTTTATTCTTGTGCCGGGCCTAACCTATGGCAGCCAACTTGGATTAGGCGCATTAGGCATTACCATGATCTACTCGGTGTTGCGGTTTTCTAATTTTGCCCATGGCGAGATGATGTCTTTTGGCGCTATGGTTACGATTTTGATGACATGGTGGATGCAGTCTCAAGGGCTTACTTTTGGGCCTCTGCCAACAGCGCTTTTTGCCTTGCCTGTTGGTATTATCGTAACCATTGGGCTGACCTTAACCGCAGATCGTTTGGTGTTTCGCTATTACCGTGAAATTAAAGCCCCGCCAGTCACCTTATTGATTGTGTCCATGGGGTTGATGTTTTTCCTAGGCGGATTGATCCGATTTATTATTGGGCCTAATGATCAAAAGTTTTTTGATGGTGAGCGGTTTATCCTTAAAGCTAGGGATTTCAAAACCATGACCGGTTTATCCGAAGGTCTAGCCATTAAATCAACCCAGGGCATCACCGTGGTCCTAGCTGTGTTAATGGTCAGTTTTCTGTTTTGGTTTTTGACCTATACCCGAACGGGAAAATCCATGCGTGCCTATTCCAATAATGAGGATTTGGCCCTCCTCTCTGGCATTAATCCTGAACGCGTGGTCATGGTTACTTGGATCATCACAGCGGTTCTGATTACCCTTGCTGGCACCCTTTATGGTCTGGATAAAAGTTATAAACCTTTTACCTATCTATCGCTTTTGTTGCCTATCTTTGCCTCAGCTATTGTCGGCGGTATCGGAAGTCCCGTTGGTGCTATTCTAGGCGGTTTTGTCATTGCCTTTTCTGAATTGTTTATCACCTTTGCTTATAAACGGGTGCTTGGCTATCTGCTGCCAGAACATTTAGAGCCAAGTGGATTGATGCAATTGCTGACCACGGATTATAAAATTGCTCTATCATTTGTTATTCTGGTTCTGGTGTTGATCATTAAACCAACCGGTATCGCCGGAGGAAAAACTCTATGACCAGCAATAACCGCACCTATTATGCTTTTCTGATGATGGCCGTTTTGCTGATTGCGGTTGGCATATTACAAAGCTGGAATGTGGCTTTTAACATTCTTAACCTATGTGTCATCTCTGCCATTATGGCCTTAGGTGTGAATATGCAATGGGGTTATGCTGGGCTAGTGAATTTTGGCATTATGGGTTTTGTTGCCATTGGTGGCTTAGCTGGGGTTGTGGTATCCATGCCGCCCGTCGCTGAGGCGTGGCAAGCTGGCGGCAGCAGACTGATGCTTGGCTTTGGGGTTATGCTGGCTGTCATTGGGGTTGCAACCATTTTCTGGAGGCGCACGCAAAGCTGGAAACATCTTCCGCGGCGCCGTTACCTTATCATGGCTGCGATACTGATTTGTGGTTATGCCCTATTCCGCTATATCGCCGATACTGCTGTGGTATCGATTGAGGCTGTTGACCCTGCTAGCACAGGATATCTGGGCGGGTTAGGGCTACCTATTTTGTTCTCATGGATCGTAGGCGCTATCGCCGCTGGTTTTGTGGCGATGCTTATAGGCAAGATTGCCTTGGGGCTTCGTTCAGATTATCTGGCCATTGCCACTCTGGGCATATCTGAGATCATTATTTATGTCTTGAAAAATGAAGACTGGCTGGCGCGCGGTGTTAAGAATGTTAACGGCTTACCACGGCCTGTTCCTTACGAAATTGATCTGCAAAAAGAGGCATGGGTCAATAATCTTGCTGATGGGATGGGGTTTTCGGTGGTTAATGCATCATCTATCATTGTTAAGGTCGCTTACCTATCCCTGTTCCTTGCGGTGCTAGTGGTGTTGTTTCTTATGGCAGAAAAGGCGCTTAAGTCCCCGTGGGGCAGAATGATGCGTGCCATCCGTGACAATGAAGTCGCTGCAGAAGCGATGGGTAAAGATGTGAAACGCCGGCATTTGCAAATCTTTGTTATTGGTTCTGCCGTCCTAGGGCTTGCTGGGGCCATGCTGACAACCCTAGATGGACAGTACACACCACAATCTTATCAACCTTTGCGTTTCACCTTTTTGATTTGGGTGATGGTGATTGTTGGCGGATCTGGTAACAATTATGGTGCTATTATTGGCGGCTTTATCATCTGGTTTTTTTGGATTGAGGCGGAACCCATCGGGCTTTGGCTGATGGATGTCTTAACCTCCGGGATGAGTGAGGATTCTGCCTTGCGCGCTCATCTGTTAAACAGCGCGGCGCATACGCGCCTCATGACCATGGGATTGATTATGATGCTAGTGTTGCGTTTCTCGCCAAAAGGGCTCATTCCAGAGGCAAAGCGCTAGCCGGGCGTTTCACAGATTGGGTATGCTCTCGCCATAAGATAATCAGCCCTGCCAGAATAATGAGGCTGCCACCGATAATCGCTTGCTTACCCGGTATCTCATGCCAAATGAGGGCACCCCAAATCGTCGCCCAGAGAATCACCATATACTGCGTTGGGGCAATCACCGATAATTCGCCAAGTCGGATCGCCATGACATAGGCAATAAATGAACACGCCACCAAGCCTGCGGCAATGACAAATACCCCATAGAGTTCTGTTTCGATCACTGTCCAGCCCCAAGGCAGGCTCGCCAACCCACCAAGAGTCGTCACCATAGCGGTGGTCAAAATCACCGACACCGAAGACACATCAGAGGTGATTTTTCGTGTAGCCAAATCCCTGACCACCAGCGAGATAGCAGTGATAATAGGATAGATCATGGCCATGTTAAAACCATCGCCTGATGGCGCCGCGACCACAACAACACCAAGAAATCCGATCACCACGGCACTAAGCCGTATGACCCCAACCTTTTCACCAAAAAGCGGGATAGACACCAGCGTAAGAAGAACCGGAAAGATAAAAACCACAGTTGTTGACACGGCAATCGGGATCATCTGGATGCTGATAAAAAAGCAATAGGTTGAAAGCGTTTCTGCCAAACCCCGAAGCACAGCCCACCGATTTGCCAACAAAGGAAGCTGCATAGGATCACGCATGATGCGCATCATGACCATTAGGATAGCAATAAGAATAATGCCGCGAACCGCAATCAACTGTCCTACTGGTACGGCCTGACCCAGAAAACGCACCACCGCATCACCAACGCTCAACAAGAACATGGATAAAGCCATGATCATCAGCGCCAGGCTATTATTCTGCTGTGAGATGTTCATGTTAGTGGTCTGTCAACCAATCAGAAGAGATTTCTAAA
>Ga0181557_1002358_pt1 | contig 19632 bp, 17 predicted proteins | sample 011ome_23_FD_148632 | JGI IMG/M metagenome (GOLD analysis project Ga0181557, IMG submission 148632) | Coastal salt marsh microbial communities from the Groves Creek Marsh, Skidaway Island, Georgia - 011506CT metaG (spades assembly) | ecosystem: Environmental > Aquatic > Marine > Intertidal zone...
ATCACCGTCGATGAACGCTCATTTACTCACTGAGCTCTCATTTGCCCGCTAAGCCATCATTAAAATGTTTTTTAATGGGCTAATCGTTTTCGGAGCGTTAGGCGGCGATGCTTCTATCTTGCGATTTTATGCGAGCTATTTTGTGCAAATTATTTTGTACGAGCTCTTTTATACGAGCAGTTCTGTTCGAGCCGTGTTGATCGATTTTTATTACCTAAGCACTAGGCTGGTCAAAATGAAGACTTTCCATTCTGCTGTCTCTTTTGTCTCTTTTGTCTCTTTTGTCTCTTTTGTCTCTTTTGTCTCTTCTATCTCTTGTCTCTTCTATCTCTTGTCTCTTAAATGTCCTACTTCTTATGTCTTCTGTCTCTCGTGTCTCTCGCACCCTTGTTCTCTTGCTCTCTTGTTTTCCTTTTACCGCCCCTACCTTACCCCTGACTTGACCCGCCACTGGGCTTATTATCTCCAAAACGGGCTTAGCCTATAGCGCGGGGGCATCGCCCGCTTTTTTTCAGCCCCTTAGCACTAAAAACACAGGTAATCTGGGCTTGGAGGTCTTAAATTGGTAAAGGGACCTGTCCTCCCTCTAGAGCTAACGCGGATCGCGCTTGGGTACATATCTCACCAGCAGGCTGACTAGGTCTTTGCGCCTGACTTTCTAATAAAGCCTTTAGATGGATACAAACTAATTGACTCGTACGCGCTTTGTCTTTGCTCGACTTCATTCGCTTCGCGGCTCGCATTGCCAGCCGAGAATAATCTTTATCGCGACTGAAATCTGTCTTTCGCCATCGGCCGCTCGACCGCCCAACCCCTCGGTGCTCGGTCAGCCTGTCTTTTCTTTTAATTTTTCTTGGGAGCTCTTGCGAGACCTCAACGGGTCTATGCGACTCGACTCTACTGGCTATCGCTGAGCTTCTTTCGTGATGTGGCATTTTCCACCTCTCTTCTGCAGCTAGATCAATATTTAATAAAATTTTTTATATTTATGTTTTAAACTATTGATTTTGAATATTTATTTGTTTGTTTATTTGTTTAATTCAAAAATTTTACACGTCCAGTTGGATTACCGGAAAGTCTTACCTTGGCCTCCGATCTTCTCTACTGGTGAGGCGTTACCATCATTCGAGTTAGAGGTTACGCTCACTTTTACCCATTTTCCTGATGCGCGCTTTATCGACTTTTTAATTGATGACAATTACTAATTAATAACAATTACTGACATCGCAGCACCTTTACTGTTTTGGCGCGAAGATTGAGTCACCGCTCTACTGCTGTTTTTTTATACAGTATACTATCACTGGACGTATGTACAGCATTTATTTGCAAACAAATCGTAAACCAGTATCAGACATTTCAATATGAACTGGCCGGTCTTGGTCAATCTCACCTGCCAGTATGGCTTCGGCAAGAGGATTTTCTATCATTCTTTGGATTAGTCGCTTCAAAGGTCTCGCACCATAAGCGGGGTCATACCCTGCTTCAGCGAGATTACGCATGACTTCATCATCAATGGTCAACAACAGTTGTTGATCTTGCAGCCTTGAAAGCAAACTTTTCACCTGTATGCCAGCAACCGCTTGAATATCGACTTCTGTCAACGGTTGGAAAACGACGCAATCATCGATCCGATTAAGAAATTCAGGCCTGAAGGCTTGACGCACTTCATTCATGACAGCGTCTTTGATCTCGTCAGTTTTATGTGAGATCGACATGGACTGAATAGTCGACGACGCCAGATTCGAGGTCATAATTAAGACTGTGTTCTTAAAATCAACTGTTCTGCCTTGGCTGTCAGTCAATCGACCATCATCGAGCACCTGTAACAGTACGTTAAACACATCTGGATGCGCCTTTTCCATCTCATCAAACAAAATGACGGAGTATGGCTTTCGACGAACTTGCTCAGTAAGTAAGCCCCCCTCTTCATGACCAACGTAGCCCGGAGGAGCCCCAATCAGGCGAGAAACTGAGTGCTTCTCCATATACTCTGACATGTCAATTCGGATAAGCGATTGATCAGAGTCGAATAGCGTTTCTGCAAGGGCCTTAGACAACTCGGTCTTGCCGACACCGGTAGGTCCTAAAAATAAAAAAGAACCATTAGGCCTGCTAGGATCGGACAAGCCCGCTCTGGCGCGACGAATGGCATGAGCAATAGCCGATACTGCCTCTGGCTGCCCCACAACTCGCTCACTCAAAAGGGTCTCTAATGACAGCAATTTATCGCGATCAGTCGCAAGCATTTTCTGAATGGGAATGCCTGTCCACTTGGCAACTACTTCGGCGATTTCTTCCTCGGTAACTTGATTTCGAAACAATTTTGATCCGGGCTTGGGGTTTTCAGCTTGACTCGAAATTTGCTTCTCCAGCTCTGGGATACGACCGTATTGAAGCTCAGACATACGAGAGAGATCACTCCCTCGACGCGCAATCTCAAGCTCTTGCCGAGCTTGATCCAAAGAAGCTTTCAAAGATTGCGCATCTTGCTGAGCCGCTTTTTCTTCAAGCCATATAGCCTCTAATTTGCCAAAATCTTGTTCGACGATAGCAATTTCTGCCGCCAAAGCCTCACGCCGATCTTTCGATTTAGGGTCAGTTTCTTTTGCTAGCGCCTCGCGCTCAATTTTCAGCTGAATCAACTTCCGGTCTAACTGATCCATTTCTTCCGGTTTAGAGTCCATTTCCATACGGATTGAACTTGCTGCTTCGTCGATCAAATCGATAGCCTTGTCGGGCAATTGTCGGTCACTGATATATCGGTTAGATAGCACCACCGCCTGCACGATTGCGGGATCAGAAATGGCCACGCCGTGGTGCAATTCATAACGCTCCTTTAGCCCCCTTAAAATAGCAATCGCATCGTCAGGAGTTGGTTCATCGACTTGGACACGTTGAAAACGACGCTCCAGCGCTTTGTCTGATTCAATGAATTGTCGGTACTCATCCAATGTTGTTGCCCCCAGGCAATGCAGATCGCCGCGCGCCAGTGCTGGCTTAAGCATGTTACCCGCATCCATTGAGCCTTCCGCCCGACCTGCGCCCACAACCGTGTGCAATTCATCGATAAATAGCACCACATCGTCGTGACGTTTGGCTAACGCCTTAAGCACCGTTTTGAGACGCTCCTCAAACTCCCCACGAAATTTTGCGCCTGCCACCAAAGCTCCGAGGTCCAAGGAAAGAATAGATTTATGTCTGAGCCCTTCCGGGACCTCTCCGTCGGTAATACGTAGCGCAAGCCCCTCTACGATGGCAGTTTTACCCACACCTGGCGCTCCAATTAACACTGGATTATTCTTTGTCCTACGTTGCAGTACCTGTATCGCTCTTCGAATCTCCGCATCGCGACCGATAACCGGGTCTAACTTGCCACTTCGAGCAAGTTCCGTGAGATCCACTGTATACAAGGCGAGCGCTTGTTGAAGGCCATCATCATTATCGTCGCCTTGGGCATCATCAGCTTGTCTTACAGCTCGCAATAACGCCTCTGGAACAAGGCCTACTGCCTCTAACTGACGCGCAAGCATCGCATCGCCTTCACTAGCAGACAACAGCAGGCATTCAACGGAGATGACTGACTCCCCCTCGTCATGTCGACGTTTTTCGGCGATGTTCAGCCATCGCATCAAATCAGGGCTCGCCTGAACATCGCCAGAAAAGGGTTTGGCTTCTGGTAGGCGACTAACTTCAGCTCGGATGTTATTCGTTAGAGTGCCAACGTCTAGCCCCATCTGACGCAACAGTGACCCGACTCGCCCGCCTTTTTCCTCTAGCAGCGCCAAAAAAACGTGAGCGGGCATCATAAGGTTATGACTACGCTGAGCTGCTATCGATTGCCCTTCTGCTAACGCTCGTTGCGCCGAGGGCGATAATTTTTCGAGTCTCATATAACCACCTCATTTCGGTTTACTTCAGACAAGTGAAGTTTTTCTTTGCTAGCCTCTGTATAATTCCCGTTTGCAGAAGTTCAAGTGCTGTTTACTAATTATTGTGGTTGCACAAAGGTAACTGTCATGGAACCCCAGTTCGATAAAACACAAAATGTTGGTCTTAAGCATTTTGTTAACTCAGCTCGCTTTTCGTTCGCAGGGCTGAGGCACGCGTATAAACATGAGGCTGCTTTCCGTCAGGAGCTGTTCGCATTCGCCCTCCTATTACCCTGCGCTTTTTGGGTGACCCAAGACAGGTTTATTTCAGCAGTGCTGATCGCTGCGAACCTCATTGTAATCGCTATCGAACTATTGAACTCGTCGTTAGAGGCGGTGGTAGACCGGACAGGACTCGAGCATCACCCCCTAGCCAGAGCCGCTAAGGACTGCGGATCTGCAGCGGTTTTTGTAACTTTGCTCGCAGCAGGTCTTTTGTGGAGCGCAGCGCTTGCGCAATTTTTCCTTGAGCAAGTGTAGAGCTTAAGGTCATGTCAACCAAGGTTTACATTACGCCCGCCGGGGCCAGCCAGCTCAGGCGAGAGCTTCAATTTTTATGGCGAGACAAAAGGCCCAAAGTCACTCAACAGGTCTCAGACGCTGCCGCTCTAGGCGATCGATCGGAAAATGCGGATTACATTTATGGCAAACGCCAGCTCCGAGAGATCGACCGTCGGATCCGCTATTTAGAAAAACGATTAGACGTTCTCGAAATTGTCGATAGAGCCCCGAAAGATGTTTCCAAGATTTTTTTTGGTGCCTGGGTGCAGGTCTTGCCGATGAATGAACCCATGATCACGCTTAGAATTGTCGGTGAGGATGAGTTCGATTTAAAACGCGGCTGGATTAGCCTTAATAGCCCGGTCGCTCGCTCCCTACTTGGAAAATATATCGGTGACGAGGTTGTTTTGACACGTCCAGCAGGACCGGTCATTGCGGAAATAGTAGATGTTAGCTACGAGGGATTTGCTGCAGATGGGTAAGGGTTTTGAAAGATCAAACATTGCATCTATGGCCGGGTATGTACCCGGCGAACAACTGGCCGGCACCGGCATCATTAAGCTTAATACCAATGAAAGCCCCTATCCGCCCTCCCCTAAGGTGCAAGCTGCTCTCGCACAAATTACTGCTAAAGAGTTGCGGCGGTATCCCCAGCCTACAGCCGACGACTTTCGAGCTGCCGCTGCAAGCGTTCACGGCGTAAAGTCTGATCAGATTATTGCAACCCGGGGTGGTGACGAACTGCTGAGGCTTCTGTTGACAACCTTCGTCGAGCCAGGACAACGGGTAGGTATGACCGACCCAACCTATTCGCTTTATCCGGTGCTAACGGCGATTCAAGATGCGTCATCTGTGAGTATTCCGCTGGAGGACGATTGGTCTCTACCCGCCGATTTTGCTCAACGCATCAATGCGGAGGGATGTGTCCTGACGTTTATTGTCAACCCTCATGCGCCGACTGGCGCTCTGCTGAGCCAAGACACGCTCGAACAGATCGCAAAATCCTTAAACGGTATGCTCGTTGTCGATGAGGCTTACGTGGATTTTGTTGACAACTCAGAGCACGATCTCACCGAATGGGCAGTCAATACAGAGAATGTCGTGCTGCTGCGAACGTTGAGTAAGGGCTACGGTTTAGCTGGATTAAGGTTCGGCTATGGGATAGGTCCGGCCGATTTAATCAGTCCAATGCTTTACAAGACGAGAGATAGCTATAATCTCGATATGATTAGTCAGGCACTTGCCGAAGCCGCAATCGCAGACCAAGCCTACGCGAAATACACCTGGCAAAAGGTTATCAAGCAGCGTGCCCGCTTATCGCTAGCGCTCAATGCGCTTGGTTTAGCAACACCGCACTCTGAAGCGAATTTTCTATTAGTGACGCTACCGCAGCAAAGCAAGATAACAGCAGAATCTTTGTACCTCGCCTTAAAGCAAGAAGGGATTCTAGTTCGCTATTTTGATCATGAGCGAATGCACGACAAACTTCGTATCACGGTTGGGACAGATGCTGAGAATACCGTCTTGCTGGAACACTTAACCAAGCTACTAGCGTAGAGGAACTTAGGGCCTAGGAGCCTTTTTTTGCCATGATTGAATTAGACATCAATGATGAGACGCAAACCGGCCAAATCATACTAAGGCCAAACCACTCTTGGACTTGGCGATACAATCTTTACCTACTTTACACGCTTACCGCTGTATCAGGTGTCGTTAGTCTCGGTTTTTTGCTCGCGGGCGCCTGGCTGATATTACCGTTTAGTATCCTTGAGCTAACTGTGCTTGCCGGGTGTATGTATTACTGTACCCGTCAGTGCAACCAGCAAGAGGTTATTACGGTTTCGGAGGACGCCGTTCAGATAGAACAGGGCAGAAAGCAAGCAGATGTTGTCATTCATTATCAAAGGCTCTGGGCAAAATATCTCGTGTCTCCTCCACACCATCCATGGGGTAGCCCTAGAATAGCCATTAGAAGTCACAATCGAGAATCTGAACTTGGCGCCTTTCTCAATCAAGAAGACAAACAAAAACTCATAGCCGCTCTTAAAAGAGTCACGCCGTTACCCTAAACACGTGTCCTAAGATTCAATTTCTCGCATCAGCCCTTCCTGCGCAACAGAAGCAATCAGTAGGCCCTCTTCCGTGTACATAGCACCTCGATTAAAGCCTCTCGCACCTCTAGCAACGGGAGATTCCTGCTCGAACAATATCCACTCGTCAAAGCGAAATGGCCTGTGAAACCACATGGCATGATCCAAACTTGCCGTCATAAGCCCGCTCATAAATGACTTTCCATGAGGCAACGTCGAAGTGCTTAAGATTCCCATATCAGACGCATAGGCCAATAGGCACTGATGCATAGCAATATCACCGCCAAGGGGAAACCGGGCTCGAAACCAAGTGTGTTGCTTTGGTGGGCGTTTCTTCGGATGAATGAAGTCAACGGCTTCTACTCGCTTTAGCTCAATCGGCCGTTCTCGCATCATCATCTCTCGCATTGCTTGAGGCAAGTCGTCGAGCCGCGCTGCTAGTGTCTCTTCGTCGCTGGGCAATTCATCGGGTTTGGGTACACGCGGCATCTCTGCCTGATGGCTCAACCCCTCTTCCAGAACCTGGAACGAACAGGACATATTAAAAATAGCCTGCCCATTCTGAATGGCAACGACTCGACGGGTGGTAAAACTTTTGCCATCTCGAATCCGATCGACCTCATAAATAATCGCGCCCTCGGGGTTACCAGGCCGCAAAAAGTAGCCGTGTAATGAGTGGCAGTGTCGGGCGTCAACGGTGCGCAAGGCGGCAATTAAGGCTTGCCCGATTACTTGACCACCAAACACCCTTGGCGTACCCAAATTTTCGCTATAGCCTCGAAACAGATTATGCTCAATTTGCTCCAAGTCCAACTGTTGGACTAATGATGACTTGCCGGCCGTGCTCATAGCGATCCCTAAAACATTAAGCGCGCTAGGATCCATACTTACCCAATAAAATGCAACCTTAACCTCCTATGGACCCCAAAAGGTTTTGTATCTTTTCCGGGCAGACATCAATAACTGGACGCCGGCCCTATCCGCTCGAAAAAATAGCGCGCCGTGCTCTATCGTGGTTACAACCGCACTACCACGATTTTGATAGCGCGCTGTAATAATTGGGTGTGGATGATCATAACTGTTGGCAAAACCTGCAGAGGCAACCACCGTGGAAGCCATTACATGATTGAGAAATCCCGGTGTCGATGATGTTTTTGCGCCGTGATGCGGCATCAGCAACCAATCTATATGTCTATCAAGACTCGGCAATAGTGCCAGTTCTGCACCAGACTCGATATCGCCGGGCAATAACACTTTAAAGCCCAGCCCCTTAATTTGAAGCACGCAGGATTGATCATTGGTATTTTTACCTTGCTGCCAGGTGAACATCTGAAACTTGACCCCGTCAACGACCCAAGCAGGCTGTGCAATACAATTTTTTTTCGAGGGTTCAATCGTGCTTACCACTTTCAGCTTGCGCTTGATAATCGGAGCGCCGCCAGCATGATCTGCATCATTATGAGAAACGATCAACTTATCCAAGGTTGCGATTCCCATAGCTCGCAGCTCAGGAATAACAATACGCTCACCAGCATTAAAGCCAAAGCGGGTCAACCCGCCCGCATCATACAACCAATCTTCATTTGCTGACTGGATCAAAACGCTGGTTCCTTGACCGACATCCATGACCAGCAGATTAAGGCTGCCCCAGGGCGGCCGCGCTAACTTTGGGTGAATAAAGGGCATCAATACAACACATAGCAGACCAGGACTGATGATCCTCGCACCTGACAGCATCAGCAGCACCATCAGCAGCGATAGACCAGCGTAACCTACGGGTAATTTTGCTGCTTGAAAGGTAGGTAGAAATTCCGAGACGCACTCTAGCCACCACCAAAGCCCTTTTAGACCCACTACCGCTAATTTTAAAGTTATGTCCGCCATTTCGATCAGAGCAGAATGACCGAGCGCCAAATTCAGCAAAAAGCTCAGTTCAGCAAGCAGCGTTGCGGGCAAGATCAGGAAACTCATAATCGGAATCGCCACCAGATTTGCAATAGGCGCAGCAAGGGCTGACGAATTTAATAACATACTTGAAACAGGCAGCAGACCGAGTAGCAAGGCAATCTGAACCCGCAATGACAACAGAACTCTAGGAAAATCCTTCCAAACACTCTGCTGGAATCCTCGATGACTCAACAGCAGCACAAGTACGGCACCAAAAGAATACCAGAAACCTGGCAAAGCACTCGCGAAAGGCGTCAGCGTCAGGCTGACGATCCATGCAATCCAGTAGCCGGAGAATCTACCTAAATTGAATCGCCCCGCCTGCCCGAGCAGTAAAACAAGAAACATAAGCGTTGCTCGCTGGGCTGATAACGCTTGACCAGAAATAAGAAAATACGCGCACGCAGCTAGACATGCCAAAACCGTGCAAACCCCTAGTCGACAACCTATCAACCTCAGCAGCTTGAAGACACCCCAACCAATCAAAGACAAATGCAAACCTGATATCACAAGTAAATGCTGTGTACCTGTCGCGCTTAGCAAACGATATTTGTCTTGCTCTAATCGAAGTGTTGAGCCAATCGTAACTGCACTGAGAACCTGAGCAAATTCCTGAGGGACCGCTGACGCAACAAAAATTGCAATTTGATGCCGAATTTGGAGCGGTAGCCAGCCTCTAGTCTCAGGATCCTCATGAACAAGGTGTTTAATCTTGGCCCGGCCGTCGAAACCCTCAAAGACCGCAACCCTATCACTGTACCCTGCAGCAAGGTTTGTCGTGCCATGTAGAGGCTGAGGGATCAGCAACCCATAAATGGTGCTACCGGGCGAAGGAATTTCATCGGCCCTCTCTGTCGCTTGATAGGCTTTAAATCGCACGCCGACAAGCTCTGATTTTTCAGCTTTGCGAATACTAATGTCATAGGCGGCACCCTCATCGGTTTGCTCAACTAATGAGATGACTTTTGCCTCGACGCGCGCAGGCGAATGTAGCGAATGCGTAAGGGCAATAGGCGACACTAAGCTGGAGGCCGATGACAGCTCCATAATGAGCACCAGAACAAAGACACCTAGGACACGCAGCGACTTGTACCCCAAACATGCCAGAGCAAAAGGCATTGCTAGCCAAAGCAACCAGGGCTCGGGCAGCACGGGAAGCTTTAAAACAGCTTGTTGTACAATGAGCAGCAACAATGCAATTCTGGCCATGCCGTAGTATCTCTGACGGGCATGCTATATATTCTGCGTTCATGCGGATAGGAACCGTGCGAATTTGCCGGCTTTCAAGCCGACAGACCGCGGTGATTTGCCGCAGAGCGTTTAAAAAGTCTTCTGGAGTCATCTACTGAGATGCAAAAAAAGACCTGGCTGCCCGATAAAAGCGACCTCCAAAAAAATTTTATTTTCCGGAAATTGGGCAATTTCCTGAGTGATGAAGATCTCTGGCACATGAACCGTCACAGCGTATCAGAGGCGTTGCTCTGGGGCAGTGTCTGTTGCTTTCTGCCTATTCCTTTTCAAATGTTACCTTGCTTATTATTTTGCATATGGCGCCGAACAAACATCCCCATCGCCATTGCGGTCGTCTGGATTAGCAACCCAATCACAATGGGACCTATGATGTATTTCGCTTTTGAAGTCGGTGCGGCGCTAACCGGTACAGACATTTCGTTAACCGACTTCGAACTTTCTTGGGATTGGTTAGTAAGTGGTTTAGGGGAAATATGGCGGCCCCTTATTATCGGATGTCTTATTTGCGGGTTCAGCTTCGGTGGACTCGCTTTTCTCACAGCGCAATTTTACTACTTGAGTCGCAAATAGTTCGCCTTACTGGCCTGCGTTGAAATCCAAATCTGATTTGATGATTGAGGTAATCAGTCGCAGCAGCACCAAAAGGCTCATCAGCAACGCACCTAAACTTACCAGAGCCGTATCGAACACTCTAATATCGACGGGTAACTGCGCGAAATAGCTGCCAGTGACAATTGAAAAACCTGTTAGGGATTCGAGGATGCCCATTAAGTTCGGTAAGTAAGTTGCGCCGACCAAACCGAGAAACGTTCCTAGGGTAATTCCAGAAATCGCCAACAATGTGCCCTGCTGAAAAAATATCATCTGACAAGCCGTGCGGGACAACCCGAGTGCTCGCAGCATCCGAGTTGTTTTTAATTTTTCCAGCATCACGATTCTCATGCCCGACACAAGACTTACCAATGACAACAACACAAGCATAGAAAGCATCAGGCTCATCAGCATTTTTTCTAACCAGACCGCTTGAAAAAAGGAGCCATAGCGCGTCTTCCACGAATTGATAGTGTTAACGCCGGCGTTTGCCATGTCCCCTGCGACCGACTCAACATCCATAGGATCTGTTAAGTGCACCCGATAAACCGGCGATGCTTGGGCTGCTAGCGCGATGCGATCTAATGGTGCGACCACCATGACTTGATCTGTTTCTGCGCCCAAGGCATAGGTACCTATCAAGGTGAAAGTCACAAGTTTCGGCTCTATCTGCCCTTGACCGACATTGACCAAAGCAATCGAGACAGGATCGCCCAATGCTAAACCGAACCGTCGCGCTAAAGCTGACCCCATGAGCATTGGCATCTCGTCGCTGGAGATCCAAAGTCGACCTGTAACCATTGCGTCTTTATGAACGCGCAATTGGGGACTGGAATCCGCAAGACCCTGAATTTCAATCAACTGTCCGCCATTATCGCTCAGTAACAGCCCTTGAATGGACTGATAGGATTGCACCGACGCCACGCCATTTATAAACAAATCGGATTGTCGATGCTTATAGGCTACCGTTAGATGTGGCGTTACGGCTAAGAGTCGATCTTTAAGGGTGCGATCAAAACCGTTCATGACAGCCACGACCATAATTAAGGCTGCTGTACCTAGGGCAAGCCCTATCACAGAGGCTCGGTTAACAAATCGAACGTAACGCAAGCCAGAGGAACCCCACAAGCCCGCTCGAAAATATCTAAACCCAAGACCTGCAATAAGTGCCAGTTGCAAGCCTTTCACGATAATCTGCCCTCGTGAAGATTCAAGACCCGGTCGGCTTTGGCCGCAAGACTCATATTGTGAGTGACTAACACAACGGTTGCGCCACGATCCTTAGACAGAGCGATCAAGAGCGATGACGCTTGCTCAGCCGCAACATGATCTAAATTGCCAGTAGGTTCATCCGCAAATAACATCGCAGGCTGATTAATCAGCGCACGGGCAATTGCACATCTTTGACGTTCACCGCCTGAAAGCTGCCATGGAAAATGCTGCAGCCGATGATTTAATCCAACCTCTTTTAAAAGCGTTTTAGCTTGATGGTTTGCCTCGGTTTTTTTTAAGCCTTTTATCAACGCTGGTAACGCAACATTTTCAAGCACCGAGAGTTCAGCCATTAAATGATGAAATTGATAGACAAACCCCAGCTTCTGATTACGAAAGACCGCAAGATCACGCGCACTAAGATCAGTCAGGGACTGCCCTAACAGCTGAATACGCCCCTCATCAGCCTGATCTAAGCCTGCGAGAACATGTAGCAGGGTGCTTTTGCCGCTTCCTGAGGCGCCGGTTATTGCAACAATTTCCCCTGATTCAATCGTGAGATTTAAGTCTCTAAGCACTCGAACGGGTTCTTGACCTGGGATTTCAAAATCTTTTATTAAGTTTTCGGCTATGAGACTGCCGTGTGCGGAAAGTCTGTCAGGCGCCATCTTTTATCCCCTCTCTAATGATCATTGCGCCAGCTTGTCTTGCAGGTATCCAACTCGCCAGTACACACATCACCAAACTGATCAGTCCAACACTGATAAAATCTACGACAAGTCGTTCATAGGGTAGGTATTGAACAAAATACTCATCGAGCAGTTGAACACCAAACCATTGATTCAACCCGGCGATTAGTGCAACCAAAACATCGCAAGCTAAAAACCCAAGCAACAAACCTAAACTGGTACCAATAAGCCCTAAAAAAAATCCTTGGAGCACAAAGATAAAGCGAATATCACCCTCCCCAGCCCCGACAGTCTTTAAAATTGCGATATCCGGGCGATGTTCCTCAACAAAAATGACCAACTGTGATGTCACGTTAAACGCGGCAATAGCAATTAAAAGTGACAGCAACACAAACATAATTTGCTTTTGAAGACCAATGGCGGCGTACAGGCTGCCCTGACGGCTCATCCAAGTCGAACCCACAAGCGACATGGCTGGCTCTTCAAAATACAAACGCTCTAGCAGACTTTCGGCATTGAATAGGTCCCCAAGCTTAAGCCTAAGACCCTGCCTGTAATCGGCACGTCCCAGAGCTTCGCCGGCTTGGAGTGAAATATAAACGGTCGTTTCATCGAGTTCAGTACGAGAGTCGAACAGACCGACGATCTTGAAACGTTTTGAGCGCGTTGAAAAGCCCGCCAAGCTCCAATCAACACTGGGCAGCATCAGCTCCACCCGATCGCCAACCCTTACCTGCAGACGTTCCGCCAGTCGCCCACCCAACAAAACACCAAATTTTTGATCGTTAAAATCAGACCAAGATCCCGCTATCATGAACTCAGGAACTCGATTAACCTCTGGCTCAAGGAGCGGGTCAACGGCTGTGATCAGCACGCCGCGTTGCATTGTTTCACCAATAATTAAGCCGCCCATCTCAATCACTGGTGCGACACTTTCGACTTCGGCTTGAGAAGTAATCAGCTCGATCTGATCTTGGGATAAGGCACCTAGACCCGCGTCATAAACCATTGCTTGGGGAAAGACAGACAGCACCCGTTCCCGCATTGCCACTTCAAAGCCGTTCACAATCGACAATGCAAGAATGAGCACCGCAATCGCAATACTTAGGCCCAAGACAGGTAGTCGATGATGGCTACGACTGAGCGTGGTGGTCCGCAACTTTTGGGCCAAACGCAAGGACACCAAAAATGTCCATTTGGATCTCATCGCTGACCCTTTTGCGTGTAATCCAAGATCCACCTACTATAAGCATGTCGGGGTACATCACGAAAAGTGCAATAGGCTTCGAAAAGTGTGTGAGGATAGCGGCACAAAACAATTAAACCCCAGAAAGTTAAGGACATTATGAAGGATATCGATGTCAGAGATTATTATCGACTATCAGATGCATTGCCATGTGAATATCAATTCGTGTCAAAAGAACAAATGGAAAATTCTGAACCCAATAGCCTTTTTAAGTACTCCGAGGAAATTCAGTTATTAGCGGAATTCAGGCAGCTAGAACGCCAGAGCGAACGTTTAATTGGGGAGATGAACCGAACGGAGCCAGTGCTTGCCGAGTATCTTGCGAATTTAAACCAAAAAATGGCCATCATTGGCCAGCGGGTTTTGTTGAATGAGATCAAAAAGCCTGAGGATTTCGCTCATAATCTTGTTGACCTGAGCATGGGTGGCGCCGCGCTTCTCTCAGAGTCCTTGCTGCCTTTGAACCAAGTGCTCGCCCTACGAGTACTGTTCCACGAAGGCGCCTGGGTTCTGACCTGTTATGCCCAAGTCTGCTATAGCCGAATGCTTGAAAGCGGCACCGGGTTTCGATCTGGTATAGAATTCCTAGGCTTGCCATTCGAAACCGAAAAGACCTTACAGCGCCATCTCTCCTCTAGACAAACTGAAGCGCGTCGACGACAAATCAGAGAAGAAGCGGTCGGAATGAAAGCCAGCTAACTGACATCCGTTCTTACCGACGGGATGACGCTATCAAGCGCTTAGGCCTCTAAGGCATTCTTAATTTTCGGTGCTTTGACGCTGGTTGGTCCCTGATTCTCATTTTCACAGGCATTGGGATTACCCCCGCAAATCTCGCAGGCACCATCGACACCCAGGGCATTGAGACCACCACAAGAACCAGAGATCGGCGGCCGACCCCTTAGGACCCCGACAGCCATAATGACGACAACCGCTAAAAACACGAAAAATGTCAGCAGAAACTCAACCATAATAAACCGCTCTTTAGCTTACAGAATCGATATCAATTCTAAAAAATGTTAGCCGCACACTAAATCTGCTTGGCGTTATGTGAAACTCGCGTTGATTCTAACGCGCTTCTTCGAGATAGGCTTTCATTGTATCACTTTCATAACTTTGCCGCCGCTCGCTAGTGTCGGTGCGGCTGATGAATAACGCGGCGAGACCTCGCTCGTTAGCTAATTTTAGTCCCTCATCAAGACCCAACACATTAAGTGCTGTCGCCCAACCATCTGCGACCATCGCTGTATCTGCAAGCACCGTTACAGAGACGGTTGTATGGTCAACCGGAGAGCCGGTTCGTGGATCAAGGGTATGCGAGTAGCGCTGACCATTAGACTCAAAAAAATTTCGATAGTCGCCCGAGGTCGCCACAGCTTTGTCGCGCAAGGAAAGTGCTTTGAAAATGCCTCGGTTGACGGGGTCAGGCGACTCTATCGCGACTCGCCATGGAACATCCTCAAATTTGGTGCCTTTTGCCACTAATTCGCCACCTACTTCGACAAGAAAATGGGACAAGCCTGCCTCAATCAATATTGCTGCTAAACGATCGACTGCATATCCCTTAGCAACGGCGGAAAGATCTAGCTGGCGGGGCAGCTGGCTACGCAAAGTGTTATCGGTGGCGTCTAGCGCCAAAGCGTCGAATCCAATTTCGGCCCTAACCCGTGAAATCGCGTCTGCTGGTGGGATCTTAGCGTCTGACCGGACCGGCCCAAATCCCCAAAGGTTGACTAAAGGCGATACTGTAGGGTCAAAAGCGCCTTGTGTCTGGCGTGCCAGTTGCAGGCTGAAAGCAAGTACCTCGGTGGTTTCGGAGGATAATTTAAAGGGCGTGATTTGTGCAGACCGATTGAAGCGAGAGATCTCAGAATTTACATCATACGTTGACATTAATTTATTGATATATATTAACTCTTGATCGATCATTTTGTGCAATTTTGCCGCATCGAAGCCTGCAGACTCAGATCGTACTAACACCCGATAAGTAGTACCCATAGTGCGACCTTCAAGCGTGGTTAGGTCAACCTCGCTTGAGCAACTTAGGACAAACGCTAGCAGCACTAAAGAAAAATATCGCATAGCAGAGCATCAGATTAGATGCGTGTATTATATAGGAACAATTGCTAGATAAGGGATTCCTCGGTGCCAGAAGCCATCATTCATGTGAAAACAGCTGCAACGTTGGAGGCTGCCCTGCACAGCCATATTCCATTGAGTAAAGCTATGGGTATTGTCGTGAGCCAATTTGATGGTCAAAGGCTTGAACTTCAAGCTCCGCTAGCACCCAATATCAATCATCAGGGCAGCGCCTTTGGTGGCAGTCTTACCGCTATCTCGGCGTTAACAGGTTGGGGCATGGTTCAGCTTCAACTCGGTCTAATGGGCGTGACCGGCAACACCGTTGTTGGCCAAGCAGATAGCATCTTTTTACAACCGGTTTTTCAACACTTAATCTGCCGGGCGCAGCTGCCAGAAGGTTTCGCAGATTTTCAAGCACGACTCACTCAAAATGGCAAAGCCAGCATTCAACTTGTGTCAGAGGTGGTCGAAAATAATGCAGTGGCTATGCGCGCATCCAGCAAGTTTTTTGTTCGGCTGACCACATGAAGCTACCCCCAAAAATACCGCTAGCGAGACTACCCACGCCCTTGCAGCCCCTAGATCGATTGTCTGAGCACCTAGGCGGGCCTAGGATTTGGTTGAAGCGCGACGACCTGACCGAAAACATTGGTGGCGGAAACAAGTTACGCAAGCTCGAATACGTGCTTGCGGATGCAAAGCAACACGGCGCCACCGCAGTCATTACCAGCGGGGGGATTCAATCCAATCACTGTCGCGCGACTGCATTTGCAGCGGCAAAGCTAGGACTGCACTGCCATCTGATTTTACGTGGTAAACCCCAAACCCTGGCCGATGGCAATTTATTACTGGATCAATTGCTTGGCGCGAGCATCGATTATGTCAATGCTAAAGATTTTGCAGACTTAAATGCCTGCTACTACCGAGCAGGCGAGCGTTTACGTGAAAAAGGGTTTCAACCCTACGATATCCCAATTGGCGCGAGTAACGACATCGGGATCTGGGGCTATGTAGAAGCTGCTGAAGAAATGATTTGCGATTTCGCTGATGCCGCGATTGATCCTGTTGCTCTTGTACTGGCGGTAGGATCTGGCGGCACTTACGCGGGATTGCAAGCTGGGTTCAGTATGAGGGCGCATCAAAGCCAACTCATTGGTATTTGTGTGGGTGACAACAATGCGTTTTTTGAGCACAAAGTGAACCAAGACTTGTCGGCATGGCAGACACGATACGATGTGACATTAAACCTCCGACCGAACAAGTTTTACGATCAGTTTATAGGTCAGGGCTATGGTGTTGCTTCAGCTGAAATTTATGCGCTCATTCAGAAGGTGGCAGAATTGGAAGGGGTAATTTTAGACCCGGTTTATACTGGAAAAGCCATGTTCGGCCTAACCCAACTGATTACGAGCAAAGACCTCGAGGGCGACGATATTGTGTTTTTACATAGCGGCGGTACCTTTGGTTTATTTCCAAAAATGAATCGACAACCACTATCGGAATTGACGCAATAATATTCTATGATGCTTGAAAATTAGGCGTGTGATGACCATGAAATACAGATCCACGGTTGCCCTATCGGTTCTAACTTTAGGATTCACCGTTTCCGGCTGTAGCTGGATGAGCAAGGTCGATTGTGACAGCCCCGACGCCGACTTATCGAATCCGATGTGCGTTGCTCAGACCGAAACAAAATATCGAGATAATGATAACAACCGTTGGTACTGTCTTGCCGACGAGGAAGCCAAAAGTTGGGCCTGTGCCAATAGTTTGCAAGATGCCCAACGTAAGCTAGCCCCTGCCTCAGAACGCCTTGCAAAACCAGCATCTGTCATCTCGCAGACAATCGCTCAAGCTGAAGGGGGAGCTCAAAATCCCGCTTTGATGCCCGCGCTGGATACCATCGGCGCAAGGATAAATAACGATATAAATCAGTCTTCTGCTGACCCATCCCAGAAAATGACTTCACATTTGAACGACTCCCCTAGTGCTGTGGTTGACGTTATTGCGAAGGTTGATGAGATTCACAAGGAAGTTTCTGATGCAAAGCGAGCCTCTGGTTTAAAGAAAACCTTCGATTCAAAGAAAGCTGGTGGGCGTTCTAATGCTGCGACGTTTGCTGAACCACCCCTGAGCATTGTGGCGTTAGACGGTCCGTTGAGAGCTGGGGAAATAGCTCCAGAATTAGCAGACCTCGCAGAGATAAGTGTTGGGAGTATTACGCCGAGTTTGGGCGATGTGGACGATATACCTTCGGCTAAAGCGGTCGAAGCAGAGATTCTGCTGCCTATCGGGCAAAATGCTGAGCAACAAGTCCTGACATCATCCAACACTCGATCAAAAACTAGTATCGAGCCGATGAGTGCCCCGCTGTTAACGGTTCAAGCGGGAAATGAACCAACTCGTTCGGCAAGCTTACCAGCCAGTGCAATTGAACCAGTTGTAGACGTAACAGATAGCCAAGCTTTGATTCAGGCTGCAGCACTTGACGCTTCTGCTATCGCAACTTCAGCTACTACAACGTCAGCGGACTTGGTTAAATCTGTTGAGCCAGAAACGGCTACCGAGACTGTGGCTCACCCTTTCATCGTTGCCGCACCCTCAAAATCTGGCTCTCCTAGAAATATGACGAGTACAACCGATTCCGAGCTTTTCAGGAAACTCAAGGTAAGCGAGCCATCGCGCTCTAGCATCGAGGCGTCCAATCCGCTCATGCCAAAAGTAGATCTGAACATTGCAAAAAACTCGACAGAGACTTCAGAGGAGACTGTGATCGCTGATATCGCTCATCTGACGCCATCAGCATCACCCATGAGCGCGGTTGATGCTCAACCGGAGCCCGCCACCGCAGCTGTTACCGACTTATCGAAGGAAAGGCGCTCTGATCAGCTAGCAAATATCCTGACCGAGGAAACCGTTGCGCCGAGCGCCCTCACTGCCATCACAACGGTGATAACCCCGTTAGTCGAGATAGAGGCTGTCCCTGTTTCGACTGCGACGGTCGATCTACCCGTGGCTTATGAAATAGACAATGAAAACTCCGACCATAAGCAAGCAATGGCAGGGACAGACACTCTATCTATCGATAGTGTTAACGGACACGAAGACTCAACAACAGCATCTTCGGAGAGCAACGGCGTTAGCGTAGCAGCTAAATCAGGTCAGTTAGATGATCTGGCACCTAGGTTGCCGTCTAATAACCCGGAAACTGAGCGCTTGGAGCAAGTTTTGGGCGATCCGGCACCGAACTTGTTGATGACCAGCCTAAACGCGGTTCCACCCATGACACCAACACCGCGCTTAGATCCAAATGAGAATCAGATCACGTCAGAGCCAGAAACAAAATCAGAACCATTAGAAATTGACTTTTCACCCCGAGCGATGGCCTCAATTGAAGTGGAGATTACCCAACCATCGACTGCATCTGTGGCCAGTCAGACAGTCCCTGACAACCCAATTGCTAGCAACACTAGCGAGAAGTCTGGGGCGCTTAAAGGTACTGAGACAATAGCCGTCGAGACTTATTCTGACGATAGGCCTAGAGTAGCTGGTCTTGAAGACAACAGGGAAATTGCGCGTTTGCAATCTATTAGTAACGTGGCTGAAAACACTTTGGTGATCACCTCTCAGACACCTGCAGAGGCTGACGAAAACCTCATCGCGGCATCTTCGACGACTGTAGCAAAAAAGTCTGCGCCAGCAGCGCTCTCGGGGATGGCAATTGATTCCGCGGTTCTGCCAATTGAAGAGTTAGCCACTACGGCAGAGAGTACCGCGGCCATGGCGCTGGCAACCTCTGCTGCAGCATCTGTCCGGCTCGGCAAACTGCACACTCCAAACAGCAGAAATTTGAAAGCAGATAAAGCTGAGACCCTACTTACCAGTGAAATAACGCCTCGAACGAACGCTTTAACTAAGACTAACAAACCTATTGCAAGCGAGTTAGACCGAGCCACAAATCTAGAGGAGCTCGAGATCACGGCTAGTACCAAAGCCCCGCCTGCAACTGACGCCGTCTCAGCTGTCACCTTTGGCATTCAAAAGACGCCCTCTTCAGCGCCAACACCGCCAGCAACTGAGCCAGACGTTGTGAC
>Ga0181557_1002364_pt1 | contig 19581 bp, 7 predicted proteins | sample 011ome_23_FD_148632 | JGI IMG/M metagenome (GOLD analysis project Ga0181557, IMG submission 148632) | Coastal salt marsh microbial communities from the Groves Creek Marsh, Skidaway Island, Georgia - 011506CT metaG (spades assembly) | ecosystem: Environmental > Aquatic > Marine > Intertidal zone >...
CTGAGCCGCGGACGTGCGCGGTATCGGCGGGCCGGGCGCGGAGGGCAAAACCACCACCGCGCCGTCGCGCGTGATGGCGCGCAGACGCGCCGCGGCGGCGTCCCGCGTCGCCGCCGCGCGCGCGACGATTCGAAGCTCCGCCTCGGGGTTTAGGGTCGCGTCGCGCGCGGCGTCTCTGGCGGCGCGGAAGCGGTCGCGCACGCCCGGCCCGAAGCCTTCGAGGCGCGCGTCGTGCGCCTCGATCCAGGCGCCGAGCGCGGACCACACCTCCCGCTTCTGGAGGGTCTGGAACGCGTCCCACCACTCCGCCAGAGGCGGCGCGGGGGGGAGCGACCCGGGGGAGAACGCTTCGGACGCATCGCCGCCGCCGAGCCGCACGCTCTGCCGGTTCGCCGCGCCGAAGACGCGCGCGTTCTTTGCCGCGAGGCGCTCGACGCACAGGCGCAGCGCCTCGGCGGTCGCGCCGTCGCATGCCTCGAACGCGTCCTCGGCAATCGCGGCGCGCGAAAAGACGTCTGGCGGCGCCGCGCTTTCGTCGGAAGAGTCGTCGGGCAACAGCGCGTCCCCGCCGCGCTGCAGCGTCTCGGCGTCGCGCGCGAACCAGCCCAAGGTGTCGAAAGAGGGCGCCAGCGGGACGCACCCAAACATGGATACGGCGCCGTGCGTGGGTCTGAACCCGAACACGCCGCAGTACGACGCCGGCACGCGGACGCTCCCCGCCGTGTCCGTGCCCAGCGCCAGGTCGCAGAAGCCGGCGGCCACCGCGGCGGCGCTCCCGCTGGACGAGCCGCCCGGGATGCGGCAGGGCGCGGCGGGGTTCACGGGCGTGCCGTAGTGCGCGTTCTCGCCCTGCAGCGCCCACGCGAGCTCGTCCATCTGCGTCTTTCCCACGAACACGGCGCCCGCGCGCGCGAGCGCGGCGACGGCGCACGCGCTCTTTTTCGCCGCCGACGGATGCGTGGCGAGCCACAGCGGCGAGCCCGCGCCGGTGCGCGCGCCGCGCACGTCCAGGTTGTCCTTCACCGCGAACGTCAGTGAAGACAGGCGCCCGGGTCCTGTCTTCCCTGACCGAGACGAGGTGGACGTCGACGCGAGGAGCGCCTCTTGTACGCGCGACACCGTCGCGGCGTCGCAGTGGTCCACGAAGCAGCCGCCCTCGCCGAACCGGGGAATCACCGAGCCCGAAGCGTCGTCGTCCCGGGCCACCGCCCGCGCCCGGGAGACGTCGCGCCCGGCGGTCGAGGCGGAGACCCCGAGCCGACGCGTCCGCGTAGACCTCGCGCGAGGTCCCCGCGCGCACGCGGCGAGCGTGCGCGCCGAGGCGGAGGACATCGCGGGCGCGGGAGGTTGTGTGTAGTGAGCGAGGCGTGAAGCGTCCGACGTATTTTCCCCGTTTTTTATGAAAGGAGTTTCTAAAGCCGGCGTGTCGTTGACTAAAAGCCCATAGGAAAATGAAGCGTTCGGCTCGCAAAAGTTTAGTTTTTTGTCAACCTCCGACGCGTTTTTCCGGCCATCTTAGCCGTCGCCGCGCGCAGTTCGCCCGTCGTGTCTCGCCCCCTCACTTGATCCTGAAGTAGTCGTTGTCGAAGTGGTGGACGCGCACGTACCCGTCCTCCCCCCCGCTGGTGAAGCTCCGCCCATCGGGGTGCCACGCCAGCGCGTTGATGGGCCCGAAGTGCCCCCTGATCCCGCCGATCTCCTCCTCGAAGATTTTGTAGTGGATCTTCGAGTCGAACTTTCCCGCTTTGGAGTGCGTCGTCGTGACGCTCATCGCGTCCTGCCCGCCGCCCAGGATGATATGGTCCATGATGGGCGAGATGATCGCGGCGTTCACCGGTCGGTCCGCGGTGTACGTCTTCAGGCACTCCAAAGTCGTGCTGTCGAACAGCTTCGCGGTTTTGTCCAGCGACGCGCTGATGAAGTGCGTCTTGTCCTCGCTCAGAGACAGGTGCTGGATCTGTTTTTTGTGATCAGACGCCTCGTGCACGATCTTGCCCGTCTCCACGTCCCACAGGCGAATCACGCCGTCCTCGCCGCCGGTCAAGATGGTCTCGTTTAGCGGGCCCCACAGCGCGCGGTTGATGCGCCCCTCCGGGCCGCTCAGCGACTTAAGGATGTCCGAGGTCTGCTCCTCGCGGTTCTCGGCCACCCGCACGATGTGCACCGCCGCCGGCACGCCCATAAAGGGATCCGAGGAGATGCACATCAGCTGGTCCCCCTGCGACAGCGCCACCGCGCGCACGGGCTGCTCGAACTGGTGCGTGAAGTAGCACACGCCAGTCTCGGTGTCCCACATCTTGCACGTCGTGTCCGCCGAACCGGTCACGAGCGTCTTGGAATCATCTGTGGGCGTAGAGCGCGAGGGGAAGCGATTTCGGTGAGCTCACGTGGACGACGTCGGGATGTCGATTCGGAGAAGCAGAGACGGGCGTCGTTCGCGCGCGCGTCGCGGCGACGCCCATCGCGTCGCGATCGTCGCCAAGCGCCAAGCCCGAAAGAGGCGCGAAAACGGTCGCGTCTCGCGAGCACTCACCCGTGATGTCGCACGTCCAGACCGCGCCGTTGTGTCCGATGTACGTCCCCACGCGCTCGCCGTCGTCCGAGTACCACAGCGTGGGGTGGTGGTCCTTGGCGCACGTGAACACCAAGTCGCCCTCGCGGTTGTACTTGATGAACGTCAGGGGCCTCTCGTGGCCCTTGAGCAGGATGGGGCGCATGGTGGCGCGCGCTTGACGCAGACGCCGGCTACGCGTGCGTCGGTGCGCGTGGAAAGAGGGCGCGCGCGCGGAGATCCGCCCGTGAAAATAGAGGCGGCTAGGGTCCGCGTGTCGAAACGTACGGGCAAACAGTCAGGAGGTGGAAATCCGGAGTGTGGCCTTCAGTCTGAAACTCTGCGTGAACTGGGATCGGCCGAGAAGCGTGATGAGAACCCATTTCCGGCCGGTCATCATCTGTCTCAACTAATCCGAGGCGTCGCCAGCTAGGCAACTCTCGCTCGCGCGACCGGGGTGGTGCCCAACCTCCCGCGCGCGTCGAGTTCCCCCGTACGGAAGGCGCGAGGCGCGGTCGGCGGACCCGCCCACGGCATGGCGCCCGCGTCGGAGGACATGGTACGTCAAGACCCGCGGGATGCCGAATTTCCCTCTTCCCATCCTCCAAAACGGCATCACGATCGAGCCCGCGCGCGCGTCGCTGACCCGCCCCCCTCTCCTCGAACGCCCGCGCGCGCGCAGGATGCGGCCATGCGCACGAAGAGGCCGACGCGCGACGCGCTGCAGGCGGCGCTGTACCTGAAGCCCACGCCGCGCACGGCGGGCGCGGCGACGATGCGCACGAAGCCGCGGAGCGGGGCGACCGAGACGTTGGCGGGCCGAACGATGACTCCCGACCGCGGCGCGCGGTCAGGCGAAACCCTGCGCGAGACGGCGACGTCCACGAAGCGCCTCCTGCCGTCCGAGCGCGAGTCCGTGCTGGACACGCGCGCGGACGACGGCTCGGACTCGGCGTCCACGAGCACGAGCGGCGACGAGAAAGAGAAGAACGATGCGATGCGTGGAGGAAAGTTCGCGATGGACGGCGACGAGTACCTGGACGGCGACGAGTACCTGGCGAAGATGCGGTCGCTTCGGTCCTCCGACCCCGACGGCGTGCGCTTCGTATATTTGCGCCGATTGGACCGCGACCCGACCACGCTGGACCCGTACGCGCTTGCTGAGTGCCCGTACGAGACGCTCGACTCGAAGGAGTACTACACGATGTCCGCGCTCGGCGTCACGCACTTCCGCGAAGGCCAAGACGCGGCGTTCGTGCCGTACGCGCGGTGGATGCGCGAGCACTCGTTGTTCACGAAGACGCGCGCGCTGGCGACGTTCAAAAAGTTCCGCACGTGGAAGGGCTTCTCCACGTGGCGCCGCGTGGTGAAGCAAACCAAGATGCGCCGCGCGAGCCGAGTCCTGGAGAAGAACCTGTTCTTCCTCGACCCGACGCTGGTGGGCGCGATGCGAAAAGTGCGCGGCGAGTGCCACGAGCTGTCCAAGGCGCGCCTCAGCCGCGTCGCGCCCGGGACGCTGCGCACGCTGGAGGCGTTCACGGCGGAGGCGCGGGAAACCAGGGAGGAGATGCTCGAGAAGCTGGAGAAGTTCTCGGACGCCACCATCGCGGCGGCGGACGCGGCGTGCGCCGCCGCGCTGGCCAAGATGGAAAAGTCGCTGCGCGACTTTTTCGGGGGCGAGGCTCCCTCTCAGCCGAGTTCGAGCACGAGCGGACCCGGCGGTCGCACGGAGACGGGACCGTTCGGTGGCGAAACGGGCGTGAACGCCGAACGTCCCGCGCGGCCGTCCGCGGGCGTGGAGGCGTACGCGTACACGGTCACGGCGACGCGCCGCACGGAGCAGAGGCGTCTGTTGTCCTTCGTCAAGCAGCTGGATTACCTGATCCGCGACACGCTGCGGTTCGTGCTGCACGACTCGATGGCGGACGTGCTGGGCGCGACGCGGCAGTGTCCCGAGGACCTGTTCGAGACGCCTCCGCCCCCCTTCCGGCGGCGCCTCGCGAACACGCGCGCGCGGCTCTCGTACTCGCGCATGGTCCAGGCGGTGGGGCGCCGCGCGCGCGCGCAGAACGCGCGGGGCGGCAAGAACAAGAGCGCCGAAATCGCGCGCTGCTTTCAAGAGCTCGTTCGCGAGACGATTCGCGAGAACGAGTTGCGGAAACAGGAGGACGCGCTCAACGCGTTCGCGCCCGCGTTTCCCACGGCGCCCAACTTCGTCGTGCGGCTGGAGATCGACCCGGCGGACGAAAGCGCGCTGGCCTTCTCGCCGCCGGCGGAGACGTTCGCGTCGGAGATTGAATCCGCCGTCGCGCGCTTCGCCGAGACGCTCGCCACGACGCGGCGCCTCCCGAGCGACGCGGCGCTGATGGCGAAGATGGCCGCCGCCGCCGAGGCGGACGCGTCTGAGATGGGTGAGGTGGACACGGCGGTCGAGCTGCAGACGGACGAGAAGCACCTGGCGCTGACCCGGGACGTGAAGCGCTCGCTGCGGTTCGGATTCGAGACGGCGACGGCGTACCGCGAGCTGTACGACGTGTTCCGCGCCATGGCGGCGGCGAACGCGGCGGTGGACCTCGAGGGCATGGTCGCGGAGTACCGCGGCGGGAAGCTCACCCTGGACGTGTTCCGCCGCAAGACCATCACGTTCCTGGACCAGAAGCGACGCATAGAGCAGATGAAGATCGACGCGGACGTCGGGATCGTGCGCATCGACAGCGAGGCGTTCCGCGACGGGCTGTTGCCGTCGCCCGTCGCCAAGCTGGAGCAGATGTCCGAGACGCTGCCCAAGCTCGCCGCGGACGTGTACGCGGAGTTCATCGCGGAGGTGCACGACAGCACGCAGCGGCTCAGCGCGCGCCTGGACGTCGCGCAGGAGCTGTGCGACCGCATGCGCTTCGTGAGCGAGCTCAGGCTGGGGCACATGGACGCGCTCAACCGCCGCGCGGAGGAGTGCGCGAACATCTACCGGCTGGTGCGCGAGTTCGAGTTCCCGGTGGACGAAGCCGCCGCCGCCGAGTTCGCGACGCTGGAGAAGGACTTCAACCTGCTCAAGACGGTGCTGGAAGAGGCCGAGGGCACGCAGGAGGAGAAGATCTCACAGTTCAACGTGGAGCTGGAGGACCGCGTGAAGGAGGTCACCCGGGAGGCGCGCGAGCTGGTCAAGGCGGCGAGCGACGAGATGATCCTCGACGCCGCCGCCGACCGCGAGAAGGTTTTGCGATTCGTGGGCGACCTCACGGCGCGCTGCGAGGCTCAGCAGGCGGAGGCAAAGAAGATCAACACGATCCAGGAGACGTTCGGGTTGCCGGAAACCGAGTTCGACGCGCTGAAGGAGGCGGTGGACGACGTCGCGCTGAAGCGCGGCATGTGGGAGGGCGACCGCGACTTCGACGCGGACGTCGCGGTGTGGCGCGAGACGGTGTTCGACCGGATCGACCTGCCGACGATGGAGGCGAAGATGGGCCGGTACACGAAGCTGTCCACGAAGCTGGAGCGCGGCTTGCCGTCCAACAAGATGTCGCCCAAGTTCGCGGCGAAGGTGGACGACTACAAGAACCTGCTGCCGGTGATCAACGCGCTGCTGAACGAGTCCATGAAGACCAGGCACTGGGACAAGGTGCAGGAGCTCATCGGCGTGCCCATCGTGCGCGACGACGCGTTCACGCTGCAGAAGATTTTGGATCTGAAGGCGCCCGCGCACGGCGACGCCATCGGCTTGATCTCCACGGAGGCGACGCAGGAGCAGGCGCTCGAGGAGATGCTGCACAAGGTGACGGCGAAGTGGTCGGACGTGTGCTTCTCCGTGGTGGCGTACAAGGAGAGCAAGGACACGTTCATCCTCGGCGGCATCGAGGAGATCATGGTGGCGCTCGAGGACTCGATGGTGACCATGTCCACGATCATGGCCAGCCGCTTCGTGAAGGGCATCCGCGAGACGGTGGAAAAAGTGGAGGGGCAGCTCAGTCTGTTCGGCGAGACGCTGGACGAGTGGCTCGCCGTGCAGAAGAACTGGATGTACCTGGAGACCATCTTCTCCGCGCCCGACATACAACGGCAGCTCCCGGCGGAGGCGAAGCAGTTCTTCGCCGTGGACAAGCAGTTCCGCGACGTGATGCGCAAGACGCGCGAAAACGACAACGCGCTGCGTGCCGGCACCACCCCGGGGTACCTGCAGAGCTTCCAGAACGCCAACGAGTCCCTGGACCGCATCCAGAAGAACCTGGAGGAGTACTTGGAGACGAAGCGCATGGCGTTCCCGCGGTTCTACTTCCTGTCCAACGACGAACTGCTGGAGATTCTGGCGCAGACGAAGAACGTGCAGGCGGTGCAGCCGCACATGTCCAAGTGCTTCGACGGGATCAAGAGTCTGGATTTCGGGTCGGACCCCAAGTCCGTGGACATCTTCGCCATGTGCTCGCCTGAGGGCGAGCGCGTGGGTTTGGGTAAAAACTTAAAGGCCAGAGGCAACGTCGAGCAGTGGCTGGGCGCCGTCGAGACCGCCATGATCCTCTCGCTGCAAAAGCAGGGCAAGGAGTCGTACGTCTCGTACCTGCGCGAACCGCGCACCGAGTGGGTGCTGAACCAACCGGCGCAGATCGTGATCATGGTGTCCCAGATTTACTGGTGCCGCGGCGTGGTGGCGGCGCTGGAAGCGAAGGACCCCACGACCGAGATGCACTCGTACCTGGAGAAAAACCGAGCGGACTTGAAGGACATGACTGTGGTCGTGCGCGGCAAGCTCTCCGGGTTACACCGCAAGATCATCGCCGCGCTCATCACCATCGACGTGCACGCGCGCGACATCGTGGAGGAGCTTTACGACGCGCGCACCGCGAGCACCAACGACTTCAAGTGGCAGATGCAGCTGCGGTACTACTGGAACGACGACGACGACGTGTGCGCGGTGCGCCAGACCAACTCGTATTTCGAGTACGCGTACGAGTACCTCGGCGCGCAGTCCAGGCTGGTGGTGACGCCCATGACGGACCGGTGCTACATGACCCTCACGGGCGCGATGCACCTGAAGCTCGGCGGCGCGCCCGCGGGCCCGGCGGGCACCGGCAAGACGGAGTCCACGAAGGACCTCGGGAAGGCGCTGGGCGTGCAGTGCGTGGTGTTCAACTGCGGCGATAACCTGGATTACAAGTTCATGGGCAAGTTCTTCGCCGGTCTGGCGCAGTGCGGCGCGTGGGCGTGCTTCGACGAGTTCAACCGCATCGACATCGAGGTGCTCTCGGTGGTGGCGCAGCAGCTCCTGACGATTCAGAACGCCATGAAAAGTGGGGTCTCGAAGTTCGTCTTCGAGGGCCGCGAGATGAAGCTCGTGCATACGTTCGCGGTGTTCATCACCATGAACCCCGGCTACGCGGGGCGCACGGAGTTGCCCGACAACCTCAAGGCGCTGTTCCGGCCGATGGCCATGATGATCCCCGACTACGCGCTCGTCGCCGAGGTGATGCTCTTCTCCGAGGGCTTCGAGACCTCGAAAGACCTGTCGCGCAAGATGGTCAAGCTGTACAAGCTCTCCTCCGAGCAGCTCTCGCAGCAGGACCACTACGACTTCGGCATGCGCGCGCTGAAGTCCGTGCTCGTGATGGCTGGCTCGCTCAAGCGCGGCTCGCCGGACCTGGACGAGCAGGTGGTGCTGATCCGCGCGATGCGCGACTCCAACTTGCCCAAGTTCCTCAGCGAGGACGCCGAGCTCTTCGAGGCGATCGTCTCCGACCTGTTCCCCGGGGTGGAGGTCCCCGAGGTGGAGCAGGGCGACCTGGCGCGCGCGATCATCGAGAGCCTGGAGGAGCACGAGCTGCAGAACGTGGACAAGTTCGTGCTCAAAGTCGTGCAGATGTACGAGACGTTCAACGTGCGCTTCGGCGCGATGCTGGTGGGCCCCACCGGGGGCGGTAAGACCACGGTGTACCGGATGCTGCAGTCGGCGCTCACGAAGCTGCGCCGGAACGGCCACGAGAACGAAAACTTCCAGATCATCCACACGTACGTGTTCAACCCCAAGTGCATCAAGATGGGCGAGCTGTACGGCGAGTACAACCTGATGACCAACGAGTGGACAGACGGGCTGGGCAGCACGCTCATCCGCAATGCCGTCGCCGACGTCACCCCGGACAAGAAGTGGGTGGTGTTCGACGGCCCCGTGGACGCGATTTGGATCGAAAACATGAACACCGTGCTCGACGACAACTGCACGCTGTGCTTGCCCAACGGCGAGCGCATCAAGCTCAACCCGGGAACGATGCGCATGCTGTTCGAGGTTCAAGACCTGGCGGTGGCGTCCCCGGCGACCGTGTCCAGGTGCGGCATGGTGTACGTTCCCCCTGAGGAGCTGGGGTGGCGCCCCTTCGTCGAGACGTGGTCGCGGACCAAGCTGCACGAGGACGCGCCGGAGGATTTGCGCGAGTGGATCGTCGGCTTGTTCGACAAGACCGTCGACGCCGGGTTGAAGTTCTTGCGGAAGAACCTCAAGGAGGGCATCCCCTCGGTGGACATCAACCTGGTGGCGAGCCTGGCCAGCCTATTCCAGTCGCTCGCGCGCCCCGAGCGCGGCGTGAACCTGGCAAGCCAGAACCAGAAACAGCTCAAGGCGTGCCTGGCGAAGCTCTTCGCCTTTGCGTACGTCTGGAGCGTGGGCGGGAACGTGGACGCCGAGTTCCACGATCGCTTCGACGAGTGGGCGCGCGAGTTTCTGAACGCGAACGTGGACGGCCTGGGGAACCTCCCGAACAAGAACACGCTGTACGACTACTACGTGGTCACGACCAACCCCGAGGAGCCCAAAGGGCGGTTCGCGCCCTGGGACGACTTGGTGAAGAAGTTTGCCTACGACCCCAAGACGCCGTACTTCGAGCTGCTCGTCCCCAACGTCGACACGACGCGGTTTTCGTTTCTGCTCGAGCGGTGCCTCGAGGTGGACAAGAGCATGTTGTTAACGGGCGGGACGGGCGTGGGCAAGAGCGTGATCATCGTGGACTACCTCGCGAAGCACGCCGAGGAGAAGGACCTGGTGCCGGTGGTGATCAACTTCTCGGCGCAGACCCCGGCGTACGACACGCAGCTCCTGATCGAGTCGAAGCTGGAGAAAAAACGCAAGACCAAGTTCGGCGCGCCCCCGAACAAAAAGATCGTGCTCTTCGTGGACGACGTCAACATGCCCGCGCGCGAGACGTACGGCGCGCAGCCTCCCGTCGAGCTCCTGAGGCAGTTCCAGGACTTCAGGGGCTTCTACGACCGCAAGAAGCTCTTCTGGAAGGACGTCGAGGACACCACGCTGATTTGCGCGTGCGCGCCGCCCGGCGGCGGGCGGCAGGAGGTGACGCCGCGCTTCTTCAGGCACTTCAACATGCTGAACGTCCCGCCACCGTCCAACGCGAGCATGAAGACCATCCTGAGCAGCATCTACGGCGGGTTCCTGGCGGTCCCGGGCGGGTTCCCGGGCGACTTCTCTGAGTGCGTCAAGCCCGTGGTTGACGCGTCGGTGGAGGTGTACCGCCGCATGTCCGAGGAGCTCCTGCCGACGCCCGCCAAGTCGCACTACACGTTCAACCTGCGCGACCTCTCCAAGGTGCTGCAGGGCATCTTGCTGATCACCGCGAACCAGTGCAAGACGCGCGACGTCATGACGCGCCTGTGGGTGCACGAGTCCATGCGCGTGTTCCACGACCGGCTCATCTCGGTGGAGGACAAGGACTACTACAAGAACATGGTGGCGCAAGTCGTGAAGAAAAACTTTGCCGACGCGCCGACGTTCGAGGACCTGTTCGTGGACCGCTCGATTCTGTTCGGGGACTTTCTGGGCGGCAGCGCAGAGCCCAAGGAAGAGCGCGTGTACCAAGAAGTCGCGAACGTGGAGAAGATGGTGCTGCTGATGGAGGAGTACCTCGAGGAGTACAACGCCGACTCCACGAACGCGATGAACCTGGTGTTTTTCATGGACGCCGCCGAGCACGCGACGCGCATCGCGCGCATCTTGCGGCAGCCGCGCGGGAACGCGATGCTGGTGGGCGTGGGCGGCTCCGGGAAGCAGAGCCTGACGAGGTTCGCGTCGTTCGTCGCCGGGTTCAAGTGCTTCTCCATCGAGCTGAGCCGCGGGTACGGGTCGCAGGAGTTCAGGGACGACCTCAAGAACCTGTACCAGCAGACGGGCATCGACGGCGTACCGACTGTGTTCCTCTTCACGGACACGCAGATCGTCGAGGAGGGTTTCGTGGAGGACATCAACAACATCCTCAACTCCGGCGAAGTGCCCGCGTTGTTCGACGGGCAGGAAAAAGATCGCATGTGCTCGGACATACGCGAGTACGCCGAGAGCATCAACGCGCCCACGGGCAAGGACTCGCTGTACCAGACGTTCATCAACCGCGTGCGCGATAACCTGCACATCATCCTGTGCATGTCCCCGGTGGGCGAGGCGTTCCGCTCGCGCTGCCGCCAGTTCCCGTCGCTCATCAACTGCTGCACCATCGACTGGTACATGGAGTGGCCCGCGGAGGCGCTCAACTCGGTGTCGAAGCGGTTCCTCAGCAACGTCGAGCTCGGGTCGGACGAGGTGCGCGCGTCGGTGGCGTCGATGTGCGTGGACATCCACGTCTCGGTCACCGAAATCTCCGAGCGCTTCTACCAGGAACTGCGGCGGCGCTTCTACGTGACGCCCAAGAGCTACCTGGACCTGATCAACCTGTACACGTCTTTGCTTGAGGAGAAGCGCTTGGAGCTCGGGAGCGCGCGCGACCGGCTTTTGAACGGCCTGCAGAAGCTGGACGAAACGAACGAGCTGGTCGCGAACATGAAGATCGAGCTCGGCGAGCTCCAGCCGGTGCTGAAAGAGAAAGCCGCCGCCACGGAGATTTTGCTCGTGCAGGTTGCCAAGGACAAGGAGGAAGCCGCGCTGGTCGAGGCGAAGGTGGCGGAGGAGGAGGCGGTCGCGAAGAAGCAGGCGGACGAGACCAAGGCCATCGCGGACTCGGCGCAGGCGGACCTGGACGAGGCCATGCCCGCTTTGGAGTCGGCGGTGAAGTCGCTCAACGCGCTGAACAAGGCGGACATCGTCGAGGTGAAGGGCTTCCCCAAGCCGCCGCCGCTGGTGCGCATGACCATGGAGGCGGTGTGTTTGCTGCTCGGCGAGAAGACGGACTGGGACGCGGCGAAGAGGGTTCTGTCCAAGGGCGACTTCATGTCCCTGCTGTTCGAGTACGATAAGGACCACATCAAGGCGAAGATCGTCAAGGCGCTCACCAAGTACGTGGACAACCCGGACTACACGCCGGAGAACGTCGCCAAGCAGTCCAAAGCCGCGATGAGCCTCTGCATGTGGACGCGTGCCATGCACACGTACAGCCGCGTGGCGAAGGTTGTCGAGCCCAAGCGCAAGGCGCTCAAGGCGGCGGAGGACGCGCTGGCGGAGACCATGGCGCAGCTCAAGGCGGCGCAGGACAAGCTGCAGGCGGTTAAGGACAACGTCGCTGCGCTGGAGGCGCAGCTGCAGCAGGCCATGGACGACCAGCAGAGCCTGAAGGACCAGGCGGAGCTCACGGTGCAGCGCCTCGCGCGCGCCGAGAAGCTCACGTCGGGATTAGCGGATGAGCAGGTGCGCTGGAAAGACACCGCGGACGAGATCGGCCACCAGACCTCACTTTTAGTGGGCGACGTGTTTTTGTCCGCCGCGTGCATCGCGTACTTCGGCGCGTTCACGGGCGCGTACAGAGAGGAGCTGGTGGAGAAGTGGGTGCGGCGGTGCCAGGAGCTGGACATTCCCGTGTCGGACGACTGCTCGCTGCGCGGCGTCCTGGCCAGCCCGGTGGAGGTGCGCGACTGGAACATGTGGGGCTTGCCCACGGACTCGGTGTCCATCGACAACGGCATTTTGGTGACGCGCGGCAAGCGCTGGCCTTTGATGATCGACCCGCAGAACCAGGCCAACGCCTGGGTCAAGGCGATGGAGACCAAGAACGCGCTCAAGGTGATCAAGCTGACGGACGGGAACTACCTGCGCACGCTCGAGAGCTCCATTCGCGTCGGGAACCCGGTGCTGGTAGAGGACATCGGCGAGACCCTGGATCCGGCGCTGGAGCCGGTGCTTCAGAAGGCGGTGTTCACGCAGAACGGACGAACGTTGATTCGTCTGGGGGACACGGACGTTGATTACGACCCCAACTTCAAGTTCTACCTCACCACCAAGATGCCTAACCCGCACTACCTGCCGGAAGTGTGCATCAAGGTGACTGTGATCAACTTCACGGTGACAATCAAAGGGTTGGAGGACCAGCTCCTCGGCGACGTCGTGCGCAAGGAGCGCCCCGACCTGGAAGAGGCGAAGGACAGGCTCGTGGTGTCCATCAGCAACGACAAGAAGCAGCTGCAGGAGCTGCAGGACAAGATCCTGAACATGCTGAAGGAGTCCGAGGGGAACATCCTGGACGACGAGGTGTTGATCGACACGCTGAACAACTCCAAGATCACGAGCGGGATGATCTCCGGGCGGCTGGAGGAGGCGGAGACCACCGAGAACCAAATCAACAGCACGCGCGAGACGTACCGCGCGGCGGCGGTTCGCGGGTCCATCCTGTACTTCGTGATCGCGGACCTGGCGCTCATCGGGCCGATGTACCAGTACTCGCTCAACTTCTTCATGCGCATGTTCAACGACTGCATCGTCAACTCGCGCGAGACCGGTCCGGGGGCGGAGAGCGCCGGCGCCGGCGACGGCGACGGCTCCGAAGCCGGCTCGGACGCCGACGCCGACGCCGACGCCGACGCTCGATCCGCGTCCGGCTCGAAATCGGCGGGGTCGGACTCGGCGGGTTCGGAGTCCGACGAAGAGTCCGACGACGAGGAGGTGAAGGAACAGAAACGCGCCAAAGCCCTGGATGACCGGCTCCAATCCTTGATGCGGTACACCACGCGGTTCATGTTCGAAAACGTGTGCCGCGGTTTGTTCGAGGAGCACAAGCTGCTGTACTCGTTTCTGCTCTGCACGTCCATCCTGCGCGCGGCGGAGCACATCGAGCCCAAGGAGTGGAGCGCGTTCCTAAGGGGCACGCCTCTGACGTACGCGCCGCCGCCCAAGCCCGAGGGCGAGGACATGGCGTGGCTCTCCGCGAGCGTCTGGCGCAACGTCTGCTTCCTCGAGCGCGAGCTCCCGGGCGCGCTCTCCGGGTTCGCGGCGGCGATGGCGGCGGCGCCGGCGGAGCACCGCGCGTGGGCGGAGAGCGCGTTCCCGTTCCAGGCGGACCTGCCCGGCGAGACGGAGGCGCGCGCGAGCCCGTTCGTGAAGCTGGCGCTCGTCAAGGTGTTCGCCGAGGAGAAGGCGGTGACGGCGGCGCAGCAGTACGTGGGCGTCGAGCTGGGCGAGAGCTTCACCGAGGCGCCGCCCTGGACCCTGGACGACGTGTTTCCGGACACCGACAGCCGCACGCCGGTGGTGTTCATCCTGTCCACGGGCGCGGACCCCACGGCGATGCTGCAGCGCTTCGCGACGAAGAAGGGCTGGGTGCCGGGCGAGCGCCTGCACATCGTGTCCCTCGGGCAGGGCCAGGGCCCGGTGGCGGAGGCGCTGGTGGAGGCGGGGCAGGTCTCCGGCGACTGGGTGTGCCTGCAGAACTGCCACCTCGCCAAGTCGTGGATGCTTTCGCTGGAGAAGATGGTCGAGACCATCGGCGCGCCTACGTCGGAGACGCACGATGACTTCCGGCTGTGGCTCACGTCCATGCCCGCGGAGATTTTCCCCGTCCTGGTGCTGCAGAACGGCATCAAGCTCACGAACGAGCCTCCGAAGGGCGTGCGCGCCAACATGAAGCGCACGTTCAACGATTTAACGGAGGACGCGTTCGAGTCGTGCTCCAAGCCGCGGGCTTATAAAAAGCTCGTCTTCGCGCTGTCCACGTTCCACGCCGTGATCCAGGAGCGGCGCAAGTTCGGCCCCCTCGGGTGGAACATTCGATACGAGTTCAACGCCAGCGACATCGAGTGCTCCATGCTCACGCTAAAAATGTTCCTGGAGGAGCAGGAGACCATCCCTTGGGACGCGCTCGTGTACGTCACCGGCCAGATCAACTACGGCGGGCGCGTCACGGATGACCTGGACCGCCGGTGCTTGATGAGCATACTGAAGAAGTACTACCTGGAGGCTGTGCTGGACGACGCGTACCGCTTCACGCCCTCCGGCGTGTACTACGCGCCGGAGGAGGGCGACCTCACGTCCTTCCGCCAGTACATCAACGACCTGCCGCTCACGGAGGCGCCCGAGGTGTTCGGGATGCACCCCAACGCCGACATCACGTTCCAGATGCAGGAGACGCGCAAGATGATGGACAGCGTGTTGTCCATCCAGCCGCGCGCAACCAGCGCCGAGGGGGGGAAGAGCCCCGACGAGGTGGTCGCCGCGCTCGCGGAGGAGATCGAGGGTCAAGTTTTACCCCCGATCGACGTGGACGACGCCGCGCCCGGGCTCTTCGACCGCACCGAAACCGGCCAGCTCAAGTCCCTCTCCGTGGTGCTCGGGCAGGAGATTGAGCGCTTCAACAAGCTCACCGAGGTTCTGCTTTTGTCTCTGAAACAGCTGCGGATGGCCATCAAGGGCGTGATCGTGATGACCGGCGACCTCGAGCACATGCACACGAACCTGCTGAACAATCAGGTGCCCGCCATCTGGCAGCGCGCCGCGTACCCGTCCCTGAAACCGCTCGGCGGCTGGATGCGCGATTACCAGAAGCGCGTCGCCATGATGAGCGGCTGGCTGAAAACCGGCGCGCCCGACTCGTTTTGGCTGCCCGGCTTTTTCTTTCCGCAGGGGTTCATGACCGGCGTGCTGCAGACGCACGCGAGGAAGTACGCGCAGCCCATCGACTCGCTCAACTTCAATTTCCGAGTGTTGGAAGGCATCGAAACCGCGGAGGACGTCAAACAAGAGAACGTCGTGGAGGACGGCGTGCTCGTCGACGGTTTGTTTGTGGACAACGCGCGATGGAACCGCGCCGGCGCCTTTCTGGACGAATCCGAACCCGGCGTGATGTGCTCGCCGCTGCCGGTGATCCACTTCGTCCCGGTGCAGCACTACGTGCCCCCCGCGCTGCTGGCGGACGCAGACCCCGAGGAGTACCAGTGCCCACTGTACAAGACGTCCGTGCGCGCGGGCATCCTCAGCACCACCGGGCAGTCCACCAACTTCGTGCTGTGCGTCGGCCTGCCCATTCGCCCGGGCACCGACAGCGACTTTTGGGTGTTGCAGGGCGTCGCGCTGCTGTGCGCGCTCAACGACTGACGGTGGTGTGTGTTCGTATTTTACGTATGATAACGCTCGAGCGACGCGTCTCTCGAGAAGCTCGCGTCGCTCGATGCGTTCTGAGATGACGCGCGGCGTCCCGGAACCGTGGTAACGAGGGACGACGCGCGACGCGGTAGAGAAGCGCGTGTATTATCAACATTTATTTAGCTATCTATCGCACGAGGCGTAAGTTGGTCTCTCGTCCATCACTCTCGCGCGCGCGGCTCCGCCGGTGATGGCCCCCGTCGCGCCGCCGGGGGCGTCCCGGACGCTGGTGACCCTGATCGATGGCGACTGCGCGCTCTGCAGCGCGTACGCGCGCGTCGTGTCGTCTCTTGACAGAGCCGGGGTGGTGTACTTCGAGACGCAGCAGTCCGACGTCGGCCGGGCGGTGCTTCGCCGCGCGCGCATGCCCGAGGACCTGTCAACGATAGTCGTCGTAGAGGCCGCGAGCGGTGACGTGCGGGGGTACGTCAAATCCACCGCGGTGCTTCGGACGTTCGCGGCGCTCGGCGCGCCCTGGAACGCGATGTGCGCGTTCCTGCTCGTCCCGAGGGTCGTGCGGGATGGCGTGTACGCGTTCGTGGCGAAAAACAGGCACCGCGTGTTTGGGACGAACGGCGGGCGATGCGCGCTTCCCGACGCGGTGTTGCGGCGGCGTATGACACGTAGTCTCCCGAAAGAACTCGTCGCAGAGTAGCGAGATTGGGTCGTGGACGAGGAAAGACCCCGTGCGATGTCAACGCGGGAGTAGTAGATGAAGGGGAGGGTATAGACACTCCCCGCCGTAGGTTGGCGAGATGATTACGTATATAGATAGCTCAGAAGATGAATTGCAGATGACTCGCTCATCGACAGACTGTCACGATGACGAGGGCGGCGTGCCGACGTGCATCTTCGCTATGGGGGACGTGAGCGCGTCCCCGTGTCTCTTATCCCCCCCCTTATCCGAGCCCCCCGTCCCCGGGGACGCCGTCGCCATTCCCCGGGCTTTCGAGTCGAAACTCAACCTCCGCCTGGCGGAGTCCGCCTCCGCGGGCGAGAGCGCCACTCGCGAGATTGTGGGGATGGACTTTTTAGGCGCCGCGGGCGGCGTCGGCGGCGCGGTCGCGCCGGAATGGTCGTGCGGTAAGTGCGCGGGCGGTGTCGTGGACATCGACAGGAACATCACTTACGAGTGCGAGTGAGCGCGTGCGGGCGCTCGAGCGTGCGTGTGGACGCGACAGTCGCACGCGCGAAGGCGCTTCCGGCACCTTCGGATGGATCCCGAGAATGAACCGCCTCTCTCGTGCGCGCGCGACGCTCGAGTAAAAGCTTCGCGAAGGGTTTCTTCGCGATGAATTCCACGAACACGCCGGTTGTTAACGTCAAGCCCGCGAGTGTTCGCGACTGCGGACTCGATGCGACGCTCGTGTGTCTCTCGTTGTGCCGCATCCCTCGCGGGATTACTCGCCACGACACCGCAAATGTCCTTTTTTAGCTTGCTTGCCAATCGGTCGGGTGGCGCGTTTTCGCCGCCAGTCTGTGACTCAGCATTCCCCGTACGTTGTAAACCGAGAAACCAGGGTCTATGTACGAGCGCGATCGAGCCTTAGTCCTCGGCAGATTTTTTCGCCGGCATCGGCGCTGGCTTGTCGAAACACACCGCCGCCGGATAAAGCACGCGCGATCGGCGCGGCGCCCGCCACAAGAAGGCTGGCGGTGAGTCGAACGCTCGCGTTTCGCAGCGGCCGAGGCTCGGCACGCACGTACCCCAACACATTCTCCCCGTTCGAACGATGAGCGTCATGGCCGCCGTCGCGCCCATGCGCGCGCACGCCGCCGTGTTCTCGGGAAAGGCGCAGAGGCCGCATCGCGCCGTGCGAGCCGCGCGCCCCACGGTTTGCAAGGCCGTCGCAGACCCGTCCGCGACGGCGAAGGCCAACAAGGCCGAGTGGAACAAGCTCGGCCAGGTGTGCGCCGTGCTCGGCTCCCAGTGGGGCGACGAGGGCAAGGGCAAGCTCGTGGACATCCTCGCGCAGGTGCGTCCGATTCCGAATCGCAAGGACGCGCTCACCAGACGCGTCGCGCGGTTTCCTCTCCCGAGACCCGCGCGTCGATCCCGAGGCGAAGCGGCGAGAAGCGACGGCGCCTCGCCGGACGCGGAAGCCGCGCTCGATCCGACGCTCGCCCGGGCACGCGACGCGATGGACGGCGTGCCCCCCGACGCGCGCCGACCGGGCCGCGTCCTCCGTCCCGCGAAAAGCGCCAACCCCAAACCTAAGAATATCCCGAAGATCCAGACTGACCTCCATGCGACCTCGTTCCCTCGTTTTCGTCATCCGTTTTCGCCCTCGCGCTCGCGCAGGAGTACGACATGGTGACTCGTTGCCAGGGCGGCGCGAACGCGGGCCACACCATCTACGACGACAGCGGCAAGAAGTACGCGCTGCACCTCGTTCCCTCCGGCATCCTGAACGAGAAGTGCCTGTGCGTGGTGGGCAACGGCGTGGTTGTGCACATCCCCTCCATGTTCAACGAGCTGGAGGCGCTCGAGGCGGCGGGCGTGGCGGTCACGCCGGACCGGCTCGTGGTGTCCGACCGCGCGCACATGCTCTTCGACCTGCACAAGGAGATCGACGGGCTGCGCGAGGCGGAGCTCTCCGGGAACAAGATCGGCACCACCAAGCGCGGCATCGGGCCGGCGTACGCGAGCAAGGCGACGCGCAACGGCGTGCGCGTGGGCGACGTGCGCAACCCCGAGAAGTTCGCCGCCGGGCTCCGCGCGCTCGCCGCGGACGCGGCGGCGCGCTTCGATGACTTCGAGTACGACGTCGAGGCTGAGATCGAGAACTACAAGATGTTCGCGGAGAAGGTAAAGCCCTACATCAAGGACACCGTGGCGCTGGTGAACGCGTCGCACAAAGCCGGGAAGCGCATCCTCGTCGAGGGCGCCAACGCCACGATGCTCGACCTCGACTTTGGCACGTACCCGTTCGTGACCAGCTCCAACCCCTCGCTGGGCGGCGTCTGCTCCGGCCTCGGCCTCGCGCCCAACAAGTTCGAGTCCGTCATCGGCGTCGCCAAGGCGTACACCACGCGCGTCGGCGCGGGGCCGTACCCGACGGAGCTCTTCGGCGACCTCGCCGACGACCTGCGCGAGAAGGGGTTCGAGTACGGCACCACCACCGGACGGCCGCGCCGCATCGGGTGGCTGGACGTCGTCGCCCTGAACTTCGCGAGCCAGATCAACGGGTTCACGCACATCAACCTCACCAAGCTAGACGTGCTTTCCGGCCTGCCCGAGCTCAAAATCGGTGTCGCGTACAAGCTGAGCTCGGGCGAGACGACGACGGATTTCCCGAGCGACACCGACGCGGTGGGCGAGGTGGAGGTGGTGTACGAGACGATGCCCGGCTGGGAGGAGGACATCTCGGGCGCGCGCGTCTGGGACGAGCTCCCCGAGGCGTGCCAGGCGTACGTGATGAAAATCGAGGAGCTGTGCGGCGTGGAGTGCAGGTACCTCGGCGTCGGGCCGGGCAGGGACGCCATCGTCATCAAGCCGTGAGACGAACGACGCGTCGACGGAGACGAGATGTTTTTTGAAACGGTTTTTTGAAACGAGACGGGTTTCTAAACCGCGAGGAGACGACGCGGTGGGGGAGTGGACGGACGCGACGTGACGTCGCAGGGTTCCGCGGGAGGTATGAACGCGCGAACGTGCGCGAGTGAAGTGCGTTCCTTTATGAATGAATATACGCGACGACGCGCTGTTTCT
>Ga0181557_1002386_pt1 | contig 19482 bp, 16 predicted proteins | sample 011ome_23_FD_148632 | JGI IMG/M metagenome (GOLD analysis project Ga0181557, IMG submission 148632) | Coastal salt marsh microbial communities from the Groves Creek Marsh, Skidaway Island, Georgia - 011506CT metaG (spades assembly) | ecosystem: Environmental > Aquatic > Marine > Intertidal zone...
ATAATAAGTATGAATGAGAAATGATCATTAGAAAACGGATTAATGGAAATATTAGATTAAGGATATTGTGATCATGGCTTGGCCTGCCTATCAAAAATTATTGTCTAGTCTTTCTGACACCCCTTCGTATGGCATTGCTATGGGGGAGTTGCTAGAAGATCGCGACCGTAACGAACGACTTCAGTTTGCTATTGATGATATGCAAATTGATATGACGCGCCAGACGGTGACGCAGGATCAACTGCATATTTTGTTGCAAGTGGCTAAAGAAGCTGAGGTGATGGAAAAATGCCATGCCATGCTAGATGGTAAGAATGTTAATAGCTCTGAGAAAAGCCCTGCGCTTCATGCTCATTTGCGAGATCCGTCCCAACCATTGGCGCAGGCCAGTGTTGACATCATGGCAAGCCATTTAGACCGTTTGCTTAGTTTAGGCATCACGGATGTGGTTTCTGTTGGTATTGGGGGTTCTGATCTAGGGCCAGCGATGGCTGTCGCGGCCTTATCACCATATCAACAAGGGCCAGAAATTCATTTTGTTAGTACCATTGATCCATCACAGATGGGCGATTGCCTTGCTGTCCTTGATCCGTCAACGACGGCTATGCTGGTCGTCTCAAAATCTTTTTCCACCCCTGAAACGCTTGCGAATATGGCTTTGGCAATGCATTGGTTTGATGATGCTGAGATCGATACCAGTGACCGTGTTTTAGCGATTACCGCTAACCCGAAAAAAGCAAAGGAAATGGGTTTTGCTGATGACGCTATCCTGCCATTTGATCAGGGTATTGGTGGGCGATATTCTATCTGGTCAGTGGTTGGTTTTGGCTTAATGTTAGCTATTGGTCGAGCTGGGTTTAGGGCTATGCTTGCTGGCGGTCATGCTGTTGATGAGCATGTTCTTAGCGCACCACTTTATCAGAATGCTCCGGTGAATCTGGCGCTGATGCGATATTGGAATATTAGTGTGCTAGGGCGTCAAGCCGAAGCCTTTTGCCCCTATGATCAACGCCTGGATAAGTTGGACTCATGGCTTCAGCAACTGGAAATGGAATCCAATGGTAAGTCTATGGATGCTTCTGGCAAAAGGGTAGATTATTTTACTGCCCCAGTCATGTTTGGAATGGCTGGTGGTAATGCACAACACAGTTTCTTTCAGCATATCCACCAAAGTGCGATGGTCACCCCTGTGACGTTCCTTGCGCCATTAAGGCCTTTAATGTCGGATGCAAATATGGCTGCAGATCTTGTGGCAGATCACCATGATCAATTGATATTAAATATGATGGCTCAGGCTGATGCTCTTGCTTTGGGTGATGCGGATGATCCCGGGTTTTCTGGTGGGCGTCCCTCAACGGTTATCACATGGCTTCAATTATCCCCATACACGCTTGGACGGGTTCTGGCGTTATTTGAATATGTCACGACGATGTCAGGATCCCTTTGGGGGTTGAACAGCTTTGACCAACCCGGGGTTGAGCTTGGCAAAAGGCGTGCCCAAAGTTATCAAGACATCTATAAGGGCAAAGCCGCTGATCATCTTTTGACAACCACCACCAAAAACATCTTTGATCAGCTAAAGGAATTGAAAGAATCCTTAACAAATAAGCCTTGATTTATCCACGAATTAGCGTCATGGCTTATGTCATATCTTGATGAGATAATCATAGGAAAATGTATCATGAACAGAGAAGTATTTATCACTTGTGCGGTCACAGGGGCAGGCGATACCACCGGTAAGTCTGATCTGGTTCCAATTACCCCAAAACAAATTGCCGATGATGCTATTGCTGCGGCTAAGGCTGGCGCCGCCATTGCGCATTGTCATGTTCGTGATCCAGAAACAGGAGCCCCATCACGCGATGTTGCGCTGTATCGTGAAGTCGTGGACCGGATACGTTCCGCAGACACCGATGTGGTCATCAATCTGACTGCTGGCATGGGCGGAGATTTAATTATTGGCTCACCTGAACAGCCCTTGCCCCTTGCGGAAGGTACTGATATGGCAGGGGCGGCTGAACGCGTAGAACATGTTAGCAGTCTGCTGCCAGAGATTTGCACCCTTGATTGCGGCACAATGAATTTCTCGCATGGGGATTACATTATGGCGAATACCCCATCAATGTTGCGTGCAATGGCAAAGCATATGCAGGATGCTGGTGTTCGCCCAGAAATTGAGATTTTTGACACTGGCCATCTGGTGCTGGCAAAACAATTGGTTAAAGAAGGGTTGATTGATAATCCTGTTGTTGTTCAGCTTTGCATGGGCATTCCTTATGGTGCTCCGGATGATCCAAACACGCTGATGGCTTTGGTGAACAACTTGCCTGACGATTGGATTTATTCAGCTTTTTCTATTGGACGGAATCAACTGCCTTATGCCGCGCTGGCACCTATTGTTGGCGGTAATGTTCGGGTTGGGCTAGAAGATAATATCTATTTAGAATACGGAAAACTGGCTACAAATGCGGATTTGGTTGAACGAGCAGCAACCATTTTGTCAGCAATGAATATATCCATTCTTACCCCTGAAGATGTTCGTAAGAAACTAAAATTAACAAAACGCTAGAGGTGGTTTCGTGGCAAAAGGAATAAGCAAGGCCGCTGTTATTGGCGGCGGTGTTATTGGTGGTGGCTGGGTTGCCAGACTTATGACGGCAGGCTGTGATGTGACGGTGTTTGATCCGCATCCAAAAGCGGCAGACTACGTTAATGATGTAATAGCCCGAAATGAGGCCGCGATGTTACGGCTTTGGCCGGGGCAAACTACCGGGGCAAGAGGACAGGTGCGCTATGTCAAAACGATTGGTGAGGCAGTAGAGGGCGCAGATTTAGTCCAAGAATCTGTGCCAGAACGCATTGAGTTAAAGAAAACCATTCATCAGGAAATTGGCGAAGCTTTAGCTGATCATGCGATTATTGGTTCATCTACTTCAGGGCTGTTGCCTACTGATATCCAGAGGGATATGCCAAACGCAGACCGGATGATGGTCGCGCACCCTTATAATCCAGTTTATTTGTTGCCCGTGGTGGAAATTGTTGGTGGTGAGAAAACCTCAGCCGACGCAATCGCTACCGCGATGGAACTTTATGCCGCCATAGGCATGAAGCCGGTTCATATCAAAAAGGAAATTGATGCTTTTGTTGGGGATCGCCTGCTTGAGGCAATGTGGCGAGAATCGCTTTGGCTGATTGATGAAGGCATCGCCACTGCAGGTGAGATTGATGATATCGTCCGCTATGGTCTAGGGATGCGTTATGCCCAGATGGGGCAATTTATGACTTACCGGCTTGGCGGGGGTGATGGCGGTTTCAGACATTTTCTGGAACAGTTTGAACCGTCGCTAAAATGGCCATGGACAAAGCTGATGGATGTCCCGGAATGGACAGAAGAATTGGTCGATAAGATTGTCAGCCAGAGCGATGACCATGTTGCTGGTCTTAGCGTCAAAGAGCTAGAAACAACGCGAGATAACAACCTTGTTGATTTTCTCAAAGTGTTGCGCCGCAACCAATGGGGTGCTGGAACCGTTCTCAAAAATCCGGCAGATATGGCGGCAGCAACCGAAGAGAGCATGGCGCTTGATGCTAATCCTTTTATCACTTGGCAAGGCCATGTGCATGAGGATTGGGCAGATTACAATAACCATATGACCGAGTTTCGGTATCTGGAGGTATTCAGCATGGCAACTGATAAGGTGCTGTTTGGATGCGGCGCTGGACCAGCCTATGTGAAAGAAGGGTTTTCCTTTTATACAGTTGAAACCCACATACGTCATATTGATGAAATAGCCATCGGCAAACCTATTCATGTGGTAACCCGTTTGATCAATCATGATGCTAAAAAATTGCATCTGTTCCATGAAATGTATGGCGGCGAAGATAACCGCTTGCTGGCAACTGGGGAACATATGTTGCTTCATGTTGATATGAAGGCAGGCAGAGCCTGTGCCATGCCAGAACACATTGCGGCAGGATTTGACACTATCGCTAAGGCACAGGAAAGTCTTGCTATGCCTGAGGCGGTAGGGTCAGCCATAGGAATGAAACGCAAATAATTTAGAAGGTCACAAAGCCTTTAGAGACAAAGCAAGTTAGCAGGAGAGAACCTATGCGTTTTGGACTCACAGAAGAACAAAATATGATCGTTGATACGGTCAGAGGTTTCGTTGAAAAAGAAATTTATCCTCACGAAGCGCGAGTGGAAGAGCTAGGTTATGTGCCAGCAGAAATCGCGAATGAGATTAAGTCCAAAGTGCTTGAGATGGGATTTTACGCACCAAACTTCCCTGAAGAAGTCGGGGGTGGCGGCCTCAATCATTTAGAGTTTGCTTTGCTTGAACGTGAACTTGGTCGCGGCTCTATGGCCTTGACCCATTTTTGGGGACGGCCGCAAAATATCTTGATGGCGTGTGAAGGCGAACAAAAAGAGCGCTATCTTTATCCTGCGGTCAAAGGCGAGAGAATGGACGCGTTGGCTATGACGGAACCAGATGCCGGATCCGATGTCCGCGGCATGAAAACCTATGCCAAAAAAGATGGAAGCGACTGGATCATTAATGGCACAAAGCATTTTATTTCCGGGGCGGCTCATGCTGATTTTGTCATTGTCTTTATCGCCACAGGTGAAGACGATACCCCCAAAGGCCCGAAAAAGCGGATCACCTGCTTTCTGGTAGATCGGGGGCATCCGGGGTTTGAGATTAAGCCTGGTTATAAATCAGTGTCGCATCGCGGTTATGATAATATGATCCTGACTTTTGATGATTGTCGTCTGCCTGAAAGTCAGGTGCTGGGTGAGGTTGATGGCGGTTTTGAAGTTATGAACACTTGGCTATACGCTACCCGCATCACAGTTGCGACAATGTCGGTTGGTCGCGCCAGACGAGTGTTTGATATGGCGCTGCAATACGCGGTCGATCGCAAACAATTTGGTCAGCAAATTGGAAAGTTTCAGGGGGTTAGCTTTAAGCTGGCAGATATGATCACTGAAATTGATGCCGCAGACTGGTTAACGCTGGCCTCAGCATGGCGATTGGATGAAGGGCTAGAAGCCAATCGGGAAATTGCCTCAGCAAAAGTTTATGCGTCTGAAATGCTGGCTAGAGTTACCGATGAAGCGATACAGATACATGGCGGTATGGGATTAATGAACGATCTGCCATTGGAACGCTTTTGGCGTGATGCAAGGGTGGAACGCATCTGGGATGGAACATCTGAAATCCAGCGCCACATTATTAGCCGTGATTTGCTTCGGCGGATAGGTGGCTAATGTCGCGGCGCGATCCTTCGGATTATTCTGCCTCATTGACGCGGCTGTTACGTCCGTCAAATATCGCGGTGATTGGCGGTAAATGGGCTGAAGCCGTGGTCTTGAGCTGCAGCGAAATTGGTTTTGCGGGTGAAATTTGGCCAGTGCATCCCCATAAAGAAATGGTTGCCGGGCATAAAGCCTATCCTAATTTAGCCGCTTTACCTGCACCCCCTGATGCTGTGTTTCTGGGGGTTAATCGTAAAACAAGCATTGATATGGTAGGCCAGTTAAGTGCCATGGGCGCGGGCGGTGTTGTTACCTTTGCTTCTGGATTTGCCGAAGTCGAAAACGGGAAGGAGTTTCAGGATCAGTTGGTGGCGGCGGCAGGGGATATGCCTATTCTTGGCCCAAACTGCTATGGCATGATCAATTATCTCGATGGGGCGTTATTATGGCCTGATGTTCATGGGGGAAAGCCCGTGGAACGTGGGGTTGCCATTATCACGCAGTCATCAAACTTAGCAATCAACCTAACGATGCAAAGAGGCGGCTTGCCAATTGCTTATATTTTAACCTTGGGCAATCAGGCGATGATTGGCATGGCTGATTTGATCAGGGTGGTCGCGGCAGATGACCGCGTCACAGGAATTGGCCTGCATATTGAAGGCATTAATGATGCCGAAGCCTTTGCCGCTGCGGTGCATGAAGCCAAGCAACACAGAAAAGGTGTGCTGGCCCTTAAGGCAGGATTAAGCGAGGCGGCGCAAAACATGACCGTATCGCATACCGCGTCATTAGCTGGCGGTATGGCCGCGTCACAAGCATTTTTTGATGCTCTTGGTGTTGGTGAAGTGGATTCCATTGATGCCTTAATGGGCGGCCTGACCTTATTGCATTGTTATGGTCAACTTGATGATCCCTCTCTCTTGACGATGTCCTGTTCGGGGGGTGAGGCGTCATTAATTGCGGATGCGGCGGAACGAGGAAAGGTTCCCATGCCATCATTGTCGGCGGATGCGGCCGCGCGTATACAAGCCACGGTTAACCCCTTAGTCACTGTCAGCAATCCGTTTGATTATCACACTTTTGATTGGGGTGATGGCCCAAGATTAGAAGCCAGCTTTACCGCTGCCATGCAGGCTGGTATCGGCATCACGGCGCTTATTATTGACTTCCCAAAGCTAGAATTAGGACGTGCTGATGCTTGGAAAACGGCTTTGGATGCACTTTTGCAGGCAAGTAAAACCACGGGTGCTAAAGCCATGGTTCTGGCGAGTATGGCAGACGGGCTGCCTGAACAATGGACAAACTGGTTGATGGAACGCGGCATTCCGGCAATGCGCGGATTTGATCATACAATTGCTGCAATCAGAGCGGCGCATCAGGCCTCCCGGCCACCAAGGGCAGTAACCCTTTCTGGATTAGCGGCACGAATGTCCGCAAGCAAAGGCCAGATTGAGAATCTAAATGAACATGAAGGAAAAGCCTTGTTAGCACGCGGCGGCATAATGATACCGCAAGGAGGCATCGCCGAAACCCAAGATGAAGCGATAGCAATAGCGTCAGACAGGCTGGTGGTAATGAAGGCGGTTTCAGCGGAATTAAGCCACAAGACTGAAGCAGGTGCCGTTCGGCTTGGAATTAAGGGTGAAGATCAGGTAGCAGAAGCCTTTCGCCATTTGCGCCAAATTAGCCCACAGGTCTTGGTTGAAGATATGATTACCGACAGTGTTGCTGAACTGATCATAGGGATTAGCCGTGATCCGGTGGTGGGTCTTTATCTGATGCTAGGGACAGGGGGTGTTATGGCGGAATTGTTGCGCGATACTGTCACACTGATTATGCCTAGCCCAGCTGATGCTATTGAAAAGGCGATAAGGCAACTCAAAGCAGGGGCGTTGATCGAAGGCTGGCGCGGTAAACCCAAAGGCGATCTCAATGCGGCAGTTCTAGCGATTGGGGCTATTCAGGACATTGCCCTTGACTGTCAGGACAAACTTGAAGACCTTGAAATTAATCCGCTTATGATCAGACCCGAAGGCAAAGGTGTGGTCGCGGTTGATGCCTTGATCCGCCTCAACCAATAACAACGCGCAGGAAATTAAAGGAGAAGCTCATGTCAGATGTTCTGAAAACCAGCCTTAGCAATGGTGTCTTTCATATTGTTTTGGATCGCCCCAAAGCTAATGCCATTGATTTGAAGACCAGCCGTGAAATGGGCGAAGTGTTCAAGGCGTTTCGTGATGATCCTGACGCGCGTGTTGGCATTGTTAGCACCGCAGGGGAGAAGTTTTTCTGTGCAGGATGGGACCTCAAGGCTGCAGCAGATGGAGATGCCGTAGATGGTGATTATGGTGTTGGGGGGTTTGGCGGACTTCAGGAACTTCGCGGAATGAATAAACCCGTAATCGCCGCTGTTGAGGGGATGACTGTTGGTGGCGGGTTTGAATTGGCCCTGTCCTGCGATTTGATTTATTGCACTAAGGAAAGCCGTTTTGCGCTTCCCGAAATTAAGGCTGGAACTTTGGCTGATGCGGCAACGGTTAAACTGCCAAAACGTATTCCCTATCATATCGCAATGGAGATGTTGTTTTTAGGGCGCTGGATGGATGCTGATGAAGCCAAGCATCATGGTTTAGTGAATGATGTTCTGGATGCGGATAAGTTGATGGATCATGTCTGGGAAGTTGCGGAAACATTAGCCGCTGGTCCACCTCTAGTTTTTGCAAGCATCAAAGAAGTGGTGCGTGAAGCCGAAGCCCTTAGGTTTCAGGATGCAATGAACCAGATCACCAAACGCCAGTTGGCCTCTGTGGATATTCTTTATGACAGCGAAGACAATCTGGAAGGGGCAAAAGCTTTTGCCGAAAAACGTGACCCTGTCTGGAAAGGGCGTTGATTTTTCCCTGAACGGGCTATCTCAACAAGCATAAGCGCTTAGATAGGAGAGACAGCCATGACACGAGATAAACGGTTTATTTTTCGCCTAACAGTCCTGTTATCAGGGGTGTTTCTTTTGATGATCAGTGGTCAGTCGGTTATGGCCGCAGGGTCCGGTAGCTCGAGCTCCTCACCAGCAAAGCCAGCGGTCATCATCGCGGCGGAGGCTGCCATCAAAAAAGGACAATATGCGGAAGCTTATCAGTCACTTGCAGAAAAAGAGTCTAAATATTCTAAAAATGCTGACCTTTATAATCTAATGGGATATTCCGCTAGAAAATTGGAACGTTATGAGGATAGCATGGCGCATTATCAAAGAGCGCTTGAAATTGACCCCAAGCACAAAGGCGCGCTTGAATATCTGGGTGAGTTGTATTTGACCTTGAACCAACCAGAAGATGCCAAGGCCATGTTGGCAAAGCTTAAAAAAATATGTTTTTTGGGTTGCGAAGAAAAAACCGAACTAGCTGAAGCGATTAGTGCATGGGAAGCAGCAAACAACTAATTGGCTTTCCCGTCTTGATGTAGTTTTTCAAGCATGGCTCTAGCCTCTGGGCTGAGCCGCTTCTTGGTGATATCTAAGCTATTGCCTTCGATGGGTTGGCTTTGGCTATCTAGAGATGGCGTATCCATTGGCTTTTCTGCTTCAGGCTCTGGCATTCTGATCATGTGATCTTCGGTGACCTCAACAGAATAGAGGGGCATTTTGGTATGACGGAGACGCGCCAATTTTCGTCGCAATGTTTTGTTTAACACCCTTTGGCTATCTTGATTGTGGTCAGATTTAGGTTGTGGTTTGCCGCTACTACTAAATATCAGCATGATCAAGAGAACAAAGATCAGACTAACAAACACAGTAAGCGTAAGCGGTTGATTAAGTGCTAAGTCCTGTATAAAGGGCATTTTTGCAAGCAACCATGCCACATCAGGATATTCAAAAAACTGGATCAGCGCAGACTGGATCGTGTCCATCATGACAAGTCACCCATAAAGATATTGGCATATTCATCAGCCAGTTGTGGGCCAATGGTTTCCTGATCTTTTCGCCAGGGGCGCAGATGCGTTGGAATGGCATTGATAGGGCCAAGATTTTCGCCTAGCCACCACGCGCAAATCGCGGCTTTATTATGTTTTCGGGTCAGCATCAAACGTCCAGTGCCTAGGGATGCGATATGAACCCAATGTTTTGCGATCGCTAAAATGGTATCTTCAAGACGGGTTTTGCGCGTCATAATCAGCTTGAACTCTTGCCGGGGTTGCGGTTTGCGGTTCTGTATTTCTGATAGGGCGTCAACGTCAGGCAGGTCTAACATAATAGAAGCATCAAGTCGGGTAGGGTTGTTGATCAATCCAAAATCGACCTTAAGACTGGATTGATGCGTCGGCGAGATAAGACGATTGTGAAAATAATCACAAGCAGTTTGGGCAATCTCAGCCAGCATGGGGTCAATATCTAAAACATGAAGACGAACCATGATGTGTTACCTTTCTGATGCAATCTAAAGGATATGTGATGTCCCCCGCAAGTGATCTGTGGGGGCTAATAGCCCTAAGAAAGCGTACCCCCTAAGAAAGTGCCCCCCCCTAAGAGAGTGCATACGGCGTTTTACCGCCACACAAGCAACTTCAAAAGCTAGAGTAGCGCATTTCTGACGGTTACGGTAGTTGGTTTTGACGGGGGTCATGGCGGACAAAGATGAAAATGGGGCAGGGGGGGTAGGGTCAGAAATCGGTGACAAAAACCACTTTTTGATGGTGTGGTTAATATCCTCTAGCAAAACCACCTGCGGGGTGCTTATGGGTTGCTCCTTGATGATTTGCAGCAAAATTCCTGCTGACGCCTCACAGATTGCACAGCCCCTGACTTGAACGGAAATGCCCTCAATCTGATCTTTGTTCAGGTGTAGCATAACCGTAACCTTATCCCCACAAGTAGGGTTGGTCATTTCGGCCATGTGGGTAGGGTTTGTAAGTAAGGGTTGCTCTCGCACTTGTCGAGACAGCGATAACATTTGCTCATGATAAAGGCGATCTTCTGTCATGGCATTTCCCTTAGTTTTGATCTGTTGTTGAAACTCGTGTTATCCTTATTTTATGGTATAGTAGCAATACTGTCATCACGCTTTGGTAAGATTATTCATCAAAGGGATTAATCCTCCCAAGCAAGACCCTGACACAGAAAGGTCAAAGACAATGACGCTTCATTATCTGGCAACAAGAATCCTTGTGACCCTTGGTCCTGCCAGCAATTCCCGTGACATGATTAAGACGCTGGCGCTTGCTGGGGCTAGCGCGTTTCGTTTGAATTTTAGTCACGGCACACAGGATATGCATAAAGAAACCTATGATTATGTTAGGGATGTGGCAAAGGAACTCAACTTGCCTCTTACTATTCTAGCGGATTTGCAAGGGCCGAAATTGCGTGTCAGCACTGTAAAAAAGGGCACAGAACTTAAGCCTGGCGATCAATTTGTTTTTGATAATATTGATGAAATTGGTGACTCAAAACGGGTTTATCTCCCCCACCCAGAGATTTTTGATGCGATTTTGCCGGGTCACCGGATGCTGGTGAATGATGGCAATCTTCAATTCAAAGTTACCGAGGTTGAGACAGGCAAGATCATCACCGAAGTCGAAGCAGGTGGCCCCATTAGCGACAGAAAAGGGGTAAATGTTCCTGATGTTTCCCTGAATATTAGTCCTCTTACCGAAAAGGACAGAGCTGATCTGAATTTTGCCCTTGATCTGGGTGTTGATTGGGTTGCGCTCTCGTTTGTGCAAAAAGTGACGGATGTGCTTGAAGCGCGAACCATTATTAAGGATCGTGCGGCGTTGATGGTCAAAATTGAAAAGCCAGCGGCATTGAATGTGCTAGAAGACCTCATTCGGGCTTGTGACGGGATTATGGTTGCGCGAGGCGACCTTGGGGTTGAAATGCCGCCAGAAGAAGTTCCGGGTATTCAAAAAGATATCACCTATGCCTGTCGGCGGATTGGTAAGCCAGTGGTGGTGGCAACGCAGATGCTGGAATCTATGATTACCCACCATACGCCTACCCGGGCAGAAGCGTCGGATGTGGCAACTGCGGTGGCAAATGGGGTGGATTGTGTCATGCTATCAGCGGAAACCGCTTCGGGGAACTATCCCGCAGAGGCGGTTAAGATGATGCGCCGTATTATTGAGACGACTGAGGCCAGAAAAGGCTATGCCAGCGCCCTTTCCATGAAACCTGTGGATGCGCATACCACCTATCATGCCGTAGCGTCTTCGGCTACGCAACTGGCTGATGCTATTGGCGCGGTCTGTGTCGTTGGGTTTTCAACCACAGGGGCAACGGTTGTTCGATTATCGCGTGAACGCCCCAATTTGCCTATCTTCATGATTACCCCAAGCCAAGTGTCTCGTCAGAGGTTAGGTTTTACTTGGGGGATCAACAGCATTCTATCCCCTTATTTTGAAAGCTTTGATGAAGCGTTAACAGAAATCAGCCGATTATTGCTGGACAACACAGATGCAAAATCAGGTGATCTTGTTGTGGTGGTGGCAGGCACCCCATTTGGGGTTGCTGGAACAACCAACACCGTGCGTGTTTTGACCTTATCATGACGACCCTGCTTTTTGAGAATGACGAATACGGCAATCCAGTTGGTGTTTCTGTTTCTCATAAAGTGTTAGAGCGGCCACATCGCTGGCATTTAAATGGCAAGTGGTGCGTGCTAGAACGCCTGACCCTTGATCATGCTGAGGCATTAACAGCGGTGCTAAAAGGACATGATCAAAATTGGGTATGGTTGCCATATGGCCCTTTTCATGAGGTCAAAGCCATGGCCGAATGGATTGAAAGCACAGGGCTTAACGATGATCCGTTATTCTATGTGGTTAAAGCCCCTGTCACAGGCAAGATCATGGGGGTGCTTTCTTATCTGCGGATTAATCCGGATAGCCGTTCCATTGAAGTCGGACATATTAATTTTGCCCCAGTGATGCAAAAAACCCCTGCGGCAACCGAAGCGGTCTATCTAATGATGAAAGCAGCTTTTGATGCAGGATATCGCCGCTTTGAATGGAAATGTAATGTGTTAAATCACAAATCCTGCCGTGCGGCGGAACGCTTTGGCCTCTCATTTGAAGGGGTGTTTCGTGCCGCCACCCTCAGCAAAGGGCGCAACCGTGATACCGCATGGTTTGCTGCAACAGAGACAGATTGGCCATTGATCCAAGCAGCGTTTGAAACATGGCTCTCAGCAGATAATTTTACTAGCGAAGGTCAACAAATCAGCGCTTTGTCTGATCTTACCCGTCCTCATCTCGTTCGCCAGATCGCAACATCAGGTTATCAGTTCAGCGAAACGTAAAGTCACTAAAAAATAAAGACGCAAAAATAATGGCGGGTTTATCCCGCCAATATCTTTGCCCTTAAAATCATAACCATGATGGGCGATAGGGATTTACGGTTTATTCTGCCATATAGGCACGAACAATCTGATCAGGCTCTGCTGGTGGTTCACCCACATTAATGGCTTCTACTACATCCATGCCTTCTTCTACTTGACCCCAGACGGTATATTGCCCTGTCAGATGACCGCATCCATCAAAACAGATGAAAAATTGGCTATCCGCGCTGTTTGGGTCCATGGTTCTGGCCATGCCAACGGTTCCGGACTGATACTGATAATCTGAAAACTCAGCGTCAAGTTTCTGTCCAGATCCCCCCATGCCAGTACCCGTCGGATCACCTGTTTGCGCCATAAAACCGGGTATGACCCGATGAAAAATTATACCATCATAATAGCCTTCACCTGCCAGTTCTTTGATTCTGGCAACATGATTAGGGGCAAGCGTGCTCAACATGGCGATGCGGATCTCGCCTTTGCTGGTTTCTAGGACAAGGGTATCGGATTGGGCTGATGCAGACATAATGAGACTAAATACTCCGGCTATAAAGATGGTGAAAATACGCATGACGATAACATTCTATAAGATTTGAAAATGATGCCTGACCATGACCCAAAGACGGAGCATCGTCAACCCATGATCTGATGCAAGTCCATATCTTGCCCCAGGGAAATAAGACAATGGAAAAAAGATGAAAAAAGTAGAATAAAGCGAATGAAAATTCTTGCCATTTTTTCATTTTGGTGAAATTGTCATCTAATAATTCATTTGTCCTACGGCAACACATCAGAGATGTATGCAAATGCTAGATAAGGTGCCTCCATCCAGTCTAACTGATCAGAAAACCAGCCTAAGCGCTCTGCCTCAGGCTGTGATCATGCGTTCATCAGGTCAGATTGGTCATGATATTCGGGTGCTCAGACAAAGTCGTGGTTGGACATTAACAGAATTGGCAGATCATCTTGACCGGTCCATTGGTTGGCTAAGTCAAGTGGAACGCGGCACTTCTGAGCCTTTGCTTGCGGATATTCGCAAAATCGCTGAATTGTTTAGCTTGCCGTTTAGCTTTTTCTTTTCCAGTTCACCTGAAAGCGAAGAAACCGAACATGTTGTGCGGGCGAATTCACGCCGGATCATGCACGACAATGCCACTGACTTACGCGAAGAATTGCTGTCTCCTGATCTTGGGGGCAGGTTTGAAATGTTGCGGTCAGTGTTTGGGCCTGGTTCACGTATCACCGCGCCTGTGACACGCGAAACCGAAGAAGCTGGATATTTGATTTCAGGCACATTGACGCTGACGCTGGATGGCCAGACTTATGATTTAAAACCGGGGGACAGTTTCCGTTTTGCTGGTGAGACAATGAGCTGGGCCAACAACGGCAAAGAAGACGCGGTGGTCATATGGGTGATTGCACCGCCAATTTATTAGGAACATTTCGCTGAACAATTTTTAATAGAGATGAAGGGGAACCAGAAATGACAGATAACACGACTACCGGAGCAGAATCCAAGGCCACAGGAAAACTTCCACAAACCGCCCGGGTTGTGGTTATTGGCGGCGGTTCTGTTGGCTGTTCGGTTCTGTATCATCTGGCAAAGATGGGTTGGACAGATTGTTTGTTGCTGGAAAAGAACGAATTAACCTCTGGTTCGACTTGGCATGCGGCTGGGAATTGCCCGAATTTTGTTGGTTCGTGGACGATGATGAAAATGCAGTCCTATTCCACCGAACTGTATCGCCGTTTGGGCGAAGAGGTCGATTATCCCATGAATTATCACGTCACGGGGGCCATCAGATTAGCTCATAGCCGTGAACGTATGGATGAGTTTCGTCATGTTCAATCCATGGGTCGGCAGATGGGGGTTGAGTTTGAAATGCTCAGCAACGCCGATATGAAAGAGATTTATCCCTTTTTGGAAACCCATGATCTAGAAGGTGGGCAATGGGACCCTCTTGATGGGGATATTGATCCGGCCCAGTTAACGCAAGCCTTTGCCAAAGGCGCGCGCGACATGGGCGCCCAGATTATCCGTTTTTGTCCTGTCACAGGGGTGAGCCGCAAGGGTGACGAATGGGCGGTAGAGACCCCCATTGGCACGGTTCGGGCCCAATATGTTGTCAATGCCGCTGGATATAGGGCAGATGAAATTGGCAAAATGTTTGGTCGTGATGTGCCTTGTGTATCCTTGGCGCATCAGTATCTCGTCTCAGAGAGTATTCCTGAGTTAACGAGCAGAGATAAAAAATTGCCATTGTTGCGTGACCCAGACAGCTCTTATTATCTGCGTCAGGAAAAAGACGGGCTTTTGCTTGGCCCGTATGAGAAAAATTGCCGTGCCCATTGGGTCACCAATGATGACCCACGGCCTGATGATTTCTCGTTTCAGCTTTGGAACGATGATCTGGAACGGCTGGAATGGTATATTGATGATGCTTGCAAACGTGTTCCCATTCTGGGCACTGCTGGAATTACGCGTGTTGTCAATGGTCCTATTCCGTACGCTCCGGATGGTCTGCCATTAATCGGGCCAATGCCAGGTGTGCCCAACGCCTTTGAATGTTGTGTGTTTACTTTTGGCATTGTGCAGGCTGGCGGTGCTGGTAAATTAATGGCGGAAATCATCATTGAAGGTGAACCAGAAACAGATTCATGGGCTGTTGATCCACGCCGATTTACTGATCATGTGGATCGGGCTTATAGCATCGCCAAGGCGATTGAAACCTATTCCCATGAATATGCCACCCATTATCCGCAAATCCAATGGCCAGCTGGTCGTCCAGCAAAAACTTCAACCCTTTATGAGCGTCTGAAAAAACAAGGTGCAGAGTTTGGTGCTTACGGTGGATGGGAAAGAGCCGATTGGTTCCCGCAAGGTGCAGATGAACGCAAACCTGCCCAAAGCTTTAAGCATCAGCATTGGCATAATACGGTTGGGTCAGAATGTCGGCACGTCGCAGAACACGCAGGGGTTATTGATCTGACGGGTTTCACCAGATTTGAAATCAAAGGTGAAGGGGCAAGGGCTTATCTTGATCGTATGGTCACAGGGCGTTTGCCAAAGCCAGGCCGCATTGGGCTTGTTTATTTTGCAACACCAAAGGGCAAAATCCTGACGGAAATGACAGCGACCTGTTTTGATGAAAATCATTTCTGGTTGATTACAGGCGCTGGGGCGTTCTGGCATGACCGCGATTGGCTAGCATTGCATTGCCCTGATGATGGTTCTGTTACCATAACAGATTTAACTCGTGATATGGGTACCCTGTTGGTCACTGGGCCAAAATCCCCTGCCATAGTTGAAGCCCTAACAGATGAAAATATGGCACAAGATCAATTTGGTTGGTTAACCCACCGTGCTGGAAAAATCGCTGGGGTAGATATTCATCTTATCCGTGTGTCTTTTGCTGGTGAGGCAGGCTGGGAAATGCATATCCCCATGGCCAAGATGGAAACGGTATTTGATGCCATCATGGCGGCAGGAGCCGAGCATCAGATTAAACCTTTTGGCATGTTGGCACTGGATTCCATGCGTTTGGAAAAAGGGTATCGGTCTTGGAAATCCGATCTGACATCCGATTACACTATGCTGGAAAGTGGGCTGTCGCGATGGGTGCGAACAGATAAAGGGGAGTTTATTGGCCGTGCAGCAATCATGGCTGAACAACAGCGCGGTGTTGCCCGCCGCTTTGTCACCATGGTGCTTGATGATGCTGATGCTTCGGATAGCGGTGAGGCGCTTTATCTATCCTCTATCCGTTCAGGCGGTAAGGATGTTGGTTTGGTGGTATCCGCAGGATATGGGCACAGAGTAGGCAAATCCATTGCCTATGGGGTGGTAGATGAGAATATCTTTTCAGGTGGATCACCAAATCTAGAAATCGAAGTGCTAGGGCAACATCGTCAAGCGCATCTTGTTGATAGTGGTGTTCTTTATGACGCTGATAACAGCAGGCTGAAAGGATAAGATCATGGCTATTACTGTTCCAAGTCATGCAAGTGCAGTGATTATAGGCGGCGGGGTTGTGGGTGCCTCAGTTGCTTATCATTTAACGAAATTAGGTTGGAAAGATGTGGTCTTGTTGGAACGCAAACAACTTACCTGCGGCACCACATGGCACGCAGCAGGATTGATTGCCCAGCTTCGCGCCACCCAGAATATGACGCGTCTAGCCAAATATTCACAAGAGCTGTATTTCAGCCTTGAAGAAGAAACCGGCGTTGCAACAGGGTTTAAGCGTAATGGGTCTATCACTGTTGCGCTGACCCATGAACGCATGGAAGAATTGCGGCGGTCAGCGGCAATGGCGCGTGCCTTTGGGGTTGAGATCGATGAGATCAGTTCAACTGAGATTGCCACCCTTTATCCTGGGCTAAATGTCGAAGATGCTGTTGGCGGCGTGCATTTGCCAAAGGATGGTCAAGGTGATCCGGTAAACATCACGCAAGCCCTAGCCAAGGGGGCGCGGAATGGCGGCGCCAAGATTATTGAAGGTGTCAAAGTTACCAATATTCTCAAAGATCAAGGCAAGGCTGTTGGTGTTGAAACGGATCATGGCAATATCAACGCGGATTATGTTGTGAATTGCGGTGGGATGTGGGCAAGAGAGATTGGCGCGATGGCAGGCGTATCGGTGCCACTGCATGCTTGTGAGCATTTTTATATTGTGACGGAGGGCATTTCAGGGCTGAAGGCTAACCTTCCCGTTCTGCGTGTGCCTGATGAATGCGCTTACTATAAAGAAGATGCAGGTAAAATCTTGCTTGGTGCATTTGAGCCAAACTCAAAACCATGGGGGATGGACGGCATTCCTGAGAACTTTGAATTTGACGCATTACCCGAAGATATTGATCATTTTGAGCCTATTCTTGAGCGCGCGATTAACCGTCTGCCTGTTCTGGCAGAAGCTGGTATCCAGATGTTCTTTAATGGCCCGGAAAGTTTCACCCCTGATAACCGTTATTTGTTGGGAGAAGCACCAGAATTACGCAACTTCTTTGTTGCGGCTGGCTTTAATTCGGTTGGTATTCAATCAGCTGGCGGCGCTGGCAAAGTGCTTGCAGAATGGATGCATAAGGGCAATGCCCCAATGGATTTATGGGATGTTGATATTCGCCGGATGATGCCGTTTCAGGTCAATCGTCATTATCTGAAGGAACGCGTGAGTGAAACCCTTGGTCTTCTTTATGCAGATCATTTTCCTTATCGTCAGGTGGAAACCAGCCGATCAATAAAACGTTCCCCTATCCACCATCGGCTTGAAGAAAAGGGCGCGTGTTTTGGTGAAGTCGCAGGATGGGAAAGAGCAAACTGGTTTTTGCCTGAAAGTGAGCTGAAAAAAGGTGTGACCCCAGCCTATGAATATTCATGGAAACGGCAAAATTGGTTTTCCCATAACGCCGCAGAACATGAGGCGATCCGCAATAAGGTGGGTCTGTTTGATATGTCCAGCTTTGGCAAGATTATAGTCATGGGCAGCGATGCTGAGGCAGTTCTGCAAAAGATTGCTTGTAACAATGTCGCGGTTGAAGTGGGGCGGATTGTCTATACCCAATTCTTAAATACCGATGGCGGAATTGAGGCCGATGTGACCATTACACGACTTGCGGATGATCGCTTTATTGTTGTCACGCCAGCGGCAACAATCCGCCGCGATATGAACTGGATCAACCGGCATATTCCAGATGGGGCGCATTGTTCCATCCTTGATGTTACGGCGATGGAATCAGTATTGGTGGTCATGGGGCCAGAGGCACGAGATTTTCTTCAACCCTTAATCCCCCAGTCGCTATCAAATGACGATTTTCCTTTTGGCACTATGCGTGAGATTGAAATTGGTCATGCGATGGCAAGGGCGCACAGGGTATCCTATGTCGGGGAATTAGGATGGGAGCTTTATGTGTCCAGTGATATGGCGGTTCATGTTTATGATGCGCTGATGACTAGGGGACAAGACCACGCAGTCAAATTATGTGGCCTGCATACCCTAGATTCTTGCCGCATCGAAAAGGCGTTTCGCCACTTTGGCCATGATATCTCAAGCGAGGATCATATCCTTGATGCTGGCCTGGGGTTTGCCGCAAGGATCAATAAACAATCTGGCCGTTTTGGTGATTTTATCGGTCGTGATGCTGTGATGCGCCGCAAAGAAGAAGGCGTCAAATCACGCATGATGCAATTTCGCCTGAAGGACCCTGAACCTCTTCTTTATCATAATGAACCGGTTTTGCGTGACGGTGAGATTGTTGGATTTCTAACCAGTGGAAATTATGGCCATCATCTTGGTGGTGCGGTTGGGATGGGTTATGTGCCCTGCCGTGACACTGGCGATGATGTTAGTGCCATGCTTGCTTCGGAATATCTTATTAATGTGGCAGGGGTTGATGTGGCGGCTGAGGTTAGCTTCAAGCCAATGTATGACCCTGATGCTTTGCGTATGAAGGCTTGATTAAACGTATCCCTTTTATTGAGGACTAACAGATGGAAAAACAACCTATCCCACGTTCCCGCCGTGCCGGTGGCCGTCAGGCCAGAAAAGAACTTCGCGCCGCCCCTCTTGCTGGGGATAAGCGTCCCGTCAAACCTGGCCTCATGGGTGGTCAGTATAAGCCTCTAAATGAAAGCGCCGTTAACGCCATTAGCGATACGGTGTTTCAAATCCTAGAAGAAATCGGGCTTTCCCAAGCACCAGAATCAGGCATTCGTTATATGACAGATGCAGGTGCTGTTTGTGGTGATGATGGGCGCGTGCGGTTTTCGCGCATGCTTGTCGAAGATACGATTGCCAAGGCCTCACGCCAGATCACCCTTTTTGGTCAAGACCCTCAATTTGATCTGGAATTAAATGACACCAAAGTGCATTTCGGTACTGCAGGGGCAGCTGTACATCT
>Ga0181557_1002415_pt1 | contig 19376 bp, 16 predicted proteins | sample 011ome_23_FD_148632 | JGI IMG/M metagenome (GOLD analysis project Ga0181557, IMG submission 148632) | Coastal salt marsh microbial communities from the Groves Creek Marsh, Skidaway Island, Georgia - 011506CT metaG (spades assembly) | ecosystem: Environmental > Aquatic > Marine > Intertidal zone...
CGCCTGCTCCTGCGGCAACAGCTTCGGCACCAGCGCCAGAAGCCCCGGTTGATAGTGATCTTGATCATGTGGTGAACTCCCCTATGGTAGGGCGTGCTTATCTTGCACCTGAGCCAGGGGCGGCATTGTTCGTTAAAGAAGGTGATAATGTCAAAGCTGGACAAACCTTGCTGATCATCGAAGCGATGAAAGTCATGAACCCCATCACTGCCCAAAAGGCCGGTGTGGTAAGCCGAATATTGATTGAGGATGGCCAACCAGTTGAGTTTGGTGAACCCCTGATCGTCATTTTGTAATCTGCCAAGAAATATCAAATTAGGGATATGCCAATGTTTAAGAAAATCCTGATTGCCAATCGCGGTGATGTGGCGTTGCGTGTGCTAAGAGCGTGTCAGGATATGGGCATCGCCACGGTTGCGGTGCATTCTACTGCGGATACTGATGCCATGCATGTTCGGTTGGCTGACGAATCTGTTTGTATCGGCGAAGCACCATCGGCCCAGTCTTATCTTAATATTCCGGCATTAATCTCTGCCGCTACAATCACCGGGGCTGAAGCTATTCATCCCGGCGTAGGGTTTCTTTCTGAAAATGCTGATTTTGCCGGTGTCGTTGAAGCTCATAACATGACCTTTATCGGCCCTAGAATTGAACATATCGTTGCCATGGGTGACAAGGTAGAAGCAAAGCGAACCGCAGCAGCAGCCGGCCTTCCCTTAGTACCAGGATCAGACGGGGCCGTTGCTAATCTGAGCGAAGCTCAAAGCGCCGCCAAAGGCACTGGATATCCTGTGTTGATCAAGGCCGCCTCTGGTGGCGGTGGTCGCGGCATGAAAGTGGCGAATACCGAAGATAATTTGTCTGAAGCATTTTCATCTGCACGAAGCGAGGCAAAAGCCGCCTTTGGTGATGACACCGTGTATTTAGAACGTTATCTCGGCAATCCAAGGCATATTGAGATACAGGTGATTGCCGATGCTCATGGAAATGTTGCTCATCTGGGTGAACGCGAATGTTCCGTCCAGCGTCGCCATCAAAAATTACTCGAAGAGGCCCCCTCACCTGCTTTGACACCTGATGAACGTGATCATATTGGCCGTATCGCTGCGGATGCCACTCGTGCCATGGGTTACCTTGGGCTTGGAACAATGGAGTTTCTCTATGAAAATGGAGAATTCTTTTTCATTGAAATGAACACAAGATTGCAGGTTGAACACCCGATTACGGAGGCAATTACCGGTATTGATCTGGTAGTAGAACAAATTCGTATTGCCGCTGGAATGCCCTTATCCTTCCAGCAAGAGGATGTAGAGTTCAATGGTCATGCTATTGAATGCCGCATCAATGCCGAACATCCCACCACCTTTATGCCAACTCCGGGCAAAGTAAGTGATTTTCACGCCCCTGGCGGCCCCGGCGTTCGGGTCGACAGTTTTCTTTATTCCGGCTACCGCATCCCATCCGATTATGACAGCCTGATTGCCAAGATCATTGTTCATGGGGATGACCGGGCACATTGTTTGGCGCGATTGCAACGTGCGCTTGATGAAACCATTATTTCACCTATGCCCACTTCGCTTGATCTGCATCGCTTGCTAGCTAAAGATACGGATATCGCCTTAGGGAATTATTCAATCCGTTGGCTAGAAGAAAAATTCCTGCCAAACCTAGAAGCAAGCAAAGACGCTGATAACAGCAAAGCATAACAGCCCTTGCCAGTGTTTTGCATCATCGGCAAAATAGGCATATGTATCACTTTTCGCCAGAAACCCTGATCAAATCCTATGCGCTAGGGGTTTTCCCGATGGCAGAAAGCCATGATGATGAGCGCATCTTTTTTGTTGATCCAGAACAGCGCGGCATTATCCCTCTTCATCCCCCTCATCTCAGCCGTTCTGCACGCCGATTAATTCGCCGTTCCCCTTTGCGTGTAACCGCTAATCAAGCCTTTGCTGAGGTTATTGACGGGTGTCGCGAAATTACAGATCAGCGCACCGATACTTGGATCAATCCCCAAATCCGTCAGCTTTACTGTGCTTTGCATAAGCTTGGTTTTGCACATTCCCTTGAGGTCTGGCAAGATGATACGGAGACCTCACCACAACTTGTTGGTGGCATATATGGGGTCGCGTTAGCAGGAGCGTTTTTTGGCGAATCTATGTTTAGCCGTGTCAGCAATGCGTCTAAACTGGCCTTGCTTCATCTGATGGCGCGTCTCCGCTATGGGGGTTTTACCTTATTTGACACGCAGTTCATCAACCCACATCTGGTGCAATTTGGGTGTGTGGAAATTCCGCGGCAAGATTTTCATGAACGCCTTCGGTCTGCCCTTCAGGCATCAGCGCACTTTCCACAAGATGATGATCCTACGGCAATGCTTGATCAGTTGTTACAGGACAACACAGTGATATCATAAACCGGATGTTCAAGCCCACTAATCGCCGGGGATGAAGCAAACATCCAACCCATAAAAATAGGCATTTCAGTCACCTTGCCGCCGTAATCTACTGATCGGATTTCAATCAAAGCGGCGTGATCCGGCGGTTGATCCGGAGGACGAAAATTACAAGCATGGACATAAAGTTCCAGCGTGCCAAATCGGGTAGTGACCCCTATTGGGACATCAATGGTAGAAATCCGCGCGGTGATTTTATCTAGGGTTTGAAGCCTTGCGCGTTCGCCATTGCGCCAATCCCCTTGATTGGCAGACGCCTCACCAGCAGCAAAGACGAGGGCAGATAAGAACATGAATAAAGCCAGAAAGGAAACAGAGATGCCCGATCCGCGCACGCTACTCACCTGTCTGGTCACTGGAAAACACCGCTTTACCAATCAAATCTGCCAGATTGATCGGGTCAAGGGTATTATAAAACACATGCCCTTCGGCAATCGTATCCATAGAGTTTCCCGGCACGACATCAACATGACTGCCACCAAGAAGCGACGTTGACGAGATGCGCACAACGCTATCATCCGGAATGGCGTAAGACGGATCAATAGCCATTTCGACATAAGCATCAAAGATTTCGGGATCAAGCCGGGTGGAAGATACACTGCCAATGGCTATGCCTGAAATACGAACATCATCCCCAACCTTAAGATCGCCAATCTTGCCGAATACTGCCTCAACCATGATGGTGTCATTAGGCTTAAAATTAGTGATCGATAGGGCAAGCCACAGAAAGGCACCAGCAATGATCAAAACCACTGCGCCCATTACCATTTCTATGGTGTTACGCATGGCTGATTACTCCGGCTTCCACGGCTGATAATCCCCTGTCGCTTGGCGCCGACGCCCCAAGCGCAAAAGATGCCCTGCTGGGCGATAAGCGTGGATCGTACCAGTCAAATTCGGTTGATGCGGCAATTGCCAAGCCTGCTTGGTGTAACCACCTTCGGGGGGCAAATCTTTTTCAGTATAGTGTAGCCAGCCATGCCAATCTGCAGGCACCTTACTCGCCTCTGGCATGCCTTTATAAATGACATAACGGCGCGGACGACCATTATTGCGGGTTTTCCGAGATTCGTAATAGCAATTCCCAAACTCATCCTTACCAACTCGTTTTGAGCGAAGTCTGATGTTTAACCGTGAAAGCAAATGCATGATAAAAACCCAGTTTCTCGTAAATCATAATTCAACTATATCCATAGCGGATATTGTTCTGTCTCGCAACGATTGAAGTCACCACCACCGATCATACGTTCTAGATTTAGACAATGAAAGCATCCCTTACCCTGACCAAAAGCATCATGTTTTTTCGCGCTATGGTTGTGTGTTTTTTTTCTTCGCAACCATCAGATTAAATGCCAGTAAAAGAGGCGCAGATTTCTGGTGATTCGTTCTCTTCAAGAACTTTTTTTACATTATGGTTAAATTTTGATATTGCTATCCACCACCAACATCATGTACATATTTATATCTTAACTACAACATATAGATCTTAAGTAACGAATCGCCGAACATTTCATGCTCCGTGCGGATCTTATAATTGATAAACAAAGGTATACATTATGAAATTGACTCGCCACTTTACCACAGCAAATCAATGCCCCTACGACAGCATTGCGTGGACACACGTTACAAGTGAAATTAAGAATCCTGACGGAACAATCGTATTCCGTGCAGAAAATGTTGAGGTGCCTACTGAGTTTTCACAAGTGGCGAGTGATATTCTGGCTCAAAAATATTTTCGGAAAGCTGGCGTTCCCGCAGAACTGAAGCGTGTTGAAGAGAATAATGTGCCGTCATGGTTGTGGCGTTCTACCGCTGATGAAGCCGCGCTCAAAGCCCTCCCTGAAGATCAGCGCTACACTGGCGAGGTGTCGGCCAAGCAGGTTTATGACCGTCTTGCTGGCACATGGACATATTGGGGATGGAAGGGGGGATATTTTTCTTCCGAGGATGATGCGCGCATCTATTTTGATGAAATGCGTTATATGTTAGCGCGCCAAATGGCGGCACCGAACAGCCCTCAGTGGTTCAACACTGGCCTGCATTGGGCCTATGGTATTGATGGTGCTGGGCAAGGCCATCATTATGTCGATTTTGAAACTGGCAAACTGACACGGTCAAAATCCGCTTATGAACACCCTCAGCCTCATGCCTGCTTTATCCAATCCATTAAGGACGATCTGGTCAATGATGGTGGCATTATGGACCTATGGGTGCGTGAGGCCAGATTGTTCAAATATGGCTCAGGCACTGGCACCAACTTTTCTTCTTTGCGTGGGTCAAGTGAACCTTTGGCAGGTGGCGGCAAATCTTCTGGTCTGATGAGCTTTTTGCGCATTGGTGATCGGGCGGCTGGTGCTATTAAATCAGGCGGCACCACACGCCGTGCCGCCAAAATGGTGACTGTTGATATCGACCACCCTGATATTGTTGATTACGTTGACTGGAAAGTGGTGGAAGAACAAAAAGTTGCCGCCCTGGTGACAGGATCAAAGCTTGCTAGCATTCACATGAATGCGGTGATGAAAGCCTGCACAGAAGGGGAGAGCGAAAACCGTTTTGACCCTAAGATCAATCTGACGCTGAAAAAGGCTATTATTGCCGCGCGTAAGGTAATGATCCCTGAAAATTACATTCAGCGTGTCATCCAGTTTGCCCAACAGGGTTACTCAGAAATCTCTTTTAAGACTTACGACACTGACTGGGATTCCGAAGCTTATCTGACGGTGGCTGGCCAAAACTCAAACAACTCAGTTCGGGTGACCAATGACTTTCTGCAAAAGGTTCTCGATGATGGTGAGTGGGAATTGATCAGACGGACGGACGGCAAGGTCAGCGACCGGATCAACGCCAAAGAATTATGGGAAAAGATTGCCCATGCCGCTTGGGCCTGTGCTGATCCAGGTCTGCAATATGACACCACCATTAATGAATGGCACACTTGCCCGCAAGGTGGACGGATTAATGCATCCAATCCGTGTTCTGAATATATGTTCCTCGATGATACCGCTTGTAATCTCGCATCACTTAACCTGATGCAATTCCGCCACGCGGATAAGCGCTTTGATATTACCGCCTATGAATATGCGGTTCAGCTCTGGACCATTACGTTGGAAATCTCGGTACTTATGGCACAATTCCCATCCAAGGAAATTGCTCAACTGTCCTATGAATACCGCACCCTTGGTCTTGGTTATGCCAATATTGGCGGCCTGCTTATGGCATCGGGTTATTCCTATGACAGTGATGAAGCCCGCGCCATCTGCGCGGCCCTAAGTGCGATCATGACTGGCGTTTCCTACGCAACCTCGGCACGCATGGCCAAAGAGCTTGGGGCATTCCCACGCTATGATGAAAATGCCAAAGACATGCTTCGCGTGATCCGTAATCATCGCAACGCCGCCCATGGCAAGTCAGACGGATATGAAGGGCTTTCGATCATGCCCGTTCCGATCAAGGCGGATGACTGCCCTGATGCCAACCTCATCACCGCTGCCAAAAAAGCATGGGATGACGCGCTTAGCCTTGGGGAAACTCATGGTTATCGTAATGCCCAGACCACTGTGATCGCACCAACAGGCACGATTGGATTGGTCATGGATTGTGACACCACAGGGATTGAGCCTGATTTTGCTATCGTTAAGTTCAAAAAACTGGCTGGCGGCGGCTATTTCAAAATCATCAACCGCGTTGTGCCAGAAGCGTTGGAAAATCTTGGTTATGAGCAAAGCCAAATTGACGACATCATTCGTTATGCCGTTGGTCATGGGTCGCTTGATCAGTGCCAGTCTATTAGCCTTTCTGCGCTGAAAGCAAAAGGCTTTACCGACCAGATCATTGCTGATCTTAATAAGGCTCTGAAATCTGCGTTTGATATTAAGTTTGCTATCAACCGCTTCAGCCTTGGTGATGATTTCTGCAAGAACACCCTTGGGTTAACAGACGCACAGCTTAATGATTTCAGCTTTGATATGCTTGCCCATCTTGGCTTTAGCAAGGATGAGATTGAACACGCCAACACCCATGTTTGTGGTTCTATGACCCTTGAAGGTGCTCCACACCTCAAAGATGAGCATTTGCCTGTCTTTGATTGCGCCAACCCTTGTGGCCGTATTGGCAAGCGTTTCTTGAGCGTGGATAGCCACATCACCATGATGGCCGCCGCTCAGCCGTTTATCTCTGGTGCAATTTCCAAAACCATCAATATGCCAAACGAAGCCACAGTTGAAGATTGCGGCGCGGCTTATATGCTGTCTTGGAAACTTGGGCTTAAGGCTAATGCGCTTTATCGTGATGGCTCCAAGCTAAGCCAGCCACTTTCAGCCAGCCTTGTTGATGATGAAGACCTTGAGATGGATGATGACGCCATTGCCCCTGCCGCACAAACAACCAAAGTGGTAGAAAAGATTATTGAGCGTTATGTCGCTTCACGCCAGCGTCTGCCTGATCGCCGCAAAGGGTATACCCAGAAAGCCATTGTTGGCGGTCATAAAGTCTATCTTCGGACAGGCGAATATGAAGACGGCAAGCTTGGGGAATTGTTTATTGATATGCATAAGGAAGGCGCGGCATTCCGTTCACTGATGAACAACTTTGCTATCGCTGTATCCATTGGCTTGCAATATGGCGTGCCATTGGAAGAGTTTGTTGAAGCCTTTACCTTTACCCGGTTTGAACCCCAAGGTATGGTACAAGGGAACGATCTGATTAAGATGTCTTCCTCTATTCTGGATTATATCTTCCGCGAACTTGCTATTTCCTATCTGGATCGTGCGGATCTTGGTCATGTTAACGCAGATGATCTGGCGATGGACGCCATGGGGTCTGGCGAAGACCAATCTGAACTGGCTCACTCCACGGTCAGCACCGGTTTTGTTCGCAACCGTAACATTGTGCTTTTGCACGGAACCGGCACCGATGGCCAGACCACCATGTCAGCCGATGATACCAGTGTGTCAGCCACCAGGGCCCAAGGCGCGGTTAGTACCAGCACCGGTGCAAGCGCAGGAAGCACAAGTAAAGTGGCATCACAGGTTCAGCAAGCTCGTATGCAAGGTTACGAAGGTGAGAATTGTAACGAATGCGGAAACTTCACCTTGGTTCGCAATGGCACTTGCTTGAAATGTAACACTTGCGGGTCGACCACGGGTTGCAGCTAAACCGGAAACCTCTATCCAAAATCCTTTTATGACAGGAGAAGACATGTCAGGAAAAATTAATCAGCGCCTAAAAGAATTAGGCATTACCCTTCCCGACGCCCCGGCACCTGCGGCAAACTATATCCCTTATGTGATTAGTGGGAATCTGGTTTTCATTTCAGGTCAGGTTCCGATGGTCGATGGCAAGATTGAAAAGACAGGGGCTATCGGTGATGGCACCATGACTCAAGATGATGCCGAAGGTGAAGCGCGTAAATGTGCGATTAACCTTTTGTCTCAGCTGAAAGCTGCTACCGGTGGTGATCTTGATCGGGTAACTCGTGTGGTTAAACTTGGCGGTTTTGTGGCTTGTACTGCTGATTTCAAGGCACAACCCCAAGTTATCAATATGGCGTCAAACATGATGGTTGATGTGTTTGGCGATATTGGCCGTCATGCCCGTTTTGCCGTAGGCACCAATGCGCTTCCTCTTGGCTGTTTGGTTGAGATTGAAGGTATTTTTGAAATCGCCTGATTAAGGGTATTGCTTCCGGCATCATCTGCCCCAATATGGTAGTTATGGATGATGACCTGACCCCAAGCAACCCTGCCTTATCAGACTCTGCCAACAGCCCTAATCTGGGCTGGACAGCAGAAATGGTGAACTCGATATCAGCAATCCCAGAAAAACACTGGGATCGCTGTGCTGGTTCTGGTGAACCGTTAATCAGCCATGCTTTTTTCACCGCCCTTGAGGAAAGTGGCTCAGCCAGCAATAGCAGCGGCTGGGCGCCACGACATTTGGTGTTAAAAGACCAGACAGGCAAAATCGTGGGGGTTCTGCCGCTATATCTTAAATCGCATTCCTATGGGGAATATGTGTTTGATCACGCATGGGCTGATGCTTGGGCGCGTGCAGGGGGGCAATACTACCCTAAGGCGCAAATTGGCATCCCCTTTACTCCGGTTCCGGGACGGAGGCTTTTGGTTGACCCAGATCTTGATATGGTAACAAAACCCCGTGCTGAAACCGCCTTAGCTGAAGCTGCCCTCGCCAGTGCAAGCCAACTGGGGCTTTCCTCCGTGCATATGACTTTTCTGACTAAAGATGAACACGATCATCTGACAACGCCGCAACAAAGCGCATGGATTAGCCGTGAGGGAATGCAGTTCCACTGGCATAACCGCGGCTATGATGATTTTGAAGATTTTCTTAGCACCCTTTCTTCACGCAAGCGTAAAGCTATAAAGCGTGAACGCCGCGACATTAGCGATGCTGGCCTTAGCTTTGATCTGTTGCGTGGAGAAGATTTGAAAACCCATCACTGGGATGCCTTTTATGATTTTTATCTGGCAACAATTGATCGCAAATGGGGCGGCGCATATCTAACACGTGGTTTTTTTGACCACATTCATCAGACCATGCGTGAGCACATACTGCTTGTTATCGCAAATCATGAGGGTAAGCCTGTGGCAGGGGCAATTAATTTTGTTGGCAAGGATACGCTTTATGGGCGCAACTGGGGCAGTATTGTCGATATCCCATTCCTGCATTTTGAGACCTGCTATTATCAAGCCATTTCTTATGCTATTGCCAATGGCCTTAAAAAGGTTGAAGCAGGGGCACAAGGCCTACACAAAGTGCAACGAGGGTATGAACCTGTCCCGACCTATTCCGTCCATCACATGACTGATCCCGGCTTTCATAACGCGGTAAAGGATTTTACGGCAAAAGAGGCCAGACATGTTGCCCGTGAACGACAAGAGCTTATCGGGTGGATGCCTTATAAGGCCGCCACTTAAACCAAAAGAATGGCCGGCACAATACCCTAGCTGGCAGTTTCCACCGACCCTGATTTTTTCTTTTGCGTCTTGCGCGGTTTAGCAGATCGGGTTTTCCGAGAAGCATCCTCTTTTGCCACTTTGACCGTCAAACGTGAAATATGCCCGTCCTTATCAGCTTTATCCGCGTCAACAACAACCGAACCCCCATCAACCAGACGCCCAAACAATAACTCTTCTGATAGAGGTTTTTTGACATGTTCCTGGACGACCCTAGCTAGAGGTCTTGCCCCATATGCTGGTTCGTACCCGCGTTCAGCCAGCCAGTCACGCGCCGCATCAGTAAGGCTAATGCTGACCCCGCGATCCGCAAGCTGTGCTTCGAGTTGCATGATAAACTTATCCACCACTTTGCGCACTGTTTCAGGGGCAAGTGCGGCAAAATTAATGATTGCATCAAGCCGGTTACGAAACTCTGGCGAAAAGGTTCGCTCGATAGCCTCTGTCGCTGCGCCATCACGCCGATCACGACCAAACCCGATAGCCTGCTTGCTTAATTCACTGGCGCCAGCATTTGTTGTCATGATGATGATGACATTACGGAAATCAATAGTCTTGCCATTGTGATCAGTTAGACGCCCATTATCCATCACCTGCAACAACAGATTAAAGATATCAGGATGGGCTTTTTCAATCTCATCCAACAACAACACAGCATGAGGATGCTGATCCACAGCATCGGTCAAAAGACCGCCCTGATCAAAGCCAACATACCCTGGAGGGGCACCAATAAGACGCGACACCGAATGGCGTTCCATGTATTCGGACATATCAAAACGGATTAACTTAATGCCTAGGGATTCAGATAATTGCCGCGCGGCCTCTGTCTTACCAACACCGGTTGGGCCACTAAAGAGGTAGTTGCCAACAGGCTTTTCCTTTTCCCTAAGTCCTGCTCTGGCCAATTTGATCGCAGAGGCAAGGGCAACAATAGCTTCGTCCTGGCCATAAACCATACGGTGCAAATCTGTCTCTAAACTGGCTAAAGCGGCGCGATCATCACGGTTCACTGTACGCGGTGGGATTCGCGCCATGCTGGAAATGGTGTTTTCAATCTCTTTTTCACCGATTATCTTACGCCGCCGCGAAGGAGGAAGAAGCATTTGGGCTGCTGCTGCCTCATCAATCACATCAATCGCTTTATCCGGCAATTTACGGTCAGTAATATAACGGGCAGATAATTCCACTGCTGATTTCAGCGCCGCCATTGTAAAACGAACATCATGATGGTCTTCATATTGGGATTTAAGACCGCCAAGAATTTTAATGGTATCAGCCACTGTTGGCTCATTCACATCGATTTTCTGGAAACGCCGGGATAGCGCCCGATCTTTTTCAAACCACCCCCGAAACTCCTTATAGGTTGTTGACCCCACGCATCTAAGGCTACCTTCTTGAAGCGCTGGCTTTAAGAGATTTGATGCATCCATGGCACCGCCGCTGGTCGCACCGGCCCCGATGATGGTATGAATTTCATCAATGAAAAGAATAGCCTGATCGTTTTTGGCCACCTGTTTCATAACCGCCTTAAGCCGTTCTTCAAAATCGCCGCGGTAACGTGTACCTGCTAGCAAAGCCCCCATATCAAGGGAATAAATAGTGGCACCCTCTAGAACCTCTGGCACAGCCTTTTCAACGATCTTGCGGGCCAGCCCTTCGGCAATGGCCGTTTTGCCAACACCGCTATCACCAACAAGTAAGGGGTTATTTTTCGTCCGTCGGCACAGCACTTGGATAGTGCGATCAACCTCTTTTTGTCGTCCGATCAGAGGATCAATCTTACCGCTTTTGGCCTTTTCATTCAGATTAACCGCATAGGCGGTAAGCGCATCTTCTTTTTTGTTGACCTCATCTTCTTTGAGATCAGCCCCGTCAACGCCTTCACCCTCATTATTGAATGCTGGATTTTTAGCGATCCCATGGCTCAAATAACTGACCACATCAATGCGATTGATATCCTGCTGATTCAAAAGCCAGACAGCATGGCTTTCACGCTCGGCAAACATAGCAACCAGAACATTTGCCCCTGTCGCGCGTTCACGATTTGAAGATTGGGTATGGATTACGGCGCGTTGCAAAACTCGCTGAAAACCGTTAGTTGGGCGTGTTTCAATGCGTTCATCCTGTATCGCCTCAAGCGATTGTTCAATATGAAGCATCAGATTCTGACGCAGATCATCAATATCCGCATTACAAGCACTCAGTACCTCAAGCGCATCGTTATCTTCGGTTAGAGCAAATAAGAGATGTTCGAGTGTCGCATATTCATGCCCCTTTTTAGCGGCAAGTCCCATTGCGCGTTTCAGGGTTTCTTCAAGTTCTTGTGAGAGCATGAGGTTATTCCTTTTCCAACTGAAGCTGCAAGGGGTGTTGATTTTTACGTGCTAAGTCCATGACCTGTGAGGCCTTGGTTTCGGCTACCTCATAAGTATAAAGCCCACAAACACCGACCCCGCGCTGATGCACATGGAGCATGATCTGGGTGGCTTCATCTTGAGATTTGCGAAAATATAACTGCAACACATGAATGACGAATTCCATTGGCGTGAAATCATCATTCAGCATAATCACTTTATACAATGATGGCCTTTTGATTTTTGGCTTTGTTTCCAGAACGGTAACATCGCTTGGTTTTTTGCTATCGCGATCATCATTGGATGACATCCGCGTTTGCGACAAAACCGCATCGTGGTGGCATAGCTGTTGCATAATGTTGTGATGTGTTTCCATAGTGAATTATATGATCATATTTTTCCGTAATGAAAGACCCTTGGATGAAAAATCTACTCATTTTCTCACAGTTTTTCATGAAAAGGTCATATTCGTGGCATTCTTTGCCTACAATGATTTCTAATCTGAATTTTCGTGCCGTTTTCCACGTTATTATCCCTCAGGTTACGTTGACTGAACGGCGGTCTGTGCTAGTATCATATCAGGATATGGTTTTACGAAATTCCAGATATTCTCAAGTTAAGGTTTTGTGATGAAACGCCTCATCGTTCTAATGATTGCGGTTGTCGCGCTAGTGACAGGGTTAGGCTCTGTGGCTCAGGCAAAATATGCCTCAATCGTGGTCAACGAGAACACTGGCGAGGTGATGTATTCGCGCAACGCTGACAAACAGCTTTACCCCGCATCACTGACAAAAATCATGACACTTTATATGCTGTTTGAGGCACTGGATAACGGCCAAGTCCGGATGGATACCAAAATGAAGGTTAGTAAACTGGCGGCTAGCCGCTCACCTTCAAAACTAGGTCTAAAGCCAGGAAGTTATATTACTGTTGAAAATGCAATCATGGCTTTGATCACCAAATCCGCCAATGATGTCGCCACCGTGATCTCTGAACACTTAGGTAAAAGTGAAAGAGCCTTCGCCAAGAAAATGACGCGTAAGGCGCATGCCTTGGGGATGAGTCAGACAACATTTCGTAACGCATCAGGCCTGCCGCATTCGCAACAGAAATCAACCGCACGTGATATGGCAAAACTCGCCATTGCGATCCGGCGCGATTTTCCCCATTACTTCCATCTCTTCAAAACCAAATCCTTTGAATATAATGGTCGCCGCTTCAAAAACCATAATACCCTTCTCAGCAGTTATTCTGGCACAGATGGTATCAAAACCGGTTACATCAGTGCCTCTGGCTTTAATCTGGTGGCAACCGTGGAGCGCCGCGGTATCCGGTTAGTGGGTGTGGTGTTTGGGGGTCGTACTGGCCGATCACGCGATCAGCATATGGTCCATTTGCTGGATAAACAATTTGCGCGTATTCCGCAATATGCCGAAACCACCCTTGTGCCCCAAAAGAAACCCTCTGCCCCAACCGCCGTTGCGCCGCCACCGCCAAAACCTAATGTCCTGACAGTCAGCCGAGATAACGCATCAGGGGAATTGGCTGTTGCGGTATCCGTACCGCCGGCACGGCCTGAACTTGCTGATCCTGTTCCGGTGAAAGAGACCAAAATTATCAGTTGGGGTATCCAAGTTGGCAGTTATGAACGCCAAGCCAGCGCCCACCGCGCCGCCAGAGATGCCCGTGAAGCCGCAAATAGCATCCTTTCTAAACAACCTGCGCATCTGCGCCAGATTCGCTATGGCACCTTGACCCTTTGGCAGGTGCATTTTGACGGTTTTGATGAATCAATTGCCAGACAAGCTTGTCTTCAGCTTTTCCGCAAAGGCATTTCCTGTGTTGCGATTCCGGAAATTCAGCAATCCGGCTAATGATCTGCTTGTTTTGATGCGATCATCCTACTTGACATTTGAATAAAGTACAATATTCTAATATTATATAGAATATGAGCTTTATCAGTCAGGTGATATCATGACAACATCATCAGCATCAAAGGGATCATCCCTCACCTCAATCCCTAAAAAAGGGCGTGGCGGCGCCAGGCCCGGGGCAGGACGACCAACAGGTCAAGGGCGCTATGGCGAAGCCACAAAGCCTGTGCGTTTGCCGGTTAGCATGATTGACGAGGTAATGGAATATGTTGCCACAGGTGGCAGGCAGGCCTTGCCAATATTTAGTTGTGCCGTGGCGGCAGGGTTTCCCTCACCAGCAGATGATCACCTTGAAGGCAGCCTTGATCTCAACGATCATCTGATCAAACATCCGGCGGCAACATTTTTTGTTCGGGTAAGTGGTGACAGCATGATCAAGGCTGGCATCCACGAAGATGATATTTTGGTAGTGGATCGTAGCCTTGAGGCCCGTCATGGCAAAATTGTTATCGCCGCGATTGATGGTCAACTTACCGTCAAACGCTTACACCATAAATCTGGTCAAACTATGCTCATGCCTGAAAATGACCGTTACGATCCGATTCCCATCACCGATGAAAATAATATGGTGATTTGGGGGGTTGTGACCAATGTCATCCATAGCGTTTAGCCATGTTATTTGCGCTGGTAGATTGCAATAATTTTTATGTTTCTTGTGAACGTGTCTTTGATCCGTCGCTGGTGGGGCGGCCTGTGGTCGTGCTGTCTAACAATGATGGCTGTGTCATTGCCCGATCAGATGAGGCAAAATCCCTAGGCATTCCCATGGGGGCCCCAGTGCATGAATATACCGCCATGATGCGAAAGCATAGGGTGCAGGTGTTTTCATCGAATTATCCGCTTTATGGGGATATGTCAGGCCGGGTCATGGAATCCTTAAGCCAGTTCACACCAGATGTAGAAATTTATTCCATTGATGAGGCATTTCTTGGGTTTAGCGGATGTGATGCTGCTCTTCTCCCGGAACAGATGCGCCAGATGCGGCAAGCGATCCGGCAATGGACAGGCATTCCTGTTTCAGTGGGGCTAGCATCAACGAAAACGCTAGCTAAACTGGCTAATCGTATCGCAAAGAAATATGCCAGTGATGGCGTTTATATGATGACTGATCCCGTTTTGATGCCGCGTGTGCTGGGGGATATTGCGGTTGAGGATATCTGGGGGATATCGAAACGCTGGGGGCAACGCTTACGCGAGATAGGGATTACCACGGCGCTAGACTTACAGCAGGCTGACCCACGGCAAATCCGCAAGGCGCTATCAGTAGTAGGTGAACGCATCGTGCATGAATTAAATGGACGCTCTTGCCTTGATATTGAAACCGTACAGGCAAAACAGAACATTATGTCATCACGCAGTTTTGGTCGCCTGATTAGTGACCGCGCCAGCCTAGAAGAAGCCGCCGCCAGCTATACCGCCCGCGCCGCAGAAAAGCTTCGCAAACAGCGAAGCCTAGCGGCAGGGCTTTATGTTTTTATCCGTACCAATCGGTTTCGCCAACAAGACCCCCAATATAGCAACGCCGCCTTGATGCGGTTTGATGAACCCATTGCCGATACCAGCACCCTTATCGCCGCCGCCACCAAGGCTATCCAGCAACTTTACCGCCCTGGTTTTCGCTATCACAAGGCTGGGGTTATGCTGACTGATCTGGTGAGTGACGGCCGGGAACAAAAAAGCCTATGGCGACTTGATCTGCCGGACAGCCCCAAATCCCACAATGCCCAAAATGCCGCCAGCCGTCGGCGAATGGCGATGCTGGATCAAGTCAACGCAGCGATGGGGCGCGGCACGCTCTTTCACGCCAGCGAAGGCGTCATGCCAAGCCGTAACATCAACGCCCCGGCCAAGCCATCATGGCAAATGCGTCAGCAATTTCGCTCACCGTCTTATACAACCCGATGGAACGATCTGGTCAGAGTGCGCTAAACGCCTGTTCCTAATTCGCGTTCCACCAATGATACCCAGTAACTGGCGCCAAGGGGTAACAGCGCATCGTTAAAATCAAAGTGGGCATTATGAAGCATCGCGCCATCACCAGGATGCCCTGCCCCAAGCCAGATATAGGCCCCCGGTCGGGCATCTAGCATATATGAAAAATCCTCTGCCCCCATGGACGGTGGTGGGTCCATCACCACAGACCCCGACCCAAGAACATCCGCCGCCGCCAAAGCCGCGCGTTCCGCCGCCGCCGCATCATTAATCGTTGGCGGATAACCATCTATCCAGTCAAATTGCGCCGAACAGCCATGAGCAGACGCCACATGATTGATAATTTGTTCCATATCAATACGGATTTTCTTGCCTAGATCTGGGTTGAAATAACGAGCTGTGCCTTGGATAAACGCCTCATCCGGAATGACATTATGTGTAAAACCGCTATGGCATTGGGTGATGGAAACCACCGCCGCATCAAAGGGATTCAAACGCCGCGAAACCACCGATTGCAAAGCTTGAATCAAGGCCGCTGCTGCATAAATAGGATCGGCGGTTTCATGTGGCATCGCCGCATGACCACCACGCCCCGTGAGTTTAATATCAAAACTATCCGCCGCCGCCATTGAAGCGCCGCGATGGATCATCACTTGCCCAACATCAAGCCCAGGCCAGTTATGCATACCCCAGATGGTATCAACAGGAAACTGCGTCAGCAACCCATCATCCAACATCACTTTGCCACCGCCGCCATCCTCTTCGGCTGGTTGAAAAATCACAACGACATCACCGTCAAAATTTCGATTTTCTGCGAGATGCCTAGCCGCCCCTAACAACATTGCGGTATGCCCATCATGACCACAGGCATGCATAACACCAGAATGTTGAGACTTATGGTCAAAGGTGTTTTCCTCATGGATGGGGAGGGCGTCAATATCTGCCCTTAAGCCAATCATCTTCTTGCTGTCCCCGCGTCCACGAATAACACCAACAACCCCTGTTCCTGCCAGACCGCGATGCACCTCAACCCCAAAGGATTCGAGCTTTTCAGCGATAAAATCAGCGGTTTTATGTTCCTGAAACGCCAATTCTGGGTGGCTGTGCAAATAATGACGCCATTGGCACATATCCTCAGCTTGATCTGCGATTGCGTTATGGACCGGCATGATAATCCCTTATGATAATAATATTTATGAAATCATAATATCAAAACCTGACCTTTGCCATCATCTATTTCTCTTTTTCCTCTTTAGGCAATTGTTTTAGGCTCAAGCGCTATTTGTAAATGAGATTAAGATGAGACTACAGTGATCTGGAAAGGCGCAATCGCTTTGCTGATCACAAAAAAGGGTTGATTAAAGTGTCGGCGATGCAGTATCACCTGTCGTCAGCAAGACAGGTTAATATAACTTTGTTGGCATAATCGCTAAGTCCAACATATAACGATTTCTTGAGAAGGGGCAGACCATGGCTGAAAGTCCTGATCGTGGGGCAAGAAGATTACCCGGCGGCAAACCCAAATATTCGATTTTCTCTTTGTTGCGGAACGCACGAAGCTATCATCAAGACTGGCAGCGCGCTTGGCGTTCCCCAGAGCCAAAGAAATCCTATGACGCTATTATTATTGGTGGCGGTGGTCATGGTCTAGCTACTGCATATTATCTGGCGGCGGTTCACCGCATGACCAATATTGCTGTGGTGGAAAAAGGTTGGCTGGGCGGCGGCAACACCGGGCGAAACACCACCATCATTCGATCCAACTATATGTGGGACGAAAGCGCGGCCATTTATGACCATGCGCTTAAACTATGGGAAGGCTTGACCCAGGACTTAAACTTTAACCTCATGTTCAGCCAGCGCGGGGTTTTGACCATCGCCCACAGCTGGCATGAGTTGCGCGAAATGTCTCGCCGAGTGCATGCGATTAGGCTCAACGGCATTGATAGTGATGTTTTGAACCCTGATCAGATTAAAAAATTAGTTCCTATGATCAATATCGACCCATCAATCCGCTATCCGGTGATGGGTGGATTTTTGCAACGCCGTGGCGGCACTGCGCGTCATGATGCGGTGGCGTGGGGCTATGCCAGGGCGGCTGATGACTTGGGCGTTGATATTATCCAGAATTGCGAAGTGACTGGCCTGCGCCGGAAGGGGAATCGCATTGAAGGTGTCGAAACCACCAAAGGCTTTATCAAATCCCCTAAAGTGGGCTGTGTTGTGGCTGGGCATTGCTCTGTCTTAGGCGCTATGGCAGATGTACGCCTGCCTATTGCTAGCCGCCCTTTACAGGCGCTGGTTTCAGAGCCGATTAAGCCCGAACTGGACACGGTGATCATGTCTAATGCCGTGCATATGTATATCAGCCAATCTGACAAGGGCGAAATGGTGCTTGGTGCTGGTGTTGATAAATACAATTCCTATGCCCAGCGAGGATCATTTCCTGTGCCAGAACATATGATTGCCGCCGCGGTTGAGATATTCCCTATCTTATCACGCTTGCGGATGTTGCGGCACTGGGGCGGGATTGTTGATACTTGCCCTGACGCCTCACCTATCATTTCTAAAACTGATGTCAAAGGGCTTTATTTTAACTGTGGTTGGGGAACTGGCGGCTTTAAGGCAACACCTGGTTCTGGTCATGTGTTTGCTGATCTGATTGCCAATGATCAGCCAAATAAGATCGCTGCCCCCTACGCGCTTGACCGTTTTCAGACTGGCCTGCTTATTGATGAGCATGGCGCGGCTGGCGTTGCCCACTAGATCAAACAGAAGAGTGATAGAAAGCCATGTTGCTGATTGATTGCCCCCATTGCGGCCCCCGCGACGAAACAGAGTTTTCCTGCGGTGGAGAAGCCCATATCGCACGCCCACTTGCCGAAAATAGCATCACTGATGCTGAGTTCGCAGAATACCTGTTTTGGCGTGATAACCCGAAAGGGGTTTTTTTGGAACGCTGGTGCCACGATGCTGGATGCCGCAAATGGTTTAATGCTGCGCGCGATACCGTTAGCCATGCGTTTCTGGAAATTTATCCCATGGGAAGCCTGCCAAAATCAGATGCTGGCAAAGCTGCTTATGCCGGATCATGGCGCCGCAAAACCGCATCAGAAGCGGCGGCTAAACCCTCTTCGGTTAAAGGAGGCAAGGCATGAGCAGGATGTCCAAAAAACAGGGTGACATGCGTCTGGCCGATGGCGGTCATATCAATCGCAAAAAACCTGTAAAGTTTACTTTTGATGGCAAGCGATTAATGGGATATGAAGGCGATACCCTTGCCTCTGCGCTGTTGGCTAATGGCATTCATCTGGTGGGAAGATCATTCAAATATCACCGTCCAAGAGGCATTCTTACTGCCGGTTACGATGAGCCAAATGCACTTATGCAAATTGGTCATGGCGCCTATCAAGCCCCAAATATTCGCGCCACAGAGGTTAGCCTTTATGACGGGCTGAAAGCCGTAAGCCAAAACCGTTGGCCTTCGCTTGGCTTTGATATTGGTGCGATTAATTCTGTCATTGGGCGGCTGTTTCCTGCTGGTTTCTATTATAAGACCTTTATGTTTCCAGCGATGTTCTGGAAAAATATCTATGAGCCTGTGATCCGCCGCGCCGCTGGTCTTGGTAAAGCGGCAAGCGACCATAATGACCCTGACCGCTACGAAAAAACCCACCGACATGTGGATATCTTGATTGTTGGCGGCGGTGTTGCCGGATTATCT